>Ga0247673_1000004_pt1 | contig 45456 bp, 77 predicted proteins | sample CNK14_metaG_FD_182722 | JGI IMG/M metagenome (GOLD analysis project Ga0247673, IMG submission 182722) | Soil microbial communities from Purdue University Martell Research Forest, Indiana, United States - CNK14 | ecosystem: Environmental > Terrestrial > Soil > Temperate forest > Bulk soil...
CATTGTCTTTTACTGGTCTAAAAACAAAACCCCGAACGCGCACGAGTAGCCGCGCACGCTCGGGGTAAGCAAAGAGCAAGAAGTTGACTAGGTGAGGCTGGGCACGGAATCGAACGTATTCTCGATCCCAGTGAACCAAATGGACGTGAAGAAGAAGTCAGCAATGAGAGCCTGATCGCTGTACGTGCGAAGCTCTGCACCGTTGTTAGACGGGAGCTGGAGGAAGAAAAATTCGGAAGGATTGCCCGGCAAAGTCGCAGTGATGTCACTTGAGCCTACTCGATGCCAAACATCCATAGGGATGAAAGCAGCGTTGCCTTGCTTCATGTACTGGTACGGCTTGATAGTTACGACACCAGATGCCGTAATGAACTCAAGCTCCTTAAAGCCTGGACTCGCCTTACCTCCCATCGCGTCGCCAAAGTAACGCCGCAGCGCAACCTCGTCGTTCAAGAGGTCAGACCAAGTGCGATTACAAATGTAAAGCTTACCGCCACGCTTCAGACCGTTGTCTGCCGCGATCGAGAGAGCGCCAGACACATTGTCAAAAGTTAGAGGCCCGTTCACAGCGAAGTTGATCATCTTCCACTGCGGATAGGTCGCATTGCTAATGCCGAAGATCGAGCCGTTAGTCAGCGCGATAGGCTCGACACCGAGCATGCTGTTTGCAACAGCGCCATGGAACTCGATCTGTGAACCGACAACGTTAGCAGCGTTGTTTGCGATCAGAACAAGGTCAGCTGCTACGAGGGGCGTGACAATGAGGCGGCACTTAGAGACATCGACACCAGTAACCTGAAGCGCGCCGTTGACGTTGAGCTTGGCGGCTGGACCGTAGAGGTCGAAGAGACCGTTCTGGTAGTTCTGCCAGAAGCCGGGAACGAAGCTAGCGCGCGTGATCGTGAGATAGAAGCTGCCGGCAACGGGGGTGCCAGACACGCCGGTTGCAGCAACGACGCCGATATTGCCGACAGGGAGAGCGGCGCTACCAGGTCCGTACCACAGCTGCATCTCTCGAAACAGCTCGTGACCCTGAGTCATGCCGAGAATCTTGATCGCAACGCCCTGGTCGTAGGCCTTTGCGGAGTCACCCTTACTCTCCGAGAGAGTCGACATTTGACCGTAAGAAATCTGACTGCGAACAGTCATCTCTGCCCCGGACACGGTCGCGTCCTGGTAGATTGCGTCCACGGCCTCACCGAGGGCGTACGCATTATGGGTGAGCGAGAAGCTCACGCCGAGCTCGAGACCAAGCCTCACAGGCCAGTAGTACTCACGACCGATTTTCTTACCGGTCATGAACTTCACATCACGAGCAAACGAATCTTCTGGAGCAAGCGGATCAGCAAGGTCGCCATAGACCTGCTTCAGCAGTGCTCCGGTATTAGCGGAATCAGCAGCCATAAATTATTTAAGAACCTTTAGTGTTATAAGAAACGAAACTAAGGTCTTCTTAGAGACTGCCGAGGTTATCCTGAGCGGCGCTTACGTCGACTTGTCGGTTGTTACCGGGTCGAGCTCTGCTGAGCATAACGAGGGCCTCGCGAGTACTCGCGAAGAACCATTACAAAACTAGTATAGCAGAGGGCAAAAGTTACCGGATTCTCACTCCCTGACGCTCGCGCATCTCGCGCATGATCTCGTCAGTGGTTTTCTTCGGGCCGGCCTGTTTAGGTGCACGGTCTGAGACCTGCTTGCCCGCTCGAGTATCGAGAGGGGCCGCGCCTGGACGTGCCGGGGCTTGTGTTGGTATCCCCTGCGCGCGCATGAACGTGTCGATTTCTTCTTTGACGATCCGAACGGCCTCGTTCACGTCGCGCCTGGTGAGCGGTTTCTCGCTACCGTCGCGGGGCTCGGGCTTGTTGTCGTAGATGCGCTGCAGGTGTTGAGCTGCTCGGTCCCAGTACTGCGGGTGCTTGACGGGGTCGATGTTCGCAGCCTTGAACGCTTCCATCGCGACTGTCTGCACGGCCGTTGACCGTTGCTCGAACTGGCGCTGCTCTTGAACTTGCTGTTGTTGACGGCTCTGTAGCTCTTGCTTGCGCTTGTGGTTCTGCAGTTCCATCTGGGCTTGCTTGCCCTCGAGCCACTCGTCACCAGGTCCACGCTGGCCCTCCTGGATGCCCGCTTGGCGATTCAGGTAGTCACGGGTCGCGTACTGGGTAGCGAGCATCTTGGCGGCTTCCAAGACCGGCATGCCCATCGACTGCATCGAGTACAGGAACTGTTCGGGGCTCTCTTTGAGGCCACGGAGGTCCTCCACGAACTGATTGCGCTCGCCGTAGAACCCGTCACGCTCTTGCTTGAGCTGATTCATCTGCTGCGAGAACTTCTCACGCATCATCGCCCCATTGCGCATGGACGCGACCGAGCCCTCCCACTCGTGATCACCGTCTTTCAGGTTGAGCATGAGCTTGTCGTGAAGCGCGTCGGGGAGGCGGCCCTCGCTGATAGCTTGCAGAAGGTCTTGGACGGGTACGCCGTGCACGCCTTCCTTGTAGTTGTCGAGCCAGCTATAGTCCGCTGGTCCTTGATGCTGCGACTGTGCGTCAGGCTCGTCACTCGGACCGTTACTGAATAACTTGTCGCTGAGTTCGGCCGTAGTACTACGGACGGGTGCTGGTGACGTCGGTACGGACGAGGGGGACGGGGTTGAAGATGGGACTGAGGCGGGCGCTGTTGATGGTGCGCTTGTCGCCGGGGCGATATCAGGCATTGTCTAAGTAGAGAGATTAGGCGGCTGCAGCGCCTGCGGGTGGTTCTGCGGGTTTAGGCAGCTTTGTTACGCTATCGTCCGCGGTATCTGCTTGCGGAGGCGTAGCGTTTTGTTCGAGACGCTTTTTATCGGCGTCACTTTGAGGTTGTTCGCCGGGAGCTTGGGCTTGCTCGGGCGGGGGCTGGCCGGGTTGCTGTTGCGGAGGCGGGTTACCAAGCAACTGTGCGAGGAAGATGTCGCCGTTACGCGCAATCTGTACGTGCTGCATAATATGCGCGAGTACTGCGCCCGAAATCTTGGGATCTTGCATCGCTGCGGGCGAGTTGAGGACCTCGAGGTGCCCGAAAATGTGACTTGCTGCGTTGTCGGTCGCGAGCACTGGCACGGCTGGCACAGACTGGCTCGGCTGGCCCGTCATCGGGTCCATGTCCTGTTTGATCTCGGGACCCTTGAACAGCTCCTCGTTCTCGTAGCGGATACGGAGCTCGCTCGTGCGCGTGGACTGAATCATCGGCTTGAATGTGCCGCTGTTCACGAACTCGACGATTTGCTGTGGATCCTTGAACGGTAGGCCAGGGAACTTCTGCAGCAGCTCAACCATCTGCATGCGCCCCGCCTGATTCTTCATCATCGGGTTTGCAGTCTTGATCTTTACGCGCTTAATCCCGTCCCAGTCCTTCTGTTCGAAGTACTGCATGTACGGGCGCTCATCGATGCCAGCGACGGCCACGAGTTGAGGGTGCTTCGCGTAATGCTTCAGAAGCTGTATGATAAGATTGCCAACACGTTCTCGATGTAGGTCAAGTGCCAGGGAGCGCTCGGACTGAGCCTCGATAGCAATCTGACTATAAAGTGCAGCATGCGCACCTGACGTAATGTTAGTGCTGGTGTCGCCACGTGCGATTGCATTGAGACCAGACAGTGACTGTTTGAACTGCCGGAACATCTCGATCGCTTTGAGCGACAGTTGCGGCATCTCGGGGAACTTGATCGGTTGCGGTTGCGCGTCTTTTCCGGGCGGAACGAACACGATCTTCGCGCCATTCGCGAGTGCGTCGATGTCGACGTCGCTTCCTTCGACGAGCGCCAGACTTGGTCGGCCAAACGACTCGAGGTTGGTCGCGACATCTGACATAACCTGATTCTGTAACTGATCTAACGGTATCAGATTCCACAGTTCACTGATGCCCATGCTCGTTCCATGCAACTCGCACGTCATGAACGGGATGAGTGGAATCTCAGCAGTCGGCACTGGCTCGTTACGAGCAAGGTTGTCGTCGACCATGATGTCGTTGACGAAAATGACCTTGCGACCGAGCGGCATCGCCATTGAACGCTTGTAGTAAAAGATGCGAACGGCGCAGAGGTCGAGCGGCTCTTGCTGGAGCGGGTCACAGCCTGGCACGCTGTACTCGTACAGGTTCGGGACGAGGCTCGAACTCTCGATCTGCTTCGCGTACAGCGGATAGCGGGCCTGCAGCTCGACCTTCGACCGTTTGGGCAAGATGAGTAGTCGCCACTGGTGATCGTCGAACTCGGACCTGTACGGTTCGCAAGCGACGTCCCACCAATACATCCGGTCAATCGTGAGCTTGCCAGCGCGCCCAGTCTTCTGGACGGGATGGCTCATGTTCGTAGCGGGGTCGAACTCGTCTTCCTCGTACTGAATGACCTCGCCGTCGTCCGGGTCCCAGCCCACGTGCGTGTACGCCTTGCCGTAGAGCTCCTCGATCTTGACGATCTCACGCTCCTTACGCTCGCCGTACGCGTCCTCGTAGAAGTACATTACGAGGCTATCGCTGGCGTTTACTTGGGCGAGTGACTTGTAATCAGTGTTAACGACTTGCGCTTGGAACGCCGGACGATTCCGGCAAGCCATGTTCGTAATCTGGTCAACAAACGACCGATACTCGTTGATGGTGACTTCGAGCAGTTCTTGGTTGTCACCACCGTAAGAGACCGACTGCGTTTGCCACTGTCCATAAGTCCCTTGAGTGTTAGTCGTACCGTAATAGGTCGAGAAGCTCAGGCGCGCGACGTTGAATAAGCCTCGACGCGCGCAGGCATCAAAGTACTCTTCCTCCTTGTCACGGCACGTGCCCCAGAACTTCAGAGGATCGCGCTCGTTCGCCCAAAACTTCGATAGATAGTCTTGGACGTCTTGGATAGTCGCGTACTTTTCGCCCGTGTTGTCACGGGCTTGTACAAGCTTCTCGTCTTCCATTAAGTTCCGCGTATCTGCCGCAAAGCGTGAAGCGCATTTTCAGCTTCTCGCTCGAGTCTGGGGATGCGACTCTGCAGTTCTTCGGGGAGCCGTGTTTTGAGTTCAAGCAGTTGCTCAACTGTGAACTTCCGTAGAACGTCGGTCACGGTCCACACGGGCGGCTGGCTAAGCCCGTAGATATCGCCAATGCAATTGCTTGTGGTTGCGATCATTAAGTCTTACAAGTATAGCAGACCGCTATTTACGCCCGAATCTGCGCCCGACCTTGATACGGCTCGTGAACAGCTTCTTCGCGACTTCGACTAGACTGTGCTCGCTCTTGAAATGCTCAGGTAGTGAGTGCATCTCGTGCAGGGGCACGGTCCGATTGAGAACCACGCCGTAGGGAGGGAACGGGCTCATCTGCTGATTGACCCCCCGCCATAGATACTTGAGCGCGTCGACGATATCGCAGTGACCCAGCACCTCAGACCGCACATAGTCAGTGCGTTGCGCGTTCCAGATCGCCCCCTCCAGGTGCAAAATCGAGTTCTGAGCCGTTGGGAGGACGATAATTCGGTGCTGGTGGAAGGCGTTTCGCAAATTATTAAGCGAAGCCTCTTTTCCGTCAGTTTTATCAGCGCTACCGACCTTCAAGTCGTGCTGGACGTTGAGGTCGTGGATTAGCCGGGGCTCAGTATCTGACAGGCGCAGGAAGGGGTTCATCTTCCACCTGTCGTGGTCCCAGTAGAAGCTCTCACCGAACGCCTGCGTCTCACAATCGCGGACTGCCTTGGCTATTTCGGCCGTGCTTGCGTTGCGTTTCGCCCAGTCGCTTGCAACGATGAGCTTGGCTGCGCTGAAATCGTAGTAAGCGCAGACTACGGCGCAGAGGTCGCGCGAGCCGGGGTCGATGGCGGTGTAACCGAGGTAGTACTCAGGCGCCTGCCACTCCATAATATGCAGGGCTGCGTTGAACTCAGGTATGACCGTGCGTGATTCAGAGCGAACGTCGATGCACAGCAGCTCGCGCTTGCACTGTTCGCTGTCAATGCCGCCGAGAGTCGAGATGAACTCGTCACGCTCAGCTGGACTGATACGCGGGTTGTCGAAAATCGTCTTGTGCTGATACGCGCCGCGAGTAATCGCGTCGGGGACAAAATCGACCTTCCACGGGTGCGCGGGCTCGTCGCTTGGCGTCGAGTTGAGCATCAGTGTCGCGGCCAGGTGGCCCATGAACTGAGGCATTACAACGCTTGTGACGACGTACTTGAGCTTGTCACAGTAGCTAGCCTCACTGATGGTAAAGCCGTCGCTGGCTCGACCACGGAGGCCGTTCGGGTTCGTGTCGATACCAACTAAGCGAATGATCGAGCCATTAGGGAAGAACAGGCCGGCCTCAGTACCCTGATAGCTCTGTCTGTAGAGCGGCTTGAGTGACTCGGGGCAGTCTTCTACTAATTGATCGAAAAGTGGTAGGACGATCGACGCGATGTCCTTCGCGTATGCGGTCGCGTACGTATACGTCGAGCCGGGGTTGCGTAGCCCGTCCTCGAGCCGAATCAGCAGCGACATAAAGTCCTTGCCGAAACGACGACCGCAGTTTATCGCGTAGACACGCGGCCAGTACCCGTTCTGACTCTCGCCACGTTTACGCGCTTCGTGAGATTGTTTCTCCCACGTGCGGTAGTGGTCATAGATGTCACGCTGGCCTGAGTGAAGCTTGTATCTAAGTCGCGCAGCTCGCCAAAGTTTCGCGGAGTCGGCAGTTACGGTCAATCGTCACTATCGTCAGGGTGCCTCTTCATGAGTTTCTTGACGTCTGTTTTCTTGGCTCCACTAGTGGGGCGCTTGGACGAGAGCTCGAATTCACCGAACTTTGCGGGGGCCGTCTTACCGTCTCCGTGTTGAGGATGTCCCTCGGGGAACTCGCTTTGGTAGCCGCCTGTCGGACGCGACGGGCGCTTGTACTCAGACGGCGTCTTCGGATCTGGCCCTGCGAGCTGGTCTGCGTCGAACATGGACTGCCCAGAACGCTCGGGTCGTGGCCGCCATTGATGACCAGGGGCGTTGCCTTGTGCTTCGTTGAGAGCCGCACGATCTTCTACGTCTTGGAGGAGAATTCGTGTACGCATCTGCTTGTCTGTCTCACCAGGCAAGCGTTCAAAATTCGTAACAGCGGGGCGCATGCGACCTGTCATCTCGGTCGGGATGCGTTGCTCTGGTAATCCCGAGATCAGCGAACGGTCGAGCGCCTCATCGGTCGAAGGCGGGAGCATTGCATTTCGCGCACGCTCGCGCGCGATGGGTGCGGTCTGGTCATAGGTCAGTGCACCGGGGGGACGAGTGAGACGATCATGTCCTTCGATCACGTCCTCTGGTGGAAGCGTTGGCGCGCGCTCACCCTGCAGAGCTGCACGTGCTTCGGGCGAGACTGCGTCTGGTGGAACAGTAGGCGGCCCGTTCGGTTCGACGAACGGTACCTTTGGGCCTTTGACAGCGAGCGCCGCAGATGGAACGGTCGGCCGGCCGGGTAGCGGTGGCTCGAGGGGCATCGGCGCTTCCGGTGTCATCAATCCGCGCACGTTCATTCGTGGAGCATTTGTTGCACCAGGAGGAGGTGTTGCTTCGTCAAGGACCGGTGAAGTTGTTCTATCGAAGTCAAAGTGCTCGATCTTCGGTAGTCTCTGAGACTTGGGGATGTTGACGTCAGCGACCCTGCTGCCCCTCGGGGGTGGTATCGCTTTCGCGTGGGTAACGTTCTCTTCGGGGCCGACCTTGCGCCCTCCAGCGGCTTCCGTGTCGACCATGCTTGTCTTGCCTCGACGAGGCGGAGGCACGGTTCGAGCGGGCGGTGAACCACCAGGCGCCAGGGGTGGTGTTTCCGTGCGCTTTAGGAGCGAACCACCAGCCGTAGTGCCAGCGGTACGAGCAGCTTGCGCGCCTCGAGCGACTTCGCGAGCGGAAGGCTGAGCACCAGAACCAACTGTGGCCATCGCAGGCGCTAGGGGTCCGGGGGGACCGCCCTTGAACAGATCCTTGACGACCTTCGCGGCTGCTGGTGCTGCTGCGCCTGCCATGCCGAGTGCGGCAGAAGGGGCGGCTGCGCGAGCTGCAGCGTTTAGGCGGTTCCCGTCCTCAGCGAGACCAGCGCCTTCGATACCGCCTCGAGCACCCGCTGCTAGCCCGCCAGCTGCGACGCGAGCTGCGAGATTCGGCGCACCAGCACCCAGACCGCTCATCGCAATCGAGCTTGGGATGCCTCCAGCGATCTGGCCCGCACGATAGGTCGTGGGATAGGCACGCTCTGACTCTGCGTTCTCGCGGCGTTCGGTGTTGCGCATATCGTCGTACGCAGAACCGGCCGCATACTCACGAGGGATGCCAGTCTGATCACCCAAACCGAGCCAGCCTGTAACTTTGTCTGCGGCACTAACAAGTCCCGGACTGAGATCGTCGTTCAAACCAAGCGACGCGCCCTGTCCGAGCCCTCGCATTAGCGCTTCAATTCTAGAAGACACTGTCTTGTTCCTCTTTCTTGTCCTCGTCCGAAGTAAACGGATCGGGTTTGTCTTCGGTCTTGGGCGGAGTTTGTGTCTCGGGCGCTTGACCTGTGTTACTACCCTGGCCGGCTACTGAACCGGTGGGTTGCGCGGGAAGCGCGGGTGCGGGCGTTGCAGCTTGTGTCGCTGTCTGTTGCGTCGGAGACGTGGTCGCGTTCGACGTTTGCTGGAGCGTGCCTGCACCAGTGGGTTGTGCGCCAGTCGGTTGTGTACCAGTCGGTTGTGCACCAGCCGGTTGGGCGACAACTGGATTGCCAGATGCGTCGGTTTCTGGCTTGGGTTTTTCTTCTTTTTCAGCTGGTGACTCGTAGCCGGAAGTGACCGAGCTCGTGTCGACTGGCTCAGACGAAGGCTTCGCGATCTCTGTGCTAACAGTTGTCTGGTTGGGCTGGGTGTACCCAATGAGCGTTGCTACGTCCTCGTCGATCTTGGGGGCTTCGGCGTATTGACGAGTCGGCGCAGCTCCTTGAAACTGGCCAGGGTCCTTCACCTCTTCCGGCGCAACGAGTGCGTCTGGCACGCGCATGTTAGGCCGCAGATTCCCCGCGTTTACTTGCTTGCGAAGTTCTTCGATCTCGTTGATGCCCGCGCCTTGCGCCATAAACTGATAAGGATTAACGGCATAACGACCTGCATCAATATCCGCCTGACGATCCTTACTGTCTTGATCATACATAGCCTTCTTCGCTTCCCACATCTTGAAGGCAGCGTAATCCTTGTCGTGTTGGGTCACTGCGTTGTTGTACGCCGCCCTCGCTTCTTCGTACTCCCTGTCCAGCCGCTTTTGCTCGTCCACGTTGGCCCCCAAATTCGATACAGTGCCCATAGCTCTGTTATATCGATCCTCCATGGGCGCTCTGAACTCGTCGCGAGCCTTCTTTCGGGTCGCGTCGTGGCCTTGTGTCATCGTGGAGATCTTACCCGGTAGCGTCCAAAGACTTGCAGCTGCTGTCTGTTCTTCCTCACTCGGAGGAAACTGCTCGTCATAGTACGAATCGGGGAAATTAAGGCCCTGACTGCTATTCAGCGCCTTCGCGTTGCTAATCTTTTGCTCACGCGCGCCCCGCAAACGCGTAAAGTTGGTAGACGCAGTTTCCAGTTCATTCTGCATCACCTTTAGATCGTTGTCGTATTTGGCGTCCCATTCCTGCCCCCAACGAGTTACTTCGCTGTTGATCCGTGTGCGTTCTCGAGTGAGAGCGTTCGCGTACGGGTTGCGAGGGTCATAGGGCGCTTCGGCGGCGGGAGCTAGTCGTTCTGCGGTCGAAGCTGGAGCCGCAACCTTCGACGTTTGCTGTGGAGTAGCGATCGTCGCGCCCCAGCTGCGAACACCCGATGTATTCGTCGGGGGAGTGTACGGTTGCTGCTGCCGGCTGACGACAGGGCCAAGAAGCGCATTGATCTGGGCTTGGGTCAGCGACATCGTTTACCGATTTACTAGTTGAATCGTCGCTTCCGTGAAATCAGCTTTATGAAACCCGCTCAGGAATGGAGCGAAGAACCAGCCCGCGGGGTCGTTCTTCGTGTCACGCATCATCGCCTGAACGATCAAGCTGAAATCGACGATCTTCGCGCCTCGACGAGGACTGGTCGTGCATTCTGCACCGACATCGATCGGTCCGCTGATATGCAGGTCAACCGCCTTCTTCCAAACGTCGCGACCAGAACGGTCCTTCGTCTTGCGCTTGGTGCGAATCGGATGCGCGACGTACAAAATGCTGTCCTGCGAGATTTCCGCGACCTTGAGCGCTTTCGACAGAACGGGCGGGTCCTCGAATCGTTCCGCAAACTGTTCACGCACGTAGTTCTCGTGCTTGGAGTTTTGAGGGATTAGAACTGTGACGAAACGTCCGCCGTGATCGAAGGGCTTGGTTCCTGGGGTGCCGAGTACTGGGGCGATTGCTTCGGCTGCTTTAGCCATGTAGAGATTGCTTCAAACGTTGAAAGGTTGAACTTGACTGTCTTACCGCTTCCTTTTTGCGGATATGACAGCCAGTAATTTGCGAGATGTTTACCCTTCTCGCCGGGAATGATTGGTTTGAGCCAGACTTCAACTGGGTGTTTCCAGTTGCCGTATGGGAAGCGCTTGTCGACCTTCTCGATTACGTTCGCAGTGTCGATGCCAGCGGCTTGTACTGCTTCGAAGAGTACAGAACGTTGCTGGAGCACCCAGTTAGTGATGTTCAAGGCGCGACTCCGCAGCAGCTAGATCCTCTTCGGCCTCTGCCTGATCAACAGCACTGAGCACTTCCTCCTGAACGCGATCTTCGATAGCGTAGATGCGCTCAGCGAAGCGTTCCTCGTCCTTCTGGATTCGGTGCTTGTAGATGAACTTGACTGCATCGAGGTTGCCCTCGAGGAACGCAGCCTTGTAGAGATACTCGAGCGTGATTTCGGAGAGCTTCGCGCGTTCCTCATCGAGCATCTCAACGAACGGCACATAATCGCCTGCACCTCGACGGCCGAGCTCGATCCATCGGAGCATCGTCTTCTGCGGGACCTTACACATGGTCGCAGCCGTCTCGAGCGCCATGCATCGTTTCAGTTCGACTCGGAACGCTTCGATGAGACGTGGGCTCGGAGGCGGCGGGGGGGCTTTACCGTGAAAGGCCATTAACTATTATAACACGCCCGTGTTAGTTCACGTCCGTGGACATCGGCACGTCCGGGTCCCGTTGCGCGGCAGTAACGAGCGCGATGTTCACGCACGCGAGTAGTTCTTGGTCGGTGAGGCTTGGCATCGTCCGAATGAAGCACGCGAGCACAGCGGTCATGAGCTTGCTCTGTAGCCGGTACTGGCGGTCATGGTCGCTGGGCGCGTGCTCGACGAACTTCGCGCCTGCATCGTCAATCTGCGCGGCGATTAGGTAGTACGCCTCGACGAGGAGGGCGGCGTCTGCGTTTTCGTTCATCGGTCCGGGTTCTCGTCACGGCTAGTCATCGGTCGGTTCCTCGATCAGCACGAGCTCGTCACCGAGCGTGCGAAGGTACTCAACGTCAGGATCATGTTCATCACAGCCCGACTCAATCAGCAGCCACATTGCGACGTTCGCCGGTAGGTAGAGCGGCTTGCTCTGTTGCGCGTCCAGGGACATGGACTATCTTAGCACGATGGCAAAGTGTCTTCTTTGTGGTGCTGGCGTCTGGTACGTCGGGCTAGTCAGCGCGGATTGTGAGAACTCAGGCTGCGCGAACTATCGCGAGCCGCCACGCAAGAAAAAGGAGAACTACGGCTCATGGGCTTGGGCGCGCAAGCATCAGAGAATAGGCTGGCAGCTCGAGTGGCGAGACGGCGACGTGGGCGACTGGACCGTGCTCGATGAGGACCTGTCCAACGACCAGCCAGAAGCTGAGAACGAGCCGTACGTCTATCGCCTGCGCCAGGACTATTACGAGGTGAGGAGCGTGTACAAACGCGGCTCACTCGATTGGGCATGTGATCAAGAACGGCTCGGCGGCCATCGAACACATAGAACAGCCAAGGAATATGAAATTGTGCCGTAATGCTAAACTAGAGGGTGGCGAATCCCACCCCCAAACCTACTTCTACACGCGTTCAATTACCAGTTGGCCTCTCCGGGGCCGAGCCTTCAGTCGTACCAGTCGGGTCGCTTGCCTTCGCGAGTGACACCGATCAAGTGCGAGTACAGACGTCTGACGGGTGGGTGAACGTTGGCGGGGGTGATGCGTCAACACCGCTAACGCGCCCGCCCACATCGCCGGCGCCGAACTTCTCCGACGACTTTGACTCGCTCGATTCGCTCGCGAACTACACGATCTGGAATCAGAGCACTAACACGAACATGGCGCGTTTGGGCGACGTTTCGTTTACAACGAACACGCTCACAGCCAATCAGTACAACGCGTCTGTGTACGGGGGCGTGTTTTACTTGCAGCTGCCCGCGATTGTACAGAGCGTGTATTTATACCGCGCGGTCACGGCTGGCGATCACATGTACACCGGGCATATCGCACCGCAGATTGCGGGTGCGCAGCCAGCGGGCGCGAACGGCGTTGCTTCTTACTTCTTCGTAGCAGCGAATAGCGCGGGTCGTCCCGACCTTGCCAATCACACGGCGTTAGGGAACGTCAACGGCGACGCGAACTGGCACTCGATCACGCGCATCGGGGCCGTCAACGTCAACGACTCGACGCGCGCGTATGACATCCCGAGCGCGGTCGGCACAGCCGATCAGTTCGTTGGAACTGTGCGCACGAGCTGGGTTTACAACCTGGAGGATGGGCGTGCGATGCGCTTTTTGACGGGTACTGCCTTCACCCCGACACGAGCGTGGTTCGGTTACGCTTTCGGCACGGCGACTAGGACGGACGACTGTATTTTTGGCCTATACTTCCTTCGTGAGCTTCCCGCGCCGACGAGTTGGTGGGTGTCAACGGCGCCGAGCTCGGGCGGGGGTGGAGGCGGGGGCGGAGGCGGCGGCGACATTGTTGAAATCGTCGCGGGTACCGGGATCGCAGTCACGAACGGGACTGGGCCTGTGGTTACAGTCGCAGCAACAGGTGGAGGCGGGACTCTCGCTGGCGATGCGAACGGACCAGCGGGCACGAATACCGTGAACGCCATACACGAGACATCGGGGCCTACGCAGCTCACATTCGGTAACATCAACGATTTTCAGTTGCTTCAACGCGTGGGAGCCACGGTCGTAGGCACTGCGTACCCGCCGACGACTTTGGTGGGTGACGTCAACGGGCCGTTGATCTCGAACCAGGTCAACGCGATACACGAGACGTCGGGACCAACGCAACTGACGCTTGGGGCGATTGCAGACGGGCAGGTACTGACTCGTGTGGGCGCAACAGTCGTGGGCTCAGTTCTCGCGCCCCCGACGACTGCAGATATTACGTCCCGAATCACCCCGTTGCATTGGTGGAGAGCCGACAACACGGTCCAGTCAGGCGGGTTAGTCGACACGATTGTCGATAACGGTAGCTCAGCCAAGAACTTCACACAGACGGGCACTGCTCGATGTCCCACGGCCGTTGACGGCGACGGCGATACGTACTTGGCGTTTGATGGCGCCAACGACTACTACACCGCGGGTGTGACATCCGACTGGACGTTCACGACCAACGGTAGCCCGTGGACCATGGCTGTTGTCACTTCGCGCGCGGCCCCAGCGGGTGCAAACGAGGACATCGTTGGTAGTGGCGGAACGAACCCTGCGAACATAGGCGCGGCGTTCACGTGGGTCGTCACGTCAGCTACAGCACAAGGACCGTTTTGGGCCGTTGGTAATGCCTCGGGCAGTACGTACACGCTCTTTATCGAGAATCGGCTCATAGGCAGCGGGAAAGAACTGTTCATATTCCGTGTGTTCGGAGATGTAACTTTCGCTTCTGTGGGTGGCGTCAGCAGCGGTACCATTACCGTACAACTGCGCAGAACCGGCTTCCTCGCTGCTACGAGTTACCGCAACACCGGTCAAGGCTTCTCAGCGTCGACCCCATCACAGCCCTGGACGTTGGGACGACGCGCAGGCGCCGCGACTGACTACACGAACGCGCGAATCTATGAAGTCATAACCGACAACAAATGTTGGACCGATGAGCAGGTTGCGATCTACGAGTCGTATGTCGGGAGCAACTACGCGATTCCTGCCTTGGTATCGCCTGGTATTGTTGGGCTCGGCGGGAACTTCGTTGACGCGGTCATCACCGACTACAGCGCGAAACCCACGCCAGTTGCAGCCGACCAGATTTATATCGCGGACTCAGCGGCCTCGAACGCGATCAAGCGGGCAACCGCACGGGAAGTAGCAGTTGCAGGCGGGGGCATGTACGAGGCTTATCCCGGCACAACGGATAGCTGGTCAGACGAGTTCGACGGTGGGAGCTCGGATTCGACTGCTTGAGGTTGGAGCGTTGTACAGATCTACCCGAGCGTTGCAGCGATGACGCGTCTGGGTGACGTGGATTACACGATCGTTCCGCCGACCGATATGAGTCCGGGGCAGTATCGGTCAACCGTGCGCAACGGAAAGCTCTACATACAGGTTGGTGGCAACAGCACTAACATCATGTACATCTACAAAGCGATCACGACGGCCGCGTTCTCGTATATCGTCTCGGGCATCTCTTCGAACTTCGCGTCCGCCGTGCACCGCATATCAATGATGATGTGCGACACTGTTGCGTTTCCCTTCGTTAGTCCTTCCGCAAAATCCGTGACAGTGGCGCAGGAGGGTAACGATCTCCTGAGCTTCAAATTCACGGGGTCAACACAGAGCCTCTACGGAACCGGCACCGCCGCAGACATCTACTCGGCTAAAAGTTTTGTGCTCGACTACAAATCGGGGGCACAAATTACCTGTTCGGCTGTCAGAACTCTTGACGATGCGACGTTGCACAACACCATAAACCAGGTGCCCCCAACTTCGTGGACGCCTGCGTTTGCAGGAGTTATGGTCGAAAACTCCAACGTCGGAGCTCTCAACTGGACAGCGATAGACTACATCAGGCGCGGCCCGTCCGGCGTCTGGTTCCCCGTCTAAACCGACTGGGGAATTAACAGCCCAAGTTCGCCTTTGTTCGACCCGTTTTCTTAGCTAGCTTCGGGTCTAGCTTCTCGTAGCTCAGTGTTTTGGATGGTTGCGACTTCGGTTTCTTGGTGCCCTTGGGCAGTGTTTTTTTCATAGTCAGATTCTAGCACATAGGACTCGTCGACCCCGTCCTCAGCGCACTTACGAACAAACTCGAGCGAGTCGAGCACGTCCGTGTCGTGAACTTCCCACGAGGCGATCGACCGCCCGTCTCGAGTCGTTGCTGCGACCACGACACTAACTAGTTCGTTGCGTTTTGCTGCTACGAGGAAGTCTTCGAGTTCGTCGATGATGTAGTGGTTCATAGTTCTCGTACTCGGCGCGGCTGGTACTAGTGCTTGGGTGAGTCCCTGTATACGGACGCGAACCAGTTGCGTCAAGCGCGTACACGTCTTAATGTCGGGACATGCATCCACGCATCTTCCGTGATGACCTGCTAGCTATTCAACGCACGTGTGCTGCTCGTGCGCTTCTCAATAACGAACGACGCACCAAACCGGCCGCGCTTGAGCTCGGCGTGAGCGTGAGGACCTTGCTCATTTGGATGAGGAGGCAAGATCTGCGCACGCTCGACGCGCTCGTAGCTGCTGCGGCCGATACCAGCCTCGTTCCTTACGGCACGAAGGTCCTGCGCGCGTACAAGCTCTACGAGCGGGCTAAACTTGAGCGCGCGCTCGATGAGAACGGACACAACCAGACCAACACGGCTAAGGCACTGGGCGTGTCTCGACGCGCGCTCATAGCGAAACTGAGCCAGTACCGGTTACGGCGAATCGACAAGACCCGTACTAGCGCTAGTCAATCGGCGCCATAGCTCGAGTAGAAAGAGGGGTATGGGGGTGCATTGCTTGGTAGGGGTGTCAAGCAAGTGTATCCCCCTCTTCGTACGTGCGACCCCACCGGTTCAAGACGAGTCCGGTTACAGTGCGTCCTCGTAAATGCGAACCTCTACTACTGCAGCGGTGTTGATCACGCCAAGGATCGTCTGGGCATCGGTGCATTGAGCCCTGTACTCGGCTCGCCAAGGGCCAGGGTGGTTGTGTTGCTTCCACAGGGCGAGTACTAGCCCCCGCGGATAGCGGGACGTCTTGACTGGCTTGTAGAGCGCGTAAAACTCGTCGAGGGCAAGTGCGTAGAAACTGCGCTTCCCCTCGATCACGCCTCCCTGCCAGACCTTGCCATCGAGCTCGACCCACGCATGGGGGACGGGAATCAGCCCGTGTACGACAGTGCCGCCGTTACGCATGCAGAACTCGCCCGCGTCGTCAAAACACGTGAAAGTCGGTTGAACGTCCGCCATGGCGGGTGACTGTAAACGAGCGCACAGAGCTCGGACAAGTGACTAGCCCCCTCGTCGATACCCGTAAAGGTCCGACTCAGCGTGAGGGAGCTCGACCACTGCAGGTAACTTCGCGAAGTCAGTGTCTGGTTGCTCGTAGAGCCACTCGAGGAACGGCTCGAACATCGGGCACACCCATATCTTGTGCTTGTTGAGATCGGCGCGAGCGAGCCCGCCCAAGCGGAAACAGCCACCTTCGCCCGTCTGCAAGTCGAGGACCCAGAGATGGCCCGCGCCCCAACCGATCTCACGTAATAGCGGCTGGCCTGATTCACTCACGACAGAGCGATAACTTGCTTCCTGCTCGTCAAAGCGCCCGAGTAGGAACTTGCCCCAGTTGAACCCGTTGGTCGCCTCGATGATCTTCGTGTGCATGGCCCGCCATACTCGCCGAGAACTCGCACTGGGGCTAGTACGGGCGCGAGGGCGAGCACGAGATCTTGGACTGGGACTTGTACGCGCTGACGATGGGCTGGCGCGAGATCTTGGGCTGGGACTTGTACGCGCGAAATGGCGCGTAGGCGCGCGCTAGAACCAGGGGCGGCCCAAGTGTACCCCCACCCCCCTCGTGCCCGCTGCGCGTCCCCTCGTCGAGCTCGAGGGTGTAGGTGCCGCTGCGCACGTCACACCTAGCCGGGTGTAGGTTGCGCTGCGCACACCACGCACGTGCACGTGCGCAGAGGCACGCACTCGCGCGCGCTCAGTTCGCGCTCAGTTTGTGGAAGAGACCGAGGTCGCTCGCGAGCGCTGCGCGCTAAGTACGCATGACCGCTCACTACGCGCCGAGGGACGCATGCTCGCCAAGCATGAGGTCAGTCTGGTCGAGGCGCGGTCGAGGCCGTCTCAGTGCGCAGTCGAGGCGCGGTCGAGGCCGTCTCAGTGCGCAGTCGAGGCGAGCGCGGGGCGCGCTACAAGGACTGCGTGCGCCGAGCACACGATGTAGCCAAAGGTGGCTATGAAATAAATGTCTCGCTCGCGAAATTTGTGGCGCTGAGTCACCAACGCGCTAGAGTCTACTCATGCCGCTGATGGCGGCGGACGAAAACGGAAGGGAGGTGTGACGCGCCGCTGATGGCGGCGAACAAAAACGGTGCGATAGCGTGTGTGGTAGCGCGTAAGACTGACTACCACCGTGAGCCTCGACGGCAAGCGGTTCTCTGACAACTGAATAGCTCGTGTGAAACCGCTACGACGGTGCATGGGTGATAAACGGTGAGCGGAGCGGGTTGGTAGAACTCGCTCCCACACTGTAAGTCTAACAGCGGCGAGTTGTTAGTCTGACAGAGTGAATAAGATGTTTACACAAAGAATGATTGAGGCGCTACAAGCGCAACACTCGGACCTAATCGGTTGCCTCAACACGTACGACGCGAGGCAACGCAACGGCGAGGCAGTCGACACGCTACTCGTCGAAGAAACGGTCACAGCGGTACGACGTATCAAGCGAGCGCTAAACACGCTCTACACGAGGGCTAGCCGATGATGACCGCGTTCTGGATTCTGTTCTTGATAGCGTGCGCAATCGTAGCAGCCGCGGTGTTTATGTGGTTGCTGATTCCAATCATCGTAATCGGACTGATAGCTCTAGTTCTGAGTCACTGCGGAGGTAGTAATCATGGTCGGAGCATGGTCGAAACAACGGATTCTAACGGTTCTCAGTACTCGCATAGTTATGGCCGCCATGGCGGGCAAGTCTAGTCCGGTCGCGGCGCGAGTGTTGAGTAAGCTTGAAGCCCTATAGTCTGACGCTAGCGACTAGGGCACGGCTCTAGGCGCTAGAGTGGGAACTGATAGGGAGTTAGAACGTGAACGTCAAAGTAATCTCAGTGAATGACACGCAACATTACAACATTCAGCCGAATGACCGCGCAGACGTGAAAGAAGTGCGCACGGTTTACGCGTACACACCAGAAACAGGCACGTATCTGTGCGAGCTGCGACCGTCCTACGAGCTGCACTACCTCTACACGTACCTTGTGACTGCAGACCACGTAGAGGCGGACCGCGCAGACGAGTTAGACACTCAATACTGTTACGAAGGTGGCGAAGATACGTACATGCTGTGTTGTTCGGCAGCGTTCAAGACGGCGAAAGCCTGCGGAGAGTTTGACGATATGGAAGCTGCGCGAGAATACTTACAGGGTAACTGTCCGTTTTGATTCTCTATAGTTCGACGCTAGCGACTAAGAAGTCTTAGGCGCTAGAGTGGGAACTGATAGGGAGATAGAACATGTACAAGACACGGGCTGTTGAGGAAGCGCGCGCGATCGCTGCGCATAAAGAGTTGTTCTACGGTTGGAGTGTGTTCGCGAGCGGATGGTTTGTAGGTACTCGCGATGAACTCGAGAAGGTAGGCGTGCATACGCCACTCCAGGGATACAAGCCGCGAGATACTCTATAGTCTGACGCTAGCGACTAAGAAGTCTTAGGCGCTAGAGTGGGAACTGATAGGGAGATAGATATGACCACGATTATCGCGAACGTATCCAAGATGTTTGAGACGCTTACACCTTGGGACTGCAGTAACAACGCCATGACCATGGGTCAGAACGTAGGCAAGATCACATGGCAGAACGCTATGACGGTCGCAGAGTCCGCCGCCGATTGGCTTGTGAGTGACCGCGCAGAGGCGCTAGCTGGCATTGTTGAGTGGGCTCACGACACAGGAGCTTGGGAAGAGGAAGAAACGAGCAAGTGGTCGGACTTGGAGTGTCTCGCACTGTTCGTTCAGAACGTGGCGAGTGACCTCCGAGACCACTTAGATTCGGATAATCTGACATACGAAGAGTGCGCCGCTAAGTATGAGAGCACAGACTGGGAAAAGGAATCGTGTTATCCGACTGGCATGTATCACGACTCTGAGAACGGTGTGATGGTTGATTACTACACAGGCTGCTAACTGGTGCGAGCGTTACGCGAGTGCATGGATGTACTCGCGCATAGCTGACACGCTTTAGCAACGGAGCATGGGAATATGGGACTACAGAAATATCGCGCAGACGAGCAAGGCGAGAAACAACAGAACGGAGGAACGCCGTTCTATTGCAAGTGGATGGGAGGTCCGACGCTCGCACTGATACGCGAGTGTCCGTGCGAGAACGATCCGACGCTCACGCCACGCACTGTTTACGTCACTAACATACCAGACACATGGTTCTCTATCCCTGCAGCCTGCAGAGTGGGCAAGAAAACCGTACGCGGTTATGTAACGACCGATGATAATCGTGAGTACGTGTTCCAGCGTTACTTGCCGTGGTTAACCGCCTATGCATATCAGGACCTCGCGAAACAACTACGCCATCAAACCGCAGTGATCCCAATGCTGCGCGCGGATAAAGCACCGGATGATGTGATCGCTGTGTACGAAACCAAGCGTAAGAGACTAGAGAATGCGATTGCAGGACTAGCGGCACGTATCGTGAAACGGAGCAAGTAACAATGATCTCACCACAAGCCAAAAAACTACGCGACACGTTCGACCTTGACGCCGCGCAAGCGAAACTAATCAAGGATCTCTGCGCAGCGCGCGATTATCGCGAACTACTCGAGCCACTCATAGAAGCGAAGTGTCCAGAAACCGCCGCGTATGCGCGCTCGTGCTACAACGACCCGTACAGGGGCCGTATGTGGCGTACTACGCTCGTGCTCCATGCCATCGACCACATACTTGGAACTAGCGGAGTCGAGGCTTTAGGCGAGGGCGAGCACCACGAAGGTTACGCACCACCTTACAAGTACTGCAACACGGGTGACACGTACGCGACCACGCTCATATACAAGCGCGCGAGTGATAGGCTTTTCATCGGGAATTGGGGCGATATCGTGGAACGAGAAGGACTGTAGCTAGTGCGAGCGTTACGCGAGTGCATGGATGTACTCGCGCATAGCTGACACGTAGCTAACAACGGAGCGAGACAATGCATACAGCTGAACCTGGAACAGTTAGCGCCGGCACACTCAAGACAGAGGACTTGTTGACGGCCTTTGCGAACACTCTCGAGAGTCTCATTCAAGACAATGCCGATCACTGGTGTGGGCGTCAGAGCGAACGCGACGAATTCCTAAACCTAATCGCCGATGCACGGGAATCCGACCACGGCGACGACGTGAATAGCGAAGTAGTTGAGCAGCTTATGGAGGCGCTCGATTACTTTGCGCCTGAGGGTCACACGTTCGGCGCGCATTGGGGCGACGGCGCTGATTTTGGTTTCTGGCCGAGCGACGAAGATTGACACACCTGCACTAGAGCTCGCGCATGGACGTGCGAGCTACTGTGTGGCTGCGTTAGTTAGGGAGTAAGACAATGGCTAAGACTGAACAACTTTTGAAATCAGACCGCGCGGCAATGATGCGTGAGGCGATCTTGGAACTGCGCGAATTGCTTGCGGCGACACCGACCATCGGTGAAACCAAGTACATCTACTCCAGTCTAAAACACGCAAGCAAGGGCGGAACGACGTTTGAGTATGCCTTCTACCTTGTTACCAAGGACGGCTACTTGCGCTCCATCTCGCATCTCATGGCTAATGCTCTTGGATGGAAGCTAGGGCGCCACGGCGGACTCAAGCTCTCTGCATGTGGAACGCGCCTAGACTTTTGGGCAGTCTACCAGACGATGTTTCAGATCGGCTTGACCGATGGCACCAATCAAGACTGGCAAAAGCTCTATTACATTGCATCGATTTAATGAGCCACTGATGAGACCGGAAGGTCGAAATGCCAGGACGGCATATGGTTCTAACTGGAGTGAGACAGTGAAGGCAATAGTAGTCAAGTATTTTGGTCCGAGTAACACTAAGGGTTCACGTCTGCGCGTGAGTGCTGAGGGCGTGCCAAGCATGACTGTCAGTTATGACCACGGCGCGCACAATCCCAAGCTGGACGCGGCACAAGCATTCTGTGCCAAGCACGATTGGAACGGCGAACTAGTCGAGGGAACCTTGCCTGATGGTGATGCTGTGTTCGTGTTCGGTCTGCCCGACAAGTGAACTGTCATCCGACACTGTAACCCGATCTAGTCACAGTGCTAGTTCGGGTTCATGTGTGGCACGATAGTTTGGGAGTGAGATTATGAAAGCGTTTTTTGGGCAGCTTGTCGACGGTGGGCGTGATGTCAAGTGGGCGTTGAAAGTGGAAGGTCTGAGTAGTGACTTCCCGAGTGCGCCATTCGGTCGCCAGCTTGAAGGTTTTGAAGTTATCAAACAGTTCAAGGCAACGGCAAAATCGGAGTGGATTAGCGCCAAAGTACGGGACGGGAAACGGGGAACGACCGAGGTCAAGCGCTGGGTGAAAGAAGTGAAACCGAAGGAGTTTTGCGCGAAGTGGCTTGAGGGTGAGGCGAACGACGACTCAATCCAGATTTTCTATAAGCAGTAAGGAGTAGATTGTGAGAGACAAGTTTCTAGACGAGTGCGAGACCGAGGAACAGGCGTTCGAGCTTGCCCCGTGGGCGAGCGCTGTTCGCAAAGTTGAGGGCGGTTATCACGCGTTTGAGCGCCTCGACGAGGCTTGCATGTGGGATAACCAGGTATGAAAGCACTAAAACAAGTTTGGGTCGAAACACTTGCGCCGTTCTCATTCGACAATGGCGCGACTTGGCGATGGGTCGCGTGGCGACACAATGAAGGCAACAGCCACGCCGCTATCATTGAGAAGGCACGAGAACTCGGAGCTAATGCGTGGGCGTACGATCAGGGGCATCATCGGGTTTTGTAAGTATGACCGACCGACTATCCGACCTCATGCGTCAAGGTTTTATGAAGGGTGTGAAGGCCCGCAAGAAACCCGCGCCCATTGTCCGCGTGCGTTGTCACGGCTGCCTGAACTGGCACGCACAAAACAAGCACTCAGCGTCGAAAGACGAGCGCAAGGCGAACATGCGCGACCACAAAGGACCAGAACAGGAAGTATTGTGACAATCGAACAAGCAATCGCACAAAGTATCAGACAGACCGAGACCGTCACGCTCGACTATGACAGGGCTACATACGACGACCTTGTCCTGGAGTGTGAGGATTGGGTTGAGGGTAATGAGGTCTACGAGTTTTGGGGCACAGACGAGGGCAGCGATTGGCGCGTGCACATGAGTAAGTCATGACCGCCGCCCAAGCCATCCGACAAAGTGTTAGTACCCGAGACGTTGTGTCCTTGTCCTTCGACGAGTCAACACTCGACGCGCTTCTGCACGAGACGCATGATTACGTCAGGGGCGTGAATAATTGGCAGTTTTGGGGCGAGCACGAGGGCCAAGAATGGCGCGTGCTCATGTTCTTTCCGGGGGCGATATGACATACAGCCTTACATTAGGCCGTGAAACCGTGATTGTCATACTTGGCAACTACGTTGGAGATCCGATTTTAGTCAATGGGTCCGAGATCGCGCGCAGAGGCGCAGACGACACCGACGATTGCATGCGGGTTATTGCGCGTCATCGTTGGGGTACCTCAGACGGTATCTCGTACGAGGCGCAGGAGCTTACGCCATTCCTGATAATCAACACTGACAGAGGTTGCCCGCACGCATGTACGGAACTGACTGTCAGAGTCACGAGCCTCTACTTTGCGACGCAGGTGATCTGCCCGCGCACATGCATTGACCCCGTAGTCGACATTCACTGGAGACCGGCATGAGCTATGCAATGCCCTATCTGATACGTGACCCAAGCACGGGTTGTCCACATGCCTGTACGTTTCTGATAGTCAGACGTACAACTCGTTACATTGCCACTCAACTAGTCTGTCCGCGTAACTGTGTTTACCCTGTAACTCATATCGACTGGAGACCACAATGACCTCACTCTGTGAATCTCTCATCATCCACGGCGGCGTTCCCGGCGGCATTCTCGCGTCTCTTATCTGCATGGCGGTCGCGTCCGTACTCATGCACAGCGGCCAATGATGAACCACGGAACGATCGTGAAATCGACGCGTGACGGCACGACAGGAATCGTGCTGGGCACGCATCGAGACCTTCCCGAAGACCCGTTACAAATTTGTGTGCGCTGGCACGACGGGCAGGTTTCTTGGCAGACCGAGCCTACGCTCGAGGTCATTCAAGAGGCCCTCGTGCCCGAACGCACCGAGGAGGATGCAGTTTTGCTGACCGCGACCTTGACCACCGTTGCGCGTAACCTTGTGCGCATTCGTACCTCGATGGGCATGTCCCAGCGCGCGTTCGCGCCGCACATTGGCCTGACTCGTGCTCATCTCGCTGGGCTTGAAGTAGGTCGACGAGACATGTCGCTGTCTGTCTTTGTGAGCATCTGCCTACATCTGAACGTGAACCCGAACGACCTGCTTGAGCTCAAACTCCGCGCGGAGGCGGAGTGAGTGCACAGCGCAGAAGTTGTACACGGCTAATACTGGCTAGTTCGACCGACTCGGTACACAGCGCAAAACCCGCACATAGCTAGCGATAGCCATGCGCGGGTTTTGTGCGTTTTATAGTCTGGCTTGGCTACCTTGCCGCCTGGTTGACACAAAAATAGCCAATACTAGCTACGTTTGCGGTATGCGGTATTCGCCAGTTACGGCCAAAACCCCTGTTTCCTATTACCCATAACTGTACCCCACTCACTACTTCTCTCTATAATGTCTTAAATATCTTAAATAGTATGTATACACTGTATACCGTAGGGTCTAAGTATCGATAATCATGGAAGAAAAGGCGGTATTAGGTGACGGATGTTCAGGATGTAACCGGCCGTAACCCACGTATACCTAGCTATTCCGGGCTAGTTTCGGTCTTATCGTACCAGATTCGATACAGCACTCCTCCTGCTTTGACCGTTTTTGGTGCGCGTCCGAGCTTGTGCAGACAGTCAGCAAGCCTCCTCTCGCGCGGCTTATCCCCCAAGTCATACCCAAGCTTGAGCAGCAACTGTCCGAGACGAATCTTGGCCACGCGCCGACCGTCCAACTGCCAAGCCGCCATTGCGTATGTCGGGTCCTCGAATTTTGAGTCACCAGGCCACTCTGTGAGCAGATCCCGAACTTTTTCGGTCAACGCATCCTCCTCCTGGTGACTCTCTCGTACTTCGGTCGCAGAAGCCTCCTCAGCGCCCGTCAGATGCCACTGCTCGCCGCGCCGATATGCACCCACGGCCTCAGCCCACAATTGGCTCCTAAGGGCGCGCAGGGCGCTTAAATCGAGTTCGTGTGAAACCCGCACCGGCCAGAAGCGCCGGCTACCTGTCGGGTCCCTCAAAAACTCCTCCCGGTTCGTGGTCCCTCCGAACACGGCCCGTCGTGGGTACCTGAGCGCTAGCCGTGCGTAGGCGGCGCGCTCGTCTCCGATTCTTTGCGTGATAGCCATCTTCACAGCCTCCACGTCCGCCTTGCTCATGCCTACGAGCTCTGCGATTTCAGCGCAGGCGTACCTGCTCAATCTGATCACGTCGTCCTTGTTGAGCCTCTTCAACTCCATTGAGTCCGTGAACGCCTGTTCCTGAAACTCCTTTGGGAAAATCTCCTGGAAAAACATGGACTTAGCCGTTCCCTGTTTGCCCACGAGAACGAGCACGTTGTCTACCTTGCACCCCGGCAAGAACTGCCGAGCAACAAGCCCGATCAGCCACTTCTTCGTGACGGCTCGTACGTAGGGCGTGTCTTCCGCGCCCATGGTCCGAATGAGCACAGTCTCGAGCGTGTCTGTTGTCTCTGTGCTCGGTAGTGCCTTGAAGTACTCGAGCAACGCGTCGTGTTTCGAGGCGCTCGCGACATCGATGAGCGCGTCGAGTGCCGTGAGGGGTTTGACGTTTACGACACCCAGCTCGTCTCGGACCCACTGCGCGAGATTGTGCTTGTCCGAATCGGCGATGCGTCTCGGGTACGTCAGCTTTTGCTCACGCAACCAAGGTGGCTCGGTCAAGTACACGGGCGCCCCGTCTCGTATGTCGAACACGGCGCACCCGGTCACGTCCGGATGCTTCTTGAGCACGATATGTACGTTGTTCTCACCCGGGTGAAACCCAAGTCCATCCGGTGTTAGTTTCAGATCGCGCTGCCACTCTTCGTGCACACCGACTGGCGCGCGCTTCCCCGAGTCGAGTCCCGACACGATCTCGCGAACAGCGTCATCCAAGCTTCGCGTGTCGTGGTTCTTCGCCCGCTCCCACGCGTCCTTCAACTCGTCCAGTGCGCTCGCGTACTCCAAGACGTGTGGCACAAACTGCCCCACCTTAAAGCCCCAAGCGCTCAACGATTCGCCCTTGGCTATTCCCTTCGTCGCCTCTTTTAGCACACGTTTTCCAGTGCTTTTTGCTGCATCCGGGATGAACTTGGGGCGTGCTTCCTCCGCTTCCCGTTGCGCGTGCCCGTCTTGCCAGGCGCTTACAATTGTATTCTCAGCCGCTGTCCAATCTGATACAACCTCGCTCACTACGTTCGCTCGGAGCGCGTCGAGCAATCTCGTCTTCACGTCCTCGAGCTCGAGGCCGAGCAAGCCCAATATGTAACCGTTTCGGTTTACAGTTGTGTGCTTCTGAGAACACGTTTGTACTTCGTGCACGTATCGATCTACGCCAGTCAGATCCGGCTTGAACGGCCGGAAGCCAGACGCACCCAAGTACGGCGCATCAGTTACTGCGTCGAAGTAATAGTCCCGGCGCCTAGCTTCGAAGATGCGCGGCGCGAAGAACAAGCTCTCCGGCCCCCGCTTCGACATGTCGACCTCGATCCCATAGAATAGCGACCGAGCCTCGTCCCAGTACCGCAAGTACGTTGGGCCATCCACAGCTCGTGCGAGCGGTATGAGCACGTGCACGCCCCTCCCGCTCGTTGTGCTATGAATTGCGTACGAGATGCCCCGTCTTCTGAGCCGCGCGCTTAGTTCGTGCGCATCCACGGCCTCGTCCAAGTCAAATGCCAGTACCTGTGCAAGTTCGATGTTTGCCTTTTTCCGCCGGTCTTCTTTGAAAACGGCGGGCGCGAAAGCAGGCGCGCTTAGTTTGAGCACACGCGCGTTCTCGGCCGATGGCTCGAGTTCGCTCGTCACAGGCTCACGGAAATCAGCGAGGAAGGCCTCAAAGGCAATCGTTTCTCTCGCTGCGATACTGGTGCGGGCATTGTCAAACAGACTTACGGTAACGTGCATATGGTCACAGAGCGTCGGGTTCTACGAACAACTTCCCTTGCGTATACGTTTCACCTCGCCGATGAACCTGCGCTCGACTACGAGACGCAGCGCACGTCGATCGAGCGCTGGGCGAGCATCTCCCGCACCCGGATTGAGCACTGGTACGAGGACAAGGACGAGCGGCGCGACCTACTTCGTGCACTACTCGGCGCAATCGATGAGATCGATTACGTACTTGTGCACTCAGTAGGTCAACTAGTAGACGCGCGCAAGTTTCAACAACAATGTGAGGCGCGAGGCGCAAGGGTCGTTTATACTAGCAGGTAGTAAGCCCCCGTCCCGGTACCCAGTACCGGCCCCAGTACAAGTAAATGAGCCAAGACCTCGATATTGACGAACCAGACGCAGTCGACCTAATAGGCGTCGTTCTCTCCAAAAACCCAGACGGCAAGTTCGACGCGTACCGTATCTCTGTAGTCGACGGGAACGTGACCCTCACGTCTATCCACGGCGGTCGGGATCGCCTTAAGAAGAGTGCGCTCCGTGTAATGGAACTCGATCTCGTTGCAATCAGCCAAGGGATCACGCGCGGGGAGATTGAGTTTGTTGATTGAAGTTCTAGGCGCGCTTGCGGTTCTAGCCCTTTGGGACTACGGCCGGCGCAGGCTTGCCTCACACGATATGCGCCAAGACAAGCTGCTCGCGATTACGCACTCGCTCAAGACGAGCGCAGACACGTACGCGAACAAGCTTGACGACACGAACGAATACATGCGGCTCGTGTTGTCAAACTTCATCAACAGCGCGACCGACATCATCACGATTAGCGAGGAAGAAAAGAAACACCTTCGCAATCGGCTAGCGGCGAGCAAGCTCAACAAGTGATCGCCCGTTTCCGTTTGTGGCTCGCGGGCCTGCTCGTTCCTCGTGTCTTCTATCTACCGGCTGGTTCCGAAGTCGACATGGACGCGCTCGCGAACGGTCAGCGGCTCATCTTCATCCCGAATGACTTCCCGCCGCCCGCGATTCATCAAGAAGTACTCGCCGCGCTCGTTGGCTCGTATCGATATCATTGCCTGTCGTGCGCACATCACTTCACGCACATCAACACGTACCAGACGCACGACTGCAAATTATACCAGCACGTGCCAGTGAAACTGACCATCGTATGAACGAATACGCCAGCAAACCCGTCACGATCCGAGCAGTACAGTTCCTCGGTGACGGCACCATCCACGAAGCAATCAAGTACGACGACATCGAGAACCAGTACTACGTGCAAACACTCGAGGGGCCTCTGACTATCAGATCGGGCGACTGGCTGATCGAAGGTACCGAGGGCGAGTTTTACCCGTGCAAGGATTCTGTGTTTCAACGCAAGTACGAGCTAACAACATGACCATCAACCAAACAGACCTCGACAACTGGTTCGTGTACCACTCGCCCAAGCCCGGCCAGAACGAGAAGTACATTGAGATTCGCGAATCCGCCAAGGTACTCGCGGAAGTGATCGTGCAGCTGACACCTCCGAGCGCGGACCAGACTGCCGCGATTCGAAAGATTCGCGAGGCTGTGTTCACTGCGAACGCGGCCATCGCGTGTTCTCAAACTGAGTAAGCCATACTCACTTTGAGAATGGACGAACCGCTTTAACTCCGACATATAAGCGGCATGTCCATTCTCGCCGCCCTGCTAGAACAAGCAGGTCACGATCCCAAGAACACGCCTCGGCACTCAACGCTGGGGCGTGTTTTTTTGTCTGATCCAGTCCGTGAGACTGCCGACTTCGCGCGCATAGCCTCTCTGCCAAGGCGCCGCTGGCAGGACTTAGATAGTCAGATCGACCGACTGACGGCAAGGTTCGCTCGCGTCCCGCACGTCCGCCTGCTCGAGATGCAAGCGGCAGCTCTAGCTGAGATCGAGCAGCTGAAAACGTGCAATGTCGTCGCGAGTCTCGGGGGCGGCAAGACACTTGTGACGGCTCTGGTGCCTGTCCTTCTTGCTAGCCAGCGCCCGCTATTCCTGAACTACGCGCGCCTTCTTGATAAAACTGTGCGCGAGTTTCGCGAGCTCGCCGCTGAGTGGAGAATTTGCCATGGGTACAAATTTCTCTCTGTGGAAAAACTGTCTACGGCTGCCTACGCTGACTATCTAGAACGGCTACGGCCCGACCTCATCGTCATAGACGAGGGTCACAGTCTGGCAAGCCCGACAGGCGCGCGTTTCCGTCGATTACGTCGCTACAAGGAAGCGCACCCAGAGGTCGTGATCGTCGTGCTCACTGCGACGCCAGGTGTCGATCTCGATCAGTACGCGCACGTCCAAGACCTTCTCCACGGCGAGAACTCGCCCTGTCCGCGCGAACCAGACGTGCTGCGCGAGTGGTGTGAGGCGCTTGATGTTCACGTGCGGGGACAACGACGACCACCAGGCGCGCTCACGCGATGGTCCGTTAAGGATGACCTCAACGCTGTGCGTGAAGGCGTCGGTCGCAGGATCGAAGAGAGCGCCGGCAACATCTACAGCCGTAGCGCTGAGTCGATCGACTGCTCGATCTATATAGCTGACGTAAGGGTCGAGCTCCCTGCATCAATGGACGAGTTGGTGAGTTCAGCTTGGAACGACCTAATTCTCCCAGACGGGAGGTGCTTCGAGGAGCTGTACAGCAAACCGCTTATTTTAAAGCAATTGGGCGCAGGCTACGCCAAGGTCCTCGACCCGATCCCGCCCATCGAATGGCGCGAAGCACGCTCGCTCTGGTCGTCGTTCGTGCGCGCGATCGTGAGCAACGAGCAAGTCTACGGGCTCGACACGCCAGCACAGGTAAAGGCTGCTGTCAGGCGGGGTGAGATCGACGACGGCGGATTGCTCGATCATTGGTGTGAGGTCGAGCCAACTTTCACGCCCTGTACGAAAACGGAGTGGTTTGACTTGTCTGTGGTGCAGTTTGGTGCATCATGGCTGGTTCAGGAGCGAGGCCTATGCTGGGTTTCGCAGCCAACCGTCGGGCGGAAGCTGGCAGAGCTCGCAGGCGTACCCTTCTTCCATGCGAACGGAGTGGACCCCACCCATGGCTCAATCGAAGCCTTCCACGGTCGTACCGGTGCAGTCGTTGCCATCAGGCCCAACATGCTCGGGCGCAATCTTCAGAATAGGTGGGCAAAGAACCTATACATCACACCCCCACCATCGCCCCTCGAGCTCGACCAGTCAATAGGCCGCACAGCTCGCCGGGGACAGCGAGCACCAACGGTCGAAGTAACCTTCGTTCTCACTGTTAGGGAGAACTGGGAAGCGGTCACGTCCGCACGCGTAGCAGCCCAAGCCGAACGCGCGCTGGGCAAGAACGAATCGTCGCGCCTGCTGCTCTGCGACTGGTGTGTAAGCGACCTTGCAACTGTTAACACGTGGAAAGGGCCGCGATGGAAGCGTTAGATCTCACGAAGCTGTTTGGCGTCGGCTTTTGGTTCTCGCGTTCGCGAGACATCGAACTGCAGTGGTTCCAGGCGCCCGACGTAGACGCGACACAGCTCGTGCTCAGCGAGCGCATTGGGCGCACCGTTCTCATCGAGACTCGATACATAAAGGGCTGGTTCCCTCGTCAGTTGCATCTGCGCGTGCTTCTCGAGGCCATACAAGACATGGAGCACGAGCTAACACTCCAGTACAAGGCACATAAGCGAAGGGCGACACCCCATGTTCGTTAGGATCGTTCTCATGCTCGGCGTGGGCGCTCATCGTGCTCACTGCGGCTGGCTCGCGACGAAACTATTCGACTGCGCTATTTGGATGCTTTTAATGACAAAAGGTGGAAAATCATGATAGTCCATGTCATAGACTCACATGGGCGTATTCGCAGCGCGCGACCTGAACAAAGCTAACGCCAGTTCAGGCGGCAATTATATCAATGAACCTGGTAATTATGAGTGTCTGATTGTTGGATGGAAAAGCATCAACACGAAGGCACGTACTCAAGCACTTGTAGTCGATCTCAAGATCCTCAGCGCTGACACTGACGCCTATCCGATCGGCAGTATCCGTAACCATTACCTCGGGGAAGACGATGTGATGTTTGACGGCAAGGTCAAGAACCTTCTCGTCGCAGCTTACGGCTACAGCGATGGTCTCGACGCTGAGAAGATCGAGGCCGAGGACTGGTACGCAATACTTGAAGCAAGCATCAAGCCCCCTTCTTTGTTCTTGAACAAGAAAATCAAGGTGGTTGCGACGCCCGACTTCAAGTCAGAGGGCAAGAAGAAGCTCAAGAAGAACGCCGCACTCGCGGACGACCCCGAGTTCATCAAGGAGTATCAGTTCCTCAAAAAAGAGTTCTTCGCCCACGATGATACGCGCGCGAACTCACTCGAGCTCGTGAAGAAAGCAGCGAAAAAGTGACCCCGGAAGTTCAACGACTTCTGAACTTGATCCGCCTCGCACTCGATCGCTTCGAAACGACCGAAGACATCAAAGCACTCGACGATGCCCACGCATCGATCAACGACATTTTCGAGCTAATTGCGCCCGACTGACGAGCTAGAGCACCAGCTCCTTTTCCGCTGTCTGAGTGAACACCGCTGGCGCAAGCTACGGTTAGACGATTTCTCTCGGCTGTACGTGGACGAGATCGGCGACCCCCTCGACCTCGTCATCTCGACCCACTCGTTCGACTCGTCCACGTACGGCACCTGTTGCATCTGGTTACTAGAGAACGGCCTAGCGGTACTCGAAGCCCCGCTAGGTCGCTTCTCGCTCTTTGAGACGAAAGCCCGTTGTGCCGCGCGTGATCATATCAACGCATGGGCGAGCTTCGCGCGCGGCTGTTGGACTCTGGACGTACCGCAAGAACCCGGACTGTACTTCGTCAAGCCCCTTGAAGGCCCGAAACAAACAGTAAGAGAACTGAAGCGTATCGATGGCCGACTGAAAGACGTGACGCGGGGCGAGCCGCTCCCACGAGTCGGACTTGTCTCTGAGTGGCGGGGCCATTGGTGGTTCCCGCAAATACCCAAGCTACCGTGAAGGAACTAGACATGATTCAAAGTCTCGAACGCCTCAACCGTGAAGCAACACTCTACGCAGACACGTTACTTGCGCGCATCCACGAAGCGAGCGAACTCGAGCAGCAATACGAGACTGAGCTAGCGGAAGCTGCTTTGTCATACAACAAGCTGCTCATCGAGAACGAACGGCTGATATCCGAGAACCAGATCCTCAAGACGTTGCTGCGGCCCGTAGTGACGATGCCTTACCCCGATGAGCTCTGATGCCCGTATACGCAGTTGACACTGAAACCGCTCTGATTGGTCGGGGCGAGGACATCGCCCCCCGCCTCGCTTGCGTCACGTACTGCGACGATACCTTTGAGCCTCAGATTCTGCATTGGTCTGAGGCTCTGAAGTTCCTCGTCTACGTCTACGACGAGTGCGAGTCCACGTGGGCAAACGGCACGTTCGACCAATGGGTCATATTGCGTGCGTATCCCGAGTTAAAGCCCAAGATATGGCGCGCTCACGAGCAGGGGCGCGTGCACGATGTACAGCTACGGCAACGGCTCATCGACCTTGGTACCGGCCAGCTCGAGGGCTTTAGAGCAGCTGAGGACGAAAAGATCAAGTTCAGCTACTCACTTGCTGCGCTTTACGAGCGTCACGGGTTTGGCACTATGGACAAGAGCGCTGATACGTACCGGCTACGGTATGGCGAACTGATCGACGTACCGCTCAAGGACTGGCCAGTCGAGGCCGTGTCCTATGCAGTGGGCGACGCGAAGGGCACACGCCAGGTGCACGCCGCTCAGGAGCACTGGCGCGACCTGCTCGACGACGGTCCAAGGCAAGCTCTCTACGCGTTCGCACGCAGGAAGATGGTCCATCGCGGGATCATCACGGACGGCGCCACCTGTGACTTGTACCTCGGCGAGGTCGAGCAGGAGATCGAGAAGGCACGACAGACGCTCGTCGCACACGGACTGATTCGCGGCGCGTACGACCTCTACGGCAAGCGCGTCCCGCCCAGCAAGGTAGGCAGCAAGGACATGAAGCTAGCCCGCGCGCGTATGGAGCGCGTGTGTCTTGAAGCTGGCATCGAGGTCAAGCGCACGCCCAAAGAGGGCATCTGCCTCAACGCAGAGGCGACGCGTGACAGCGGCGATCCTGTCCTCCGCGCGTACTCGCTCTACACGAGCGCAGCGGCGACGATCGGCAAGGTTACGATGCTCAAGGAAGGCAGCAAGGGCCTACCGTTGCAGACCGAGTTCGTGAACCTGCTCGAGAACGGCCGGTGCTCGACCCGCATACCCAAGCTTTACGTGGGCGTGCAGATGCAGAATTTGCCCAAGGTCGGGCGCATGCGTAACTGCTTCGTTGCCCGCCCTGGCTACGCGTTCGTCGACATCGACTACGCGATGCACGAGCTCGTTACGGTTGCACAAGCCCAGCTGTGGCTAGGGGCAAGTCGCAAGCTCGCGGACGCGCTCAACGACGAGCGCGACGTGCACTGCGACGTAGGCTGTGGACTGATGGGCGTCCCCTACGAGGAGATGCTCGCGAACAAGAAGCGCAAGCCTTACTCGCTGCATCGAGACCAGAGCAAGGAAGTCAACTTTGGCGGCTGGGGCGTGATGAGTTCGCAGCGCTTGCGGGCGCAGATGAACAAGAAACGGAACGAGGGCGACCCCCTCGTCGACGACTATCGCGCCGCAAGGATCATGCGCGCGTGGGAAACACGTTGGGACCCAGAGGAGTACTTCAGTGCAGTTGCTAGATTTTTTCCCGAGAACGACCGATGGGCGCTCGGCTCAATACGCCAGTTTATCAGCAACCGAGTACGCGCGTATATCTCGTTCCCTGATGCGTGCAACGGGCTCTTTAGTGGCCTTGCCGCTGACGCCGCGGGAATGGCTTACGCTACTGTCTGTCGCGCGTGTGAACTGGCGACCAAAGGCGAGCCGCTCTACGACTGTCACCCCGTCCTGACGGTACATGACTCGATCGTGCTCGAGGTTCCGCTGGCTACGCTTCACGTGAGCGCAACAGAAGCGACGCGTATCTACGTTGAAGTTGGCCAGAGCTACACGCCTGATGTGCAGTTGCGAGCCGAGCCCGCCGCGAGCTTGATGCTCGATAAGAACGCTGAACCCGTCTACGTGAACGGAGAGCTGAACCTATGGACAAAAGCCGCGTAACAGAAGCGATGACGAAGGCGCTGCGGTATTTCTGGCGGGTGCCCAGCGAACTGACAAGTACAGAACAGCTAGCCATGACACTCATGACTGAAATCTCGCGTCTCGAGGAAGGCATCGTCGATGTGCTCGAGGACAGTCCAATCGACCGCGAAAAGTTAGTCGCGCTGCTTTACAGGAACCGTTAGTGTTGCCGTTCGAGGACAGTTGGCGTATACGAAGACAGAGTATTTAGAACACATCGAGGTCGCTAGTTGGTTACGAGTTCGCGGCGTTCGGTTCCATCACTCACCTAACGAGACGTATACAACTAACATGGCCGCGCTTGCCAAGAACAAGCGTATGGGTGTTAGTCGCGGTTTCCCCGACCTGTTAGTTGTAACTCCGAAAGGGCTCGTCTTCATCGAGCTCAAGCGCACGAGGGGCGGCAAGCTCGCGCCCGAGCAGCAAGCATGGCTGGACGCGCTAGACGCCGCTGGTTGTCCGAGCGTGACGTGTTACGGCGCGAAGGAAGCGATAGAGTTTTTGGAAAGGTACATTGGTTCATGATGACCGAAGACGAACAGGACGAGTTGCTCGAGGCAGTAGAGGCTGTGATTGAGGCGTATTACGCGATCAAGAGTTCGCTGCCTCAAAGACTCGATGACGCAATCAACGAACTGATAATCTCGGTCGAGGCGCTCAACGAGGAAGAGGACGATGAGTAGGTACTATTGCGCGTGCGGCGAATGCGCAGGCACGCACGTCTATACTTACGACGATGCGATAGCTTGTCATCAGTCTACGCGAGCTGATTCGTCGTCGCGCTCATCGCTCGTCATGGCTATCGTTCCAAGCGCCAAGTCCTCGAACCCGAAAGACATCGCAGGTACAACCCGCGCGCCCATGCACTCGATACCAGTCGCAGCACTCGTCGAAGAGGCGCTCGCGATGCTCGAGGGCATTCTCAAATACGGCTCGAACAACTGGACGATCGAGGGCGTGCGCGCGTCCGTCTACGTCGCGGCTGCAGCGAGACACACGTTCAAATGGTTCTTCGGTCAGCAACGTGACTCGGTCACGCAAGTGCACCATCTCGCGTCCGCGCGCGCGTGTCTCGGTATTTTGCTCGACGCTGAGTTTCGCCAAGTACTCAGAGATGATCGGCCGCCTAGCCTGACCAAACTAGATGACCTGTTCACGAACGCCGAGAACGTCGCTAAGAACCTGTTCACGCTCTACGGAGACGTGAAGCCCAAACACTACACGATAGAGGATACAAAGTAATGCCGACAACACAATGGTTCAGGGATCGTATCGCAGCGCTCGAGGCGCAAGTCGTGACGCTGCAGGCACAGCTCGTTGAAGCACAAGCGGGCGTCGAGTCGGAGACTGAGAAGATCGCGGAGTTGCTCGCACAAGAACGTGTCGCCGCTGTGCTCGTGCAACTCGAGCAGGTTAGGCAAGAACTGCAGCAAGCGCGTGACGCGCTGGACGATGTAACATGAACAAGGCGCGGCTCGAGAAGTTGATAGTCGCGCTCGAGGGCGTGAAACCGAAACAGTTCGACATGACCGTGTACGCACACGCGTGTGGAACGCCCGCCTGCGTGCTTGGTCATTTCGCAGCGCGTAAGGACTTACAGTCGAAGTTCAAGTTCAACGATAAGTGTGATCGTTTCTCTGCTGCCATTCTTTCAAAGAAGACCGGGCAAGCCGTTTATCACGAAGATGACGAGGTGCTTGAGTACTTCGGCATTAACGATGCGCAGTCCGAGTACTTGTTCGGTTGCGAGGGCAAGAACGAGCACGCGACGCCTGCACAGATGCGTCAACGTATCCGCAAGTTTATCGACAAGAACGGGGACGTGTGACTCTGAACGCACTTGACGGCTTCTCGTCTGGTAAGCGTCAGGATCGCCAGCAAGAGATACTAACACCTGAGCCGATCGCCGACTTCGCACGTGCGGTGTTCGGTGGCCAGATCAGTTTCGATCCTTGTCCCGCGGGTGACCTGTCCGGGTTCGTGAGACCGCAAGGCTGGTCACACGGGAACGGGCTGGTCGACCCATGGCCTAACGGTACGTTCTGCAATCCACCGTATAAGTACCTCAAGAAGTGGCTCATCAAAGCAATGGAAGAGGCGGGCACTGGCAGGTCGAACATTGTGCTCTGTCCCGCTCGGTCACATCGAACGTGGTGGCGAGTGGCTCGAAACATGGCGAGCTTTGTACTCGAGCTGAATCCCGTGACGTTCGTGGGGTACACGGCTGTGTTCCCCGTACCGATGGTTGTATTTGGTTATAACTGTGAGGGTATCGAAACAAAGTTAGGAGAGTACGTTGGCAACGTTCATCTACAGCAACCATGACTGGCACGTCGACGAAGACGGCTTCATACGTCTGCGCCCCCGTCTAGTTAAACGCGATGACTCCGGCATTCCAGACTGGCTACGACAAGATGCTACGACCTATTTCCGCGAGCTCCATCGAACTGTGGACGATGTGCCGACGTCGCTGGGCGTTCGCGTATCTCGCCGATCAACGTGACCCTGGCGGCTTCGCAACCGAGGCCGGCAAGCGCGTGCATGCACTGCTCGAGGAAGCAGGGGACAACGAACCAGCACTAGTCGAGCAGTGGGTCACAACACAGCTCGACAACGAGGGCGAGGAGCGCATCGTTGTCTACGATCTAAGTCGCATGGCTCGCGCGCTCTGGGCGAAGAACCCGGGTGACAAGGCGATCGGGTTCGAAGTCGAGTTCGAGCGCGTCCTGTACGGGCTACCGTTCAAGGGCATCATCGACCGGTTATCAGCGAAGTTCATCCTGGACTACAAGACGACGGGCGGGCTGCTCAAGTACGCGAAAACCCCATTCCGCCTCAAGACAGACGTACAGAGACTGATTTACTGGGCCGCGTACCCTGACGTCGAGAACGCGCTCTGGCTCACTGGCACGTTTGCCAACAGCGAGGGCGCTCGCAAGGATCCAGATGCTGTCCCCTACGAAGTACGTGCATCGTTGCTGCGTAACGAGTTGGTGCGGGATACGGAGGCGTTCAAGCTGCACGTGCTCACGCCTGCGGAGGAGATCGCAGCGGTCAAGCCGGGCACGGACCCGATGTCGTTCCCGCTGCCAGACAACGCGCTCGCGTTCTACGACTCACCCTGCAAGAAGTTCCCGCCTGACGGGTGCCCTCACTACAAGACGTGTCACAAGTCGAAATTCTCACTGAAAGTTAAAGCCGTGCCAGAGCCAGTTCCAGTCATAGTGCCAGGCGTGCCAGAGCCAGTTCTAGTCTCGATTGAGCCAGAATACCTGATCGAGAACCTATACATCGATTGCTTCCCCCTGTTCCAAACCGACGAGCCAGTCGTGTTCGGGCACCAGTACGTGCACAAGGCAGAGCGGGAAGTCGCGACCGACCGCGGACTCGACCATGCATTGCTCGCTGATTTCGCGAAGGGACCGCCGATGGTTGCGATGGAGCTTGTCGCGCAGCTCGAACTGATCGCGCCTATCAAACACTTTTATCTCGAGACCAAGACGAACGAAGGTCGCGGAGTACTCAACCAACTGATGGGCCGGTCACGGCAAGTGTACAAGGGGATGTTCTAATGACGCTCGCTGGTTACATTATATGTATAGGTCTCGTCGGTATTATCGTTTGGGCGTTGAACGTTCTGCTGAATGGGTTGGACTGATGGAAACTATGATCGGTATGATCGCAACAGCCGCGATGTTCACTGCACTCGCTGTTGCTTGGTATAAGTCATGATGATCCGTTTGATTTTGGATAAGGCAGCCGACGAGTGCGTGCAGGAATGCATGAAGCTCACGAAGACGAAGAACGTCGGGGACCTCATAGCCAAGGCGCTCGCCACGTTTCGTGAGCTGCACAAGACGCAAGCTCTGCTCGAGGAGCTTGCAAGCAAGATGGGCGATGTTGTAGCTGTGCCCGTGGTCATAAGCGTGAAGGAAGAACTATGACGAACCAGGAACTGTTTGACATCGTGGTCACGCACGCACGGAAACAGAACGCACGAGCGCTCGATGGCGGTAGTTGTCGATACAGGACGCGGGACGGTCTCAAGTGCTTTGCGGGTGCGCTGATAGCCGACGAGTTCTACGACGCCAAACTCGAGGGTCGCGCTGTCTACAACATCGACGTAGAGCGGGCCCTAGTGCGAAGCGGTGTCACTGACGCGCAAATCTCGCTGGTCGGTGACTTGCAGTCTGTTCACGATCACTACACGCCTGAGCATTGGGGCGCACGATTCGCGAACATCTCTCATCGGTGGAAGGTTAGGTACCGTGAAAACAATCCTGCTTGACTGTGACGGCGTGATTCTCAACCTCGCTGGTACTCTCCATCGCACCGTCCAGAAGCTCCTGTCTCGGCGCGTGCCCCCGCCTGAGAGTTGGAAGAGCTACGAGTTCAAGGACGCGATGGAACTCACCAGGTCTGAGTGGGAGTTCGCGACCAAGACACTCGTGCGCCGGAACAAGCTCGGGCATCTCATCCAGTACTACCCGCAAGCGCAAAGCTTCATCGAACATCTCGGGTTCGAACATCGCGTTGTGTTCACGACTGCGCCTTGGCGTGGGCTCGAACACTGGGTCGAAGCTCGTTACTCACTGCTCGATCATTTTTTGAACCGGCGCAACTATCGAATCGTGTTCACGCACGACAAGGATCTCATCCAAGGCGATTGGCTGATCGACGACAAGTGGGAGAACATGGAGAAGACGCCGGAACGCGGAATTCTCTACCTGCAACCGTGGAACATGAAGTTTGAGAACTTCGCGGCGTTCGTCGCGCGGAACTATCAGGACGTTCTGGCGATCGTGGAGGGTCAGGTTGATGACACTTCCACAATCACGAAGAGTGAGGCTCATGGAAAAGCGAAGCCCACTCAAAAAAAGGTTGCGAAAGCGAAAAGGCTGTAAGGTCTACACGTTCTGGGGTTACGACTACCAGGGCACGCGCTACGAGACGACGACACACCAGACTGACTTCGAGGCGGCCCTTGAAGCTGCGCGTAAGATTGAACGCGAACGCGCAGCGGGGCCAGTAGCAGTAGTCAAGGGGCCGGGAACGCTTGCGGCGGCGTTCGCGAAGCTCACTGAGAACGAAGTGCTCAAGGGCTCGCGCCCGAACACGATTCGGTTTCACAACGACCGTCGCGCGCACCTAGTTCGTTTGTTGCCCGATGTCGTCGCGGATATCGACCTCACGACATACACGCTCACTCGCCTCGCTGAGAGCGCCGACCGACACACGATCCAGAAGGAACATCGCGTGCTTCGTCAGGCTCTACGACTCGCCGGCCACGACGTGAGCAAGCTCAAGATCGACGGCTTCATCAGCTCCAAGCACTTCTATGCGCCTGGCGATGTATGGCTCGAGGAGGTTGGACATATCCTCGCCCTGCTCGATGAGCTCGACCCGACACGTCGCGACGACGTTATGACGTTCGTGAACACGGGCCTACGTAGGCGCGAGTTGCTCACGATCACCAAAGGCCGTGTGAGTCTGAAGAAGGCTGAGCTTGAGGTCGACGAACTCGATCGCATTACGCTCAAGACCACGGGAGCCAAGCGCGTCTTGCCGTTGAACGATACGATGGTCGCGTTACTGACGCGCCGTGTGCAAGGCGCGAGCGGGCCTCTGTTCTCTGAATGGCACAGCGGCAATCGCGACATCAACAGCGCATGGAAACGGGCGCGCGCGAAGCTTGTTACGGCCGATGCCGACCTCGACGAGACCTTGCCGCGTAGGCTCACGTTCAACGACCTTCGCCGCACGTTCTGTTCGCTCATGCGAAACGCAGGCGTATCGTTTGAGGACTGCGCGGACTTGCTCGGTCACGAGGATATTACGATGGTACGACAAGTGTACGGTCGGGCCGCGAAGAAGACGTTGAAGGCGGCAGTCGCGAAGATGCCGGCAATGGACTATGTTCAAAGAAATACTCGACCGACTAGCGAAGCTGGAGAGCCAGCAACTACCTGAGTTGCTGACAGTCAACGAGTTCGCGGCCCTGCTCAAAACGACGCCGGCCGCGATTCGAATCAGGCATACGCGCGGGCTGTTACCGGCCCCGGTGGGCGTAGGCAAGAAGTTGCTCTGGCGAGCGTCGGACATAGCGGAGTGGCTCCGATGACCGACATGCCGAAGAAGTTCCTGACTGTCCAGGACCTCGCGGTTCTGTTCAGGACAACGCCCAAGGCCATCCGCCAGATGCACGCACGTGGGCTGTTACCGCCGCCTGCGAACGTCCCTGTGCGCAGACTTTTGTGGAGTGAGCGAACCGTGACACAGTGGCTCAACCGAATGGAGCCACGGAAAGACAAACCGTGACTGTCGAAGTGAAACCGTACAAGCGTAAGGGTGTTGTCAAGAAGGGTTGCTGGCTGGTCAGCATCTATTTCAAGTTGCCAAACGGCAAGATGCATCGGGCTCGCGAGCTTTGCCGTTTGTCAAGCAAAAGCGGCGCGAAGGATTGGGGCGACGATAGAGAGAAGGAACTGTACAAAAAACTCACAGCGCCAAAGCCTGCGCTCATCGGTCCCAAGCTCGGCGAGTACTGGCCCATGTACGTCTTGCACTGCAAAGGGGAGCGCCAGAAACCGGCCACGCTCGAGAACAAGCGCTGGTACTGGAATCGCTGGCTGAGCAAGCTTGGCGACTTGCACTTGAGCGAGATCACGAACGCCGAAGTTTCTAAGCTGCGTACGGCCATGATTCAGCGCTCGGCATCAACGGTCAACAACGTGGTCTATGCGCTAACGGGTTGTCTCGAATGCGCGATGGCTCACGGGCTGATCGCGTCTATGCCGTTCAAGGTGGAACGGCTGGAACGCAAAAAGAAGGCGCGTGGGTTTTTCACGCCCGCGCAACTCGACATGCTCCTGGGTCACGCGACGAAGGAAGACCGGGTGATGATACTGCTCGGGAGTCATGGCGGCCTACGTGCTGGCGAGATTTGCGGGCTCAACAAGGCAGACGTGAATCTGGCTGAGGACTTTCTCACGGTCCGACGCACTGTTCGCCGCAAGGTCGTGGGCACACCAAAGAACGGACACGAACGGGAGGTCGCACTCAGCGCAACGCTCAAGGCCGAGCTGACTGCGTACATGGCTGAGCATCCCGAAGGCGAACGCGTGCTCGCTGACGTGAGCGTTGCGATGCTCGGACGATGGCTGCGTGAGTGCTGCATACGGGCGGGCCTGCCCCCGACGTCTGAGACGCATCTGCTCAGGCACAGCTTCGTTACGAACCTTGGCGCGGCCAAGGGTGCCCCTCGAGTGATCATGGATCTTGCGGGGCATCAAGATCTCGACGTCACGCTCGGATACATGCACATGCACAGAAACGCTGCGAGAGAGACGGTAAGGCTCCTCGACGGGTTTGGCAGCAGTTTGGCAGTGCCCGAAGGGGCCTCTATAAACTAGGGTAATCATTGAACAAATCCCCCTGGATGCCCATCACGGGCACGGGCACTACCCATCTAGAAACTTCAGTGGTTTCATTCGGTTAGGTGGGTAAGTGCTTGATGTGCCTGGACATTCAGGGGGCCGTTCTACCTTTCAGAGTCTCCAGGTTCCCCTACAGGCCCCTGAATGTTTGGCAGCAGTTTGGCACGCGCCAGATCCAGGAACCTCCCGAGCAACGTCCACGCTCCAAGCACCCGTTCGTGGTCCTTGATCTGCAGGTACAACGTCCTTGCACCGGTCGCGTGGAACACGCCCTTGTAGCTCCCATACAAGGGCCGGCGCGGGTGATCGCCATCGTTCCAGATCTCAGCCTCAGCGATGACCTGACGCTTGGTGTCGTCTCCGTAGGGCCAGAGCTCAATCGTGATCTTGAGCATGCGCCTTGTACCTCTCGATCGTCGCCATGAGTTCGGCAACCTCCGCCCTGCGCCTTTGAATATCGCGCCCGAGCAAGAGCGCGCCGATGAGTACGAAGACCGCCCCCTCGAGCGCCCACGTCTGGAACGCGGCGACCCCCGATGCGCGCAGGGTCGAATGGGCGACGGCCATTGCAAAGTACGCAAGCGCAGCGATCACTGTACGCTTGTGCCGGTGCATGCCCCGCAGTCGCAGGAAGACCTCGATGCAGGCAGTCGAGCCAGCGACCATGACGCCAGCGGCGAAGTCGGACATGAATGACCAGTCAGTCATCAGCCCTCGACAACGGGTCAAGTTCCCGACGCCCACGCACGACGACCCAGCCGTGGGGAGTCTTCACACGCATCGAGACGAGTGCGAACTCCTCGCCTAGCTTCTCACCTGCAAGCTTGGCGAGCGCGTCTATCTCTAGCGTGAGGGTAAGTCGCGTACTCACCCCCTGCTCATGTAACCAGGCTGTGAGTTCGGCGAGCTTGTCCTTGAGCGTTGTCACTTGATCTTACCTTCCACCCGCATGCACTCGATCACATGTCCCGCGCTAGCCGCTGCGAACGTCTCGTACTCACGTACTCGTGCGTCGTTGACAAAGGTGTAGAAAAGTGGTTCGAGCCCCGTCCACTCGGTGAGGATGCGCCCCTCGTCTGCTTGGTACTCGGCGACCGTACGGTAGACGCGATCGGTGATCAGTTGCGACCAATCGCGCTCACTGAGCGGTTTGCCGAACTTGTCCCGATACGGATACGGGGTCATTCAATCCCCGCCTCGCGTTTGAGTTCCCGTACAAGCTCCTCGATCCGAGGTAGCCCAATCTGCAGCGCAAGCTTACGCACTTGTACTCGAGCGTTGTCGGTCACAGTGGGCTTCACTGGTATCGCTGCAAGGGCGGCGCGTGCTGTGACCTTCTTCGCCTTCTTGGTCTTCTTCTCTGGTCGAGGCTTTTGCTTCGGTCTGGGTCGGCCAAGATTGGCCGCGGACTTGTACCCGAGCTTATACTTTCTGCGGATCTGGTAAACGCGCGCGTCAGTGATCTCATGGCCTGCAGCCTTCATAGCTTGCTGCATCTCTCGCACTGTTAGTTCTGCAGAGAGACCACGAGCAAATTCAGTAGCTGGGGACCAGCTTGCTTTCGTCTCAGCCATCGAAGCCAACCAAGAACTCTTTCAATCGCTGCTTGGTCGAAGGGCGGCACGACTCTTGGAAGCCAGCGAGCACGCGGTAGATAGTCACGGGCGCCATCTCGACTTGCTCTGAGAGCCAGGGCATTCCGTAGTGGTCGATGAGCTTGTGGATCACAGCCTTGCTCTTGTCGTTGAGCACGAGTTCGAGCGCGCGGTTGTCACGCCTCCGCGAGTAGTCAGAGAGCAAGCGAACCTTGAAGCGCTTCTGAGCCTCGGTGTCTGGCTTGGTTGCTACGACTAGTGGTTTGCGTGCTGTTGCTTGTTGTGCCATTGCTCTAATCTTTCCCATTGTGACAGTGATAACGTCAACGTGATTCGATGTCGCTCTGGCTCGTCGCTGTTAGCCCGCGCCATCGCCCGTTCTTCTCTGAGATCGTAATCGGCCCAGTCGTCGATCTGAGCCCCGCGCGCCTCTCGGTGCATTGCGCCAGCCTTCGGTCCGCAGAAGTTGCAAGCTCGACCTTCGGGGCAACGGCTCATCTCTGCTTGTACCCGCCGTTCTCGATCTGGTCCTCGATATACGCCCTCATCCCTTCCTTCGCTCGCTCGACCGCATTGAACTCGTCCGCCTCGAGTAGTCCGTAAGCGAGATCGATGACAACAGCGGCTGTACGTAGGTTGGCGCGCAACAGGACTACTTCGGCCCTGAGTTGTTCGAGCTCACCTTCCAGTTCGTCTGTGTCGTCAGTCGTTCGACTCGCAAGACCACAGTGAGGGCATATAGCGGGCATTAGAGCTTCTCTTCTTCTAGGCCGAGCTTCATCAGAAACTCATACCCGTCTTGTTTATCAAGTGTGAGCTCACCCGCGAGCCCGCCTCGGTTCCACAGTCTAACAACAGCATGGTTGCCTGCTATTGCTAAGTCAGCAGAGCTAATGAGCTTATCAACTGGATTGCACGGTTTGAACTTCACAGCTTCGGCCTCCTCCACACCTGCTCGCGAATATCCATGCGCGGTTTGTAGCCTTCTACCATCACCAGCTCGCCGTTCACGGTCAGCGACCGTAGTACGAGCCACACCCAGTCCGGGTTGAGATACGGCACGCCCTCCGTGATCTGGCGACCCGTCAACTCACTCTCATCGAACAAGTCAAGAATGAGCGGAGTGAGCGCGTGGGCGACTCTCTTTAGATCAATGGTCACATCATCCTCACAGCCTTTAGTACCTTGCTCGAGATTGGCAGTCCGATCATGAACGCGAGCGCGCAAACTAGTCTTGCCGCGCTATATTCGCTGAGCTCGATGTGCTGCATCTGATTCAGGTGCGTGACGCTCACTATGATTGTGTCGCCAGGCGTGACGCGTCGCACTTGCACTGGCCCGTCCATGCCTGCGCGCATGAGTGCTTGTTTGAATAGCTCGGTCATTGGCCTCCCTGTGACTTTATTACCGATTTTCTTTTCACTGGGAATAGGTGCGAAAACGATTGCGCCTCACCTGTAGGTGTCCCACGATAGGGGCATCGTGGACAAGTCCCTTCTATCGCCACAGATCACAAAAAACAAGGCGGGCGGCGCAGCCTTTGCTTTTTCCAACAAAGAGGCCCTCGCTCAGTACGCAGCAACCGGGTTCTTCGGGTCGACGTACTACACAACAGCAACTGAGCAGCTCGAGGACGTGAAGAAGCTCACCGAGGGTGTGAGCGACGAGTTTCTAGCTAAATGCGCGGCCTACGCGCGGTCACAGGGCAAGCTCAAGGACATGCCGGCGTACTTGCTTGCCGTCCTCGCGGCGAGGCATACGCCGCTCTGGTTCGGTCGAGCTTTCCCGCATGTGATCGACAACGGTCGCATGCTCCGGAACTTCGTGCAGATCGTTAAGTCGGGCGTCACGGGCCGCAAGAACTTCGGGACCCAGCCCCGGCGTCTCTGCGAGCAGTGGCTCAACCGGCGCCACCCACTTGCTCTGTTGCGCGACTCGATCGGCGAGGATCCAAGCCTGGCCTACGTGATTCGCCGCCTGCGTCCTGAGCCGAACGACCCAGCGAGACGTGCGTTGTATGGCTATCTCACGGGTGACGTCACGAAGGCGTGCAGGCCCCGCGACCGTGCCTTCCTCGACACCATCATCGCTCGCCAGCAACAGTTCCAGTTGCCGTACGAGCTCAACGGCGACGCAGTCTTCGTGACTCGTTATAACGCCGAGCTTCTCCCCGACACGATCAAGCAGTACGAAGAGTTCAAGCGCACTAGGACAGGGGCCGTGCCCGATGTTGACTTTCGGCTACTTGATTCACTGAGCCTGACCGATGATGAGTGGGCAGAGGTTGCGGCCAGGGCTAGTTGGACGATGACGATCAAGAACCTCAACACGTTTCGTCGTCACGGGGTACTCAACAAGCCCGCGATGGTCGAGCTCATCGCCGAACGTCTCAGCAACAAAGAACTGGTGCAGAAGGCGAAGACTTTCCCGTACCAGATCTTGTCAGCGTTCCTCGCGACTCAAGAACCCGAACATTACCAGTCGTGGGCGTTCACAGGTCCAGACGAGACGGGGACGACGCCCAAGACGATCGTCGACGCACTCGAACAGGCGATGGAACACGCGCTCGAGAACGTCCCCTACCTCGACGCGAACGTCGCCATCTGTCTCGACGTGTCCGGGTCGATGAACCGTCCCATCACGGGCGTTCGTAAGGGAGCAACGACCAAGATGCGCTACGTAGATGCAGCCGCGCTGTTCGCAGCCGCGTTCATGAAGCGCTCCAAGAAAAGCATTGTCCTCCCGTTCGACACGCGCTGTTTC
>Ga0247673_1000005_pt1 | contig 45445 bp, 64 predicted proteins | sample CNK14_metaG_FD_182722 | JGI IMG/M metagenome (GOLD analysis project Ga0247673, IMG submission 182722) | Soil microbial communities from Purdue University Martell Research Forest, Indiana, United States - CNK14 | ecosystem: Environmental > Terrestrial > Soil > Temperate forest > Bulk soil...
ACGATTCCACCTACTCGGGCAGTACGCACTTTAGGCAGTCTCGTCACGATGACGACGAACTCTCCGCATAACTTGCAGGCGGGAAACATCATCCAGGTGCAAAGCGTCTCCGATTTGAGCTTCAACGGAACGCAGACCGTACTGGCGATTCTCAGTCCTACACAATTTACCTATACCAGCACGGGAGCAAATGTCACGAGCGGTAACGGAATCATCTCGCCGGTAGTGCAAGGGGACGTTTACACGGATACCGTGCTCATCCCTCTGGCTAACAAGGCTTACCGCAAAGTACAAAGCAGATTGCAGGAAAACGGCAGCAAGACGATGACGAGCGAGAACTATCTGACGCTTCCTGCAAATGCCACGCAACTCCTCGATACGACTAATCCCCAACTGCCTGCTGACTTCCTTGGGCCGCGTGACGTTTCAGAAAGAATCAACGGGTCAGGACTGGCCTATGCGCCAATGGGACAGGTGAACGTACTTCCCAGTTTTTCGGATTCTTCCGTGAGGCAGAGAAATGGAGTCTTTGCCTGGTATGAGGATGGGCTTTACTTTCCAGGCTCCGTAAATTCTATGGATATAAGGCTTCGTTACTTCGTGGCTTTCCCTGATATTTCAGATGGCAACGGCCAGTTCACAATCCGTGGCTGTCAGGATGCCATTGCGACATACACAGCGTTTCTGGCTTCGAATGCACGAGGCTCGCAGAATGCCAGCATCTTCCTCGGCATGTTTAACGAGGACATGAAGGAATTGCTCAATCTGCAAGCGCACGCAAGGAACTATCTTGTAGGCAGGCGCAGGGCGAACAACTCCGGGCGCGGCTCAAACCGCTACTGGGGAACAAATAGAATCTTGTAGAGCCAAAAACAAACGGGTGAACTCAACCCTGAAAAGGAGCAGCAAATGGCGGCAGCAGCGACAATTACGAAAAAGAAATACGATGGGAAACAGCTGTGGGTCTACGGAACGATTGCACTATCCGGCAGCTATGTGCAGGGCGGCGACACGCTGACCTTTGCAGGATTGGGTATCCCGTCTTCGCTTGTACCCTTTGCTGTTCAGTTTGAGAGCCAGATTGGCACGGCGGCACAGGCGCTCAACAACTACACCTGGGTACCTGGAACTACGCAAGCCAACGGAAAGATCAGGGCTTTTATTGGCGCGGTAGCTGAACTGGCTGCTGGCGCTTATCCTGCTGCGGCTACCGGCGATCTGATCAGCTTCACGGCACAATTTGAACTGAGGTAACAGTGGCACTTAACGGCTATCAGGCGATGAAGGTTAGGGAGTTTGGCGGGCTGGCCACTTGGACAGACCCGACTAACCTTCCTCACTTTATGTCGCCTGATTGTTCTGACATTGAGTTCCTGCCGGGGTTGTGGAGAACACGCCCCGGCCTCACCACGGAACTTACTTCCGCTAACCCCGACAAAATCAACTACCTCAAGAGCTTCATTTTGCGGGATGGCACGGTAAGAACACTGTGGCTAGATTCGGACGGAAACCTTTTCTACGAGAATGTGACTACCGCTCCCGGCGTTGCGGTTCCGATTACCGATGCCACGATGATTCCAGGAGACTTCGGCAACTCCGTAACTCTATTCGGCAGGGAATACATAGCCTTTCCTCAAGGGCAATTTGGTTCTGATATTCCAAGAGCCTATGACGGAACAAACACGGACAGGGTCAGCCAAGTAGGTCCCGGCGCTGCTCCTACGGCTACGGATGAGGTTTCCGTACTATCTACCCTGGGAGCGCCTAACGGATTAGGATTCCTTGCGCAGGGCGTGATTGTAGCTTCCCCTAACGGTCTTACCCAAACGGGAAATGTTGTGACTGTTTCGATTACCGGAGGGGGTGGCGCTACCGTCCCCTTGGTCTTACAACCCGGAGATTCCGTAACGATTGCCGGGGCTGGCGTTGGTGGCTACAACGGTACCTTTGCCGTTGCGAAAAGAATTTCCGCCACTAAGTTTCAGGTCTATAACAACACGCTGGGGCTAGCTAATTCTGGCGGCGGTACGGTTACTTGGCCTATCTATGTCGCTACTCTGACGGCTCCCGGTCCTTGGCCTTCCACTTTTACGATGACCTCACGATTTTCCATGACCATCGCCGGAGCGGGAGTAGCTGGGTATAACGGTACATGGCAAATCCGCATGGTGGGCAATACGGCAATCTATTTCATAGGGCCAGCATTGGGATTGGGGCTTTCTGGCGGAGCGACCGTAACGCTAATTGGAAACATTCAGGCCGGTGTGCATCAGGTTACGGTGATGTTCCTGACGCGCAATGGTTATATCACCGCACCGGCTCCGCCTCTATCATGGACAGCAATTGGCGGGAAAAGGGTGCAGCTTACCAATATCCCCATAGGTCCTCCGAACGTAGTAGCGAGAATCGTGGCGTTCACTCCTTTTTCAAGCGACAGCTTCTTCTACATCCCGGATTCCACTAATTTCGCTTCCATAATGATTATCAACGACAACACGACTACTTCCCAGGTATTCGATTTCACGGACGTGGATTTGCTGAACGGGACAAACGTAGACAATCTTTTTGAATTGATTACCCTTGGCCCAGCAGCGGGAGTTACTTCCTACAATAATCGTCTCGTCTGGTGGGGAGAACTAAACAAAGTAGATGATTTCGTTAATCTCTCCTTTGACGGCGGATTCACCACAAACCCCGTAGGAACTTACCCGCTTGGCTGGACGCCCGACGCCACCAGTTTTACAGGCGGCGGATTTTCAGGATTCGGGCAGGTATTCGGAAATGCCTACGCTATCAGCGGCGATGGAGTTACAGCGACCAGAGGGCTGATTACACAGCCAGCCTTTCAGGATGCCTTCGGCGCACAAATCTTGCAGCTAAATACGAATTACAGCGTACGGGTCAGGCTAGCAAGCGTGGGGATAGGCCCTTTCACGCAAGGAACGCTGCATCTTGAGTTTTTTAGCAGTGGAACGCTTGCCGGTTCATTTTCAATTCAGTGCAAGACGCTGACCTCTCAATTTCTTAGCTATAGTGGCAGCGTTCTTTCCTCGCTGGCCAATATCCCCACCGACCTGACGCTAAGAATTTATGTCGATGGAACGCCGGACAATCTGGCTACTGTAGCGATTGATGAGATTGAGTTCTTTCCGACCTCGCAACCTTTTCTAAATACACAAGTACGCTTCTCGAAGGTAGAGGACCCTGACAGCTACGATGGACTGACTTCGATCTTGCAGCCGGCGGAAGAAAGCGGCCAAAGCGTCAATTGCTGCTTCGTTTTGAGGGATTATCTGTATTTGGTCAAGGATAGGAGCCTATTCGTTACGCAGGATACAGGACAAACGGAGCCGGACGAATGGGAAGTGGACGAGATTTCCTCAAAGGTAGGAACGCCTTCGGCTCGTGGCGTAGGGCTGGGCGACGAATGGGCGGTAATCGCTTCAGAAAGCGGACTGTGGCTATTTTCTGGAGGAATCCTAACTGACGACAGGAACCTCGCTAAAGAAATTCAACCGACATGGGATTCAATCAACTGGCAATACGGATTCCTGATTGATGTGAAAGTGGATACAGCCAGAAAGAGAATCTATGTTGCATGTCCCTTGGGGACTGCCACGCAAAACAACACGATTCTGACGCTTGATTACACGCAAGGGTTTCAATCGGCAATCGAAAACGATGGCGCTGGCCGCAAATGGTCTCCGTGGAAGATTGGCTCAAACTCGCAGAACATTGTCCTTCGGCAGAATGGGATTTTGCAGTTCTACATCGGCAGCAATGCGACGAGCGGAAAGATTTATTTACTCGATGAAACGGCGCGGTCAGATGACGGCGTTGCGATTGACGGCTACTGGCAGTCGGGCTACTTCCAGGATAGCGAACGCCTGAACTACGGCTACATTACGGCGAATGTCATCGGAAGCGGAGTCTGCCAGATTACTCTGCGAAAAGGCGACCAGGGATGGTCTAGCGCCATTCGTGGCTGGTTCTTAAATACACTGGGATTCAAGAATGTCGAGAGGCAAATCCAAAAGCAGGGCTACAGAATGGCTGTACGGTTTGAAACCAACGCCGTAGGTAGCTGGATGAGCATGCAGGGAATGGCGATGTATGTCGCACCGGCTGTTTGGTCCCCTGTTCAGGGAGTGAATGCGTGATGGCTCTGCCTAACCCCATCTCGATTACCGCCATCGCGGGGCTGAAGGAAAATCCTCTCAACTACGAGAGCCACCGCAAAATGGTACAGGAGCATAATCAGCTTATTTCTGCACTGGGTCCCGGAACGGCTGTAAGGCCGCTTGATTTTTCTATAACTGGTTTCGGAACCGGTGCAACTATTTCTTCCGTAGACGGAACCTTTAAACGTGGAAAGCTGACAGTGACATGCGGGACGGCAGGAATATCCGCCAATCCAAAAATCGTGCTTACCTTCCCGTCCGGTCTCTACAATTCGGCTCCGTTCGCGCAGGTAGTACGAAATGGCGGTACCGGGACTATAGGTTTCACTTATACTGAGTCAGTGAACAATTTGACAATCAATATGGTAGGAACTCCGGGAGCCTCACAGACCTTCACTTTGCAATGGGCGGTGCGCGAATGAGTTTTCTTGGTCCTACCTTCGGGTCGCTCGACAGTCGCAAAGGTGTCCAGCAGGGAATTACCTCGCAATCCGGCAATCTTGGCGCACAGGCGGGCAAGACGGCGGGGCAACGAAGTTCAGAGTTTGGCGCACTCATGCCGGGGTTCAGTTCCTTGCTCAATTCCGGCTACTCCGACGCGGAAAAGTCTTCCATCAATCAAAGCACGCTAGGCGGAATCAACGAGGCTTACGGCGGAGCGACCGACGCGGCTTCGCGCAGAATGGCTAGAACGGGCAACTCAGCTGGGTTTAGTTCGTTTCTAGGAGCGGCAGCTCGTGGTAAGGGCCGGGACTTGGCCAGCCAGAACTTGCAGAATCAGAAGGATTTTGCCGATGAGTCCTTGCGCAGAAAGATGATTGGCTTGCAAGGAATTGCAGGGCTTTATGGGATAGATAGTAGTTTTCTCAATAGCCTTAACAGTCAACAAAATCAATTGGTCGGGCAAGCAAACCAGTTGTACGGAACGGTCAAAGGGCATCCGGGCTTTGGCGATTCGTTTATGAGCAACTTCGGCGGCTCACTTGGCAGTAATCTCGGTTCGCTGCTCACAGGGCATTAGGAGGAAGAGATGTCATTTCTAGGGATGCAAATGCGCAGGCCGGGACAAGGCTATCAGGATGAAAACGGAATTGACATGGGGCAATCGCAATACGGAGATATGCCTAGTTTTCTCGATGCTGGCCAGCAGCAGCCGGGTAGGCCGGGAGCAAGACAAATGTTTCTTGGCGGCATAAAGAACGGCCAGCCCGGAGGAAACAAGATAATGCAAGGGCTGTCAGGCTTTTCAGGTTCCGGTGGAGCGATGGGAGCATTAGGCGGAGTGGCGAAATTCCTCTTATGAGGGCTTATGGCAACAATTAGAAAACTCCTGAATCCGCAGACCTTCGCAGGGGCATACAGCCCGTGGACGAGTGGAAGTTCTAGCTACGCTGGTGACGAAAATCCAGCTCCTGACGATGCCATGCAGCCAGCTCCAGCGAATGCTCGTAGCGGAGTTTCCTTGTCGCCTGCATTCAATCCGAATACCAGCGGCCAACCCGACGTGACGCGAGACATCTATCAGCCGCAACTTAGAGACATCAGTGCAAGGCTCAGCGAGGCCTACAATCCCCCGGAAGTTGGAGTTGGCGGAACGATTCGGCACGTTCTGGGCGCAATCATGTCTCAGAGGAATCCCCAGCTTGGCAGCATCATCAGCGGATACTATCAGCGGCAGCGGCAGATTGCAGGACTCACAAAGCAATACGGGCTGACTGAAGACGCCATCAAGCAGGACCAAGCACAAAAACTGGCGGCTCTTAACGCCCAGAATATCGGCTCTGAGATTACACATCGCACGGCGCAGGAAGGCTATTGGGATAAGCTCGCCAATGCGAAAGAGAATCCTCCTGCCAAGACGCCGGATGAGCAAACATTTGAATCCCTGACGGCTGGCGGCATGAAGCCGCTCGATGCGCTGGAGAAAATAAAGAACACCAAAGAAACTGATACAAAGGGCGGCACTCTGACCGATTTGGATATTGGCGGACAGAACCACAAAGTACTGGTAGATACGAAGACAGGCGCAGTTATCAGAGATATGGGTAAGTCAAAGTTGCCTGTTCCTCCGACTGCATCAGGTGATAAAGCGTTTGAGAGTGAGAATGCCAAGCAGGTTACGAAGGATTTGGTTACGGCTCGCGGTGCTGACTTCCGGTTGCGTTCTATGAACAGCTCCTACAAGGATGCAACGGAAAAGAACGACCAGCAGGCCATGCTGAATCTTTTGACGAACCATATCGGCATGACTCTAGGACTTCAGAAAGGCGCACGAATCACGAAAGATATTCTCCATGAAGCAACGGCTTCGGCTCCGTGGCTGCAAACCGTGGCTGCCAAGTTCGATAGCGATGGCTATTTGAGCGGCGTTGTTCTAACCAAACCTCAGATGGATTCCATGATGAAGCTAGCGCATGCGCAAAGGCATACGGCTTGGCAGCAAGCGCACGACTCAGCTTCACAAGCCGGATTGACTGATAAGGTACAGTTCCCCAAAGACTTCTCCCCCGAAGGAGACACGCCAGCAAGCGGAACGGGCGGACTAAAGATTATCCGTGACGCCAACGGCAGAATTACAGGAGTGCAGTAGTGGCTGATGACCAGAATCTGAGCCAGCAAGACGTTGCGGACCTGCAAGAGATTGCGGGGAAGCTGCCCACTGGCCATCCGATGCAAAAGAAGATTGCGCTACTGCTTTCTTCTCAGCCAACACAGTTCGAGAAAGATAGGCCGGGAAGTGACCGAGAAGGTGGAGGTTTTGCATCCAATTTCGGTCAAGCATTCATTCCTTCTGGCGTTAGTCCTTATCCCGGAATGGATTTAGAAGCCAAGTCCGCAATGGCCGATGCTTCGCGCCAAGCTGATGAGCGGAGGAAAAAAGAGGGTGCAGGACTAGCTTACCGCGTCGGGGCTGCACTTCCTTTTACGAACGCTTCCGCCATGGAAGAAGCTGCACGTAGCGGAGATACTTCAGGAGTTTGGGGCGCAACAGCGGCTCCTATGGTTCAAGCTGCATCTCCTCTTGTCCCGGAAGCACTGAGAAGAACAAAAGGTGCTATCAGCGATGCGGCATTTTCACCTGATGGCAATATGCGTCCTGGCGTCAGAACGGCTTCTCAGATTGGCGGCGCAGCAATAGGCAGTGCTTACGGGCTATCGCATGGAAGTCCTTACGGGGCGATTGCTGGCGGCGCAGCTGGTTATAGAATGGGGCCATCCATGATGGAAGCAATGTTCAAGCCTTCCCCGAAACCTGTCTATCCAGGTGCAATGCTTCCTGCCGCTGATGAGTTTTACGCGAATCGCGGGGCCGAGATAAATTCCATAAATCGCATTGCAGCAAAATTCGACAAACTCAATGCAGTCGAGCCGGAAGTAGGTAGTCCTGAGAATCCCGGTTTTTCTTCTAAATTGCCGACTCGTTTGCCTTCCAATCTTCGTGGCGACCCATTTTCTCCACAAGCACAGGCTGCACCGATTGCCACGAATCCTTTCACGCCAAAAGGTGAAATCCCGTATGGCAGCGTGATTCAGTTGCCGGAGCCAAACGAAGCAGTTTCTCCAATCAACCCGAAGTACATGGGTTCTGTTCCGCGCAATGAACTAGTGGGCATGGGGAAAAGCGGGACACCGGGCGCTGGCACGCAGCTCCAGCAAATCGGCAACAAGGTGATTTACACGCCGCCCGAAGGATTCAATCCCCCGAAGGAAGTCACCAGCTTTTCGTCAGAGGGAAAGCCGTACACAATTTCTAACGCAATGGGTATCAGGTGGGCAAAAACTCCGGGGATTCCTGACATTTCAATTCCCAACGGCATGGCTGACGCGGACATTCCCGCTTATGTAGCAGAGAAGCAAAAGCTGCAGATAAACGGCAGCAAGGGGCTATTTCAATGAAACGATGGTTTCTAGCACTGGCGCTTCTTTTCCCTGCTCTGGCTTATGGGCAGGGAAGTAACTATCAGGCCATCATTCTTGGCTCGACAGGAAGGCCAGTTGGCGGAGCGCAAGTCACTGTCTGTACGGCTGGTTCTCCCGGCGTTCCTTGCTCGCCTACGGTGAATATCTTTCAGGACCAAGCCCTTACAATTGCCCAATCCAATCCCATCATCACGGATGCCTTCGGAAACTTCTCCTTTTGGGCCGCTCCTGGAACTTATGAATACACCGTCACGGGGTTAAACGTCGTTGCGCATGGGCCATTTACCGTCGTTCTGCCTTGCATCGTAGGGGCTTCGTGCGCATCTGCTGGAGGACTGCCGAATAGTTCCGTAACCTTTTCTACCACGCCGTCTTTTGCCGCAACCCAGAATGCCAGCTATTCCACGGTACTGACAGCCAACATCACGGCCATCACGATTACCGGGACTCCGGTAAACGGAAATCTCTTGCGGTTTTCCTTTGACCAGGACGCAACAGGCGGTCACACGGTAGTTTGGCCCGGTAACTTCATCTTTGCGGATGATTTCGCTTTCAGGATTCTGCCGCTAGCCAAGAACAAGATTACTTTTGTTTATAACGGCACGAACTGGCATCAGCTGGACAACATACCGGACGGGGCACTCGACTATTACCCCGTAACGTTTTCAGCCACTCCTACACTTTCCAATTCGCGTTCCGCCGTTTTCGACATGACGCTCACTGGAAACGTGACTTCTTCCGTCTTTACGACTACCGGAAGAGCAGGCACGCAGTTCATTCTTAATGCCTGTCAGGATGGCGTTGGCGGAAGGACATTTGCCTTCCCTGGAAACGTCAGCAACCCGCAAGGCTTCACCTTCGATACGACAGCCTCGCACTGCAACAGAGTTTTGTATTCCTGGACAGGCGCTCTGTGGATAGGAATAGGCGGCGGAACGGGAGGCGGCGGAGGCGGTACACCAGCTAACCCTCTAAACTGCCTGCAAAAGAACGCTTCCGGCTCTTTCGGGGCATCGAACGTCTGCGAGAACGGGACTGCTCTTTCGATTGGCGACGATTCCATTCCCAAAGGGCCTAACCCTTATGTGGACCCACGGGCTTATGGTGTCAGGGCACTAGACTCCCGCTTTATTCCGGGCGTACCTGGAATTACCGGAACGATCAACAGCACGTCTACTTCTCTGACCGTCTCCACAAGCAACTGCCCTGCTCAGGCAAGCAGTCAGTGCTTTACGAATGGCGACGGCATCACAATCGTTGGGGGCGGTGCTCCTCAGTCCATGACTGCCCCAGTCCCAACTGTCGTTCCCAGCCTAGCCGCTGGACCTACAGGCACAACGGTTGTGGTAACAGGGCCAACCGGAGCCACGACTTACAACTACAAGATTGTGGCCGTAGACAAGGGCCGGGGCATGACAGTAGCGAGCGCCGCAACGACCATCACGAACGGCAAAGCTAATCTTGGTGCGCGGTCGGTTGGCATTACTTCCTGCGCCCGTTCCGGTCAGACTGTCACTTGCCTCACTTCAGGCGTGCACGAACTGATTGCCGGAGCCGCTGTCATCATCAATCAGGTCAGTGATGGAAGTTTCTCCGGCACGTATATTCTGGCCACGGTTCCAGACAACACCCACTTCACTTATACGAGTGGATTTGACACGGCTTCAGGAGCAACGACTTCCGCAACAGGCGGCACGGTTCACTGGTTCAATGAAAATCTTGTTTCTTGGAGCCATGTCGCTGGAGCGCACCAATACATCATTTGCTCAGACCGTGGCGGGGCTGGATACGTCCCTATCGGAATCTCCGCTCCCGACAACACAGCAGCCAGCATCACCGACATGGCCTTGGCATGGGATGACCTTGGCTCACCTTTGCGGGATAACTTCCTCGTTCCTTACTGGGCTGGCACTAATCCTTGCACAGCAGGCTCCGCACAGAATGATGAACTCGTCACAACGATTGTCAGTGGAGCACCGGGAACCAGCTTCACACTTGCTAATGCGGCTTCGACTTCCGTAACGAATCAAGTCGTGCTGTTCGACAACGTGCCGAATCTTTTGACGGCTTTGGCCGCATCCGCGAATGCTCCTTTGAACATCCCGGTCTCTACTGTTTCCAACGGAAACATGGTCTTCAATTCCTACATGCAAATGCCTTCGCAGTACGACATCTGCCAATTGGGTACGGTGGTTCTGAACGACACCGTGCAATTAGCCTCTGGGGGGAAATGGTCTGGAGCATGTCCACCGGCTAATGGAAGTGTTCCTTCTTCTGCTTGGCAGGGTTACACAACCATCTCGACAGGACCGGCCTATCCCGGAGCCTACCAAGCTAATGGCGCAATCAACATGGATTCCATTCAGTGGACTAACGCCACTGGGACGAACAACAAAGTCTACATGCTTATGGACCTTTCCGGGGTTCCCAGCGGCACGCTTGGAGGCATGAATTTTGTAATCGGCGGGAACATGGGGATTGGGCTAGTCTCTCGCGGCGCACCCGCAGGAGCCAGCGGAGCAACAAAAGTTCCCATGAAAGGGAACTGGCTGTTTTCTTCTCCAACGGTAAGCGTAGGCGATAGTACGACTCCAGCTTTTTATGCAAGCCCTGCCGGGTACCTCATGGAGAACATCTCTCTCGCCGGAAGAGGCCTGGTATTCAAGACTCCTTCTCAGCCGTTCGGGGATACAATCCCCATCAAAACGCTCTACATGAATGGTGGAATAACTCCGCTGATTACGATGGTAGGTGGTGGAGCAAATCAGTTTATCCATCTCGGCTATGCGGCCATAGATACGGTAGGTCTGCCGCTGTTCGCCAATCTAAACGCTGTTGGCTCAAAAATAACCGTAGAAGACTTGGCTTCAGGCCCCAGCAATGATGGTGTGAGCGTTCCTCCGCTTGTCAGTGGGTTTTCAACTCCAGTCATAGGGGTTTCAATGGGCGCTGGATATACCAGAAATGCCGCAATAATAACTGGCACTGGGCACAGCTCCACCATGTCACCCGGAAGTCCTTTGTTGCAGCAGATTATCGAAGGCGACATATGGGTTGGAACTCTGCACTCGATATTCATAAACGCTCCGGCGCTTGCTCCGCCGACTGGAGCTGTCGCGGCAGGCGGCTCCGTACCTGTCGGAACCATTTCCTACAGAGTAGTTCCGGTCTGGCAGAACGGCGGAGAGGGGAGATATTCTGCTCCGGCGTCGTTCACGACAACGGGCGGAAACCAGACAGTCAATCTAAGCTGGATTGCCGCCCCCGGTAATCCCACGGGCTACAACCTATACAGAAGCACTGGTGGCGGATTCGCAATCCTTTGCGGCGGGCTGATTACGACCACTTCCTTTTCGGATACAGCGGCAGGCACTTGCGGGCAAGTCTCGGAAACCATTCCAACCGGCGGACCAACGATGCTTATGCCGGGGACGCAAGGCATAGCCGCGCCAAAGTTTCTAGGAGGCGGATACGCTAGTACTCCAACGGCATCAAAAACGAGTTCTTATACACCGACGGCGAACGACAACATCATTCCAGCCGATGCTAGTGCTGGCGGCTTCACTATCTCTCTGAATCCTGCAATCGTAGGTTCGCATTGGACGATTTTGCGCGTGGACAACGTCCCCGGAAACGTACTGACCATCAATACTACTTCCGGCACATTGGACGGGGCAGCCAGCGCAACGATCAACGTCCTATCAGGGAAAATATTTACCTGTACGGGAGGGAACTGCCAGACGGAAGCCACTTCCTCGGCAGGCAGCATAACTGTCACGCCTGAACCGCAATATGCGGATACCTATTACACGGGCGCGGGGACTTCTTCGACCCTAGGGGGCAATGCTCCGCAGACTGTAAACGGGACATATGTGCGCGTTCATGCAGTCACGGCTTCGGCTGCTGTTGCGCCCTCGGATGCCCTGCTTGGTATTCCAGTCAACACTCAGACCTGTTCCGGTTATACGCTACTTTATTCAGACAGAGCCTCGAGATTAAATTGTACTGGCGGGACTACGGCCACAGTCACTCTACCGGCCATTGCATCTAACTTCGGCTCGAACATGCCGTTTCAGGCGTTCAATGGCAATTCCGGTAATTTGACTCTTACAGCGACTTCCCCGAATACGATTGACGGCAGTGGAGCAGGTGGTTCCAGTGTCATCTTCCCCGGCTGGTTAGGGCATGTCACCTCGGACAACACTCCTTCATGGCTTTCTTTGAAGGTCCCGACCTTCGCCGCATTCCCGCCTTGTCTCGATACCGCAGGCCAGCACCTAAACTTCAGCCTTACGACAGGCATCCTTTGTGGAACTTCGAGCAGTGGCGGTGGCGGAGGTTCTTCGGCATGGGATTTGATTACCAACCCCGCTACTGGAAATCTTGCTCTGACGATGGGCACGCATCTCTCCGAATGGGATTATGCGACTGCCTTATCAAATGCATGGAAGATTACGAACAACACAGCGGCTACGGTTACAACGCCGCAAAACGGGCCAATCGTTAACCTGGCTTGCGGGCAGGAATGGACTGGAGCGGGGGCATCGACAGAAGGATGCTTCCAGGTACAGCTTACTCCGGGAACTGGCCTAAACGCTCAATCGCTTGTGGCCGTAAAAAACACGTCCTCTTCCACGAACACAAACAACGGATTTAATTTCAATGGAAACATCTATGTCCCTGCTGGCGGAAAACTGGGAATAAACTCTCAGGGCAATGAAAACGCGCAGTTCAGCGCTGGCGGCATGTCCTGCGCTTCCGGCACTCGTTGCGTGGCTTTCTTTAATACCGGCAACACGGATACGGGCGGTATTGATGGAACGGTCAGCCGTATGGCTGCAAGCCTTATCGGTATCGGGTCTGGCTCTGCCGGGAGTCGCGGCGGACTGCTTCTAAGCGCGAACAATCAGCCGCAAGTCACTGCGAGCTACACCAACGCCACCACGACGCCTTCTACATTTCAGACTTGGACGCTGCCTGCTTCGGCTCAAAACTATAGCTATGAATGCCGTGGAGTATATTCCTCTTCCGCTTCTACGGCTACTTTGGCCCTTTCCGTTAACTCGTCCGTTGCGCCAACCAGTCTCATGGCCAGCGCAAGAATCTTTACGACACTGACCGGTACGAGCACGGACGCGACAGTCACGACAACTTCCAGCGGAAACCAGGCTGTGCTGACCGGCGCAACGCCAAACGCCACTTCCACGAACTATCAGTTCAGCATCTACGGAACGATTGAAGAACCAGGAGCAGGAGGAACGTTTGCAATCCAAGCAGCGGCAGGCGGGGCTGGTACTGTGACGATTCTGAGGGGAAGCACATGCACCCTTTACTAAGACTGGCTTTTCTGCTTCTCATTCCGTCCGTAGCGGCAGCGCAATGGACCTACACTCCGCCGTCTCTTGATACCTACCTTGGACTAACAGCAGTTCCCTGCACAAACACCAATACTGCGTTCAAGATCACGACAGTGACGATTGGAACAGACCAGCAAGCGGTATTCTGCACGCCATTGGCTCACGTTTTTCCTTTTACGCGCGGCACGATTGGTTTCGATGCAACACTCGTTGGCGGAACGGATGAAAGCAGCACCAGCTATCTGACTTACATCACCGCCAAATACGGAAGTACAACCAACTGGATTCAGGAAGAAATGCCACGCGTAAAAGCCTTTGGCCTCAATACTCTTGCTACTTACGTCACTATCAACGCCAAACCCGCTCGTTCTACGCAGAAGATGCCTTTTGTAGCGTTTCAGATCATGTCCACCTATTCGCAGACCAGCCAGTCAACGACATGGGGCAGCGGCCCTGTCAAGAATCTCATTTCAATCACCAGCCCAAACTGGGCAGGCTACACGAATGTAGGCGGCGGAGTGGCCGATTATCCTGACCCTAAATGGGCGACACTCTCTGCTAACGTTTTGACCAATGACCAAGGTGCGATTGAACTCGGAAGTTCCAGCGCGGCAAACAAAGGCTATTTGTTGGGGTTTTCTTATGACGATTCCGACAACACGCACTGTTTCGGAGCAGGCAATCAGGCAAACACCGCTCCTACAGGAAACAATGACTTTCGCTGCGGGTACCTGCCTTTCTTTCTGGCTTCACTCAACTGGGCAAACTCTTCGCGTGGAGTGATTTATCCTGACGGAGCGGTCTACTGGAAAAAGAAGTGGAGAGATAATCTGGTAGCGAAGTATGGAACCATCGGCGCTCTCAATACTTCGTGGGGTTCATCTTTCACGACGTTTGATTCCTCCGGTACCTGTGTGGGGACGGTTCCAGTTACCTGCGCTTCGTCCGTAGCGGAAGATACGATTGGAACCGGCAATGCCTCTACGACCACATTCGCGGCAACATTAAGTCATATCCCTGTCACAAAATGGAGCGTTGGCGTTTTCCTCAATGGGACTTTGGTAGGCGGAGGAGCTTCGGGGGCTTTCAATTCAGCGGGCACGTCTCTATTCGGGGCGACTATTTCCGGTACGGTCAATTACACGACCGGCGCTATCAGCGTGACATTTGCACTCCCACCGGCTAACGGAGCGACCATCACCGCCCGTTACGTCCAGAACGGCTGGGGCATTGGTACAGGCCTCATGGACGAAGATTGCAGGGCAGGGCATTCTGCTTATTGCGGAACGGGTGGCGGAACGGACCCTGTGCAACTGACAAGCCTCCCCGCCAACGTAAAAACGGACGTGAACGCCTTCACCCAGTACATTGCCGGTCTCTACAGCAGTACGATTAAAAACTCCATCTGCACGTGGGCGGCGACAAAGAGCTTCACTGGCTGCCCGATGTATTTAGGCCCGACCGTTCTAGGAACCTGGACGATGGTTCCAGACCCTTATGTCATGGCTGGATTCTGCGGCAACGCTGACGCCTGGATGTATGCAGCGGCGCAAGGAGATATAGCGCAAGGAACTCTTGATGGAGTGAACGCGGCCTGCCCGAATCAGCCTATTTTTGCAGTTCTCTACAAGGTTTCTAACAGGGATTCAGAATTTCAATGGGTGAATAGCCCCACAACCAGTGTTGGCTCGACGGTGACTGTCGTTGTGGCTACGCCTAATAAAATCAACACGTCTGACCTCTTTGACGTGAATTGCGCGGACTCTTCCTATAATCGCTTGCAATTCCGGGCTACTAGCGTCACGTCTACGAACTTCGTCTACACGCAGACAAACAGCGGCTCTCCCACGACTTGCAATCTCTATCTTGACGACAACAACGTTGGCGGGTCGGCCAATCAGACTGCTAGAGGCGTGGATTTCCAATCTTCGGCTGATGCTCTGACCGCCAAGAAATATACAGGCGGTACGTTCCATCCCTACCTTGGGTACTGGTCATGGGAACACTATTCGGATTGGTCAGACAAACATGCCTGGGGCTACGAGACAATCAGAGGCAATCTCTATACCCCTGCCGAGACAACGACAGCAGTAGTTGTCTGCCAGCCGCCAACGGCTGCAAGGAATTGTGGCGGAGAACTCGCCCTGCATGGGCCTCCTTATGGAAACTACATCTCTGCGGTAGCTACGGCAAACACTAATATCGACAACTACTTTCTGACAAGCGGGGCATTGGTTCCGGGAGTCTCCCTTAACCCGACCTCCGCTGCTTTTGGCAACTCCCCGCAGAACTCCCCCGATACTTCCTGCAATGTCTCGCTAAATCCTTGCGTCATCCAGCTTACAAACTCAGGCGGCGCAACGCTCAACATAGCTTCCGTAACCATCGTGACGGGAACGCATTTCGCCATCACCAACACGACTTGCGGTTCAACACTAGCCCCATCAGCTTCCTGCAATATCACCGTGACTTTTACGCCCCATGTGCTGGGCGCTCTTTCTGATACGCTGCGCTTCACGACAGATGCATCGACAAGCCCAGACAACGTTTCTCTCACAGGGACAGGCGTCATTCCCACGGCTCCAGCGGTGCAGATGGTGATGAATGTATTGCCTTTGCCTGCGGCGGCTCCAGTCCCCGTGCTGACAAAACTTTCGCCAGCCAACTCCTATCTAAGTGCCAAAGGCTGGTCTCAGGACGGCATACTGTTTGTGCCCAATCTTACCGTCACGGCGACGGGCACTGGATTTACCTCCACCACGCAATGCTGGTTTGACGGCATAAATGTTCCTTGCGGATGCAGTGCCACTCAATGCACTATAACGCTCAGTCAAGCATCCGTGGCCATGCCGCTTGTAAAGACGGCGCACAATATCGGTATTTCTAATCCGGCAGTCGTGGTGCCTACGGTGAATTGAATATGCGAAAGATACTGATTGCAGCTTTGTTTTTGTTTCTGGCAGGAAGAATAGAAGCGCAAACCCAAACGCTTGTTTCAGGGACGCTCGTTGACCCAAGCGGAGTAGCTTATTATCCAGCAACGGTTAAAGCCTGTCTTTCTCCGTCAACGCTCAACCCCACAGTAGGCGGAAATGCCGTAAATCCCAATCCTGGATCTAACTATTGCGTTGGCCCGACCAGCACGAGCAATTCCGGCTTTTTCTCAATGGCGCTTTGGCCTAATGCAAATATCGTTCCAGCATCAACGACGTGGATATTCACCGTACAGGCTTCTGGCGCAGCGCCTCCAGCAGGAAATGGAACGCTGAACTTCTCTTCTTCTGGCATAACCATTTCCGGTGCAACGCAGGATGTCGGAACAACGGTTAGTGCGGCTGGAACCGTACAACTTAAAACCAGTGGAGGCCTCTCTTCCGTCTCTCCCTCAGTCTATCAAACTGGCCTAATTGGATACTACCAAGCCCTTCCCACAGATACGATTGCATCGCTAAAGGATTACTCCGGCGCGGGAAATGATGCGACCGGAACAGTAGGCACCGCCCCCACGTTGGTCGCAAATACGGGAGGAATAAGCTGTCCTGGAAATGGGGCGATTGCGTTACCAGCTACCTTAAATTCTGCCGTAACTATCCAGTTAGAGATAGGCTTTCAGCCGGCGGGATTGGCTCAAGGATTTTATGCGCCAGTCATGGGAAACGGCACACCCGCTACAAGCGGTGTAGGAATTGTTATTCAGACGACTACCGCCAATCCTGCCGCCACTTCATTTGGAAGTTTCGTTAACAATTTCTCCGGTGGAGGAGTGCGGTTCGACCAGGGGATTGCAGAAATCGCAGGTATTCAGGATGTAGCAATTGTTTTGAGTGCGGCAGATACTCTTTATAACAATGGATTTGCTACCTCTTCAGGGTCAGTCGGGAATGGCTTAAACAAGCAAACGACTGGAGTGTACGCTTTATGCGGAGCGGCAGGCGGAGCGGGTAACACTTCGCAAACCTATTTCAATGGGAAGATATATTCGGCTCTTTTCTATAGTGGAGCCTTAAACAGCGCGCAGATTTTTCAAAACCATGTCGCACTACAGCAGGCAATGCTTGCTAGGGGGATTAATCCTCTCCCCTATAGAAGCGACACGGGTGATCTTGTTTGGGCTTACGGTGATTCTACCACGGCGGGGGCGGGTTTCATTTCATGGCCAACCCGTGCTGTTGGATTAAACGGGACTTGGAGTGTGGCCAATCTTGGTATCAGCGGAATATTTGCGTCCCAACTTAATCTCGGCGCGCTAGGGACTGGTGGTTCTACCTGTAGCACCGCAGGTGGAAGGTCGGCGGTAGTTTTACTTACCGGAGCAAATGATTCCGTGGCGACAACAGTTTTTGGCAATATCCGTGGTATTTTCGGCCAATTAACTACGGCTCCATGTGGAAGACAGTCTCGCATCGTGATGACTATGATGGATAAGGGCAGTTCGGACGCCTTTAAGAATGCCACCAATCTTTTGATCAGGAAGAACTGTTCAAATATAGCTGATTATTGTATCGACTTAGGCGGAACCGTGGCATTGGGAGCAGATGGTGCGGCATCGAATGCTTCGTATTTCCAAGGAGACTTCCTGCACCCTACACAAGCCGGTGCGGATGTATTGACGTGGATTACACAACGCGGAATCAATCGCTATTTTGGAAATCACAATTTAAGTACAGCTAACGTTTATGTCGCTCCTGCCTCCGCCGCCGTTGCAGTAACCGCAGCCTCGGAAACGGGGAATGTGATGACATTCACTACTGCGGCTAATACGTTTACGGCCGGTCAGTGCATTACGGTAGCTGGAATAACACCGACGACCTACAATAGCACTTTCGCAAATAGTGCCGGTTTAGGCTGCTGGTACGCTCTCTCAGTTACGGCCACATCTTTTACTGCGTGGAATCAAAATACTGCTATCGGCACTCTGTCAGTCGCAGGGACGGCGGTAGCGCCACAGCAAGTAGATGCAGATCAGGCAGCAATTCTTAATTTCGGTGCAGGCAACTTCACATTGCAATCGTGCGAAGGCTTGACGATGGATGATATAACTAGGATTACGAATATCAACGCAGTCGCATCCACGCTCGTTCCGTTTGGAACTCAGACAATTAACGGAGCAGCAAATTCAACTCTCGCCGCTAATTCAACTGCCATTTTGCAGGCTCAACTTGTAAGCCCCGCAGCGGGCGGCTGCAACTGGCTAAGATTACAATGAAGCGACTTTCTTTCGGTAAACTGAAGGCCAAGGGGGATAGATGGCGGATGCAAACCTGGCTCTAACGACGGTGACGGCTAGCGGCATCACTGTGGCCGCTATCCAGTGGCTCAAAAACTCCAAATACTTTCCGTGGATTACAAAAGAGAAAATCGTTCTGCTGCGGTTTATCTCTGCATTTGGAGCGGTTCTGGCCTCAGTCGGAATCAGTTACGTCTGGTCGCCAGAAACGCATACGCTCGTCATCAATGGATTGACCCTTGGCGCGGCCTTTACTGCCACATGGGTGTTCATCAAGCAATGCGTCATCAACGAAATGGTTTGGAAGATGACCAAGCCTGTGACAGCGCCATTGCCTCCGGCAGAGGTTAAGGAAGTTCTGGCGCCAAAGCCGTGAACCCGGTTCTTCAATACGGCTATCCGGTCGTCGTGCCCATCATAACGTTTCTCTTTATGCGATGGTTGCTCAAGCCGGAAGAAGTGGAGAATAAGCTAACGGCTGCTATCGAGCAAATAAAAAGGGATATGGGCAAACAAGCCGACATCGACCGGCTCGTTAAACTCAATTCAGAACTAGAAGACGAGATGCGGCGTGCGGCAAGGGAATTTGAAGATAAATTGCACGAGCAAGAAAGAGAAAGTTGGACTAAAATAGGCAGCCTAAACGAACTGGTGGTCGGTTTGCGCGGCGATATAAAGTATTTGCAGTCGCGCATTAACGGGCATCAGTGGAAATCGCAACCATAGGAGGATACCTTGTCCGGAAATCCGCCGCCCCGTGAAGTCGTGGGCGTTTTTGAAGTGAAAGAGATGTCAAAAGATACCGTCACCCTTGTAGGGCCGAACGGCATCTGCAAGTTCACTGACCTTTCCGCCGAAGATGTAGCGTACTTCGTCGCCAAGGGCACCAAGTTCACCATCTCCGCTACGCAGAAAAAGGACGATTGATTGAACTTCTGAGAGTGGGGTGCTTGCTCGGCGCTTGCTCATTTGCGGCATGGCGTTCGTGGAGGCATCCCATCATCTTCTTCTACTTCGCAGTTGAACTCCTCGCCACAATAGCCGGTAGCTGGGTTGTAAACGCCGCTGGCGACTCTTCCCGCGTCTACTCGGTAATTTACCTGTCTTTTACGATTCCTATCGTCCTAGCGGCTCTGGGCGTCGTCTGGGAGGCTATCCTCGGCTACACCTACCGCCTGAGGCGGATGTCCCTTGCCGTCCTCGTCACGCTGTTTATCTCGCGCTCAATCTTCTTTGGTATCCACAGAACAATGGATTTTAACGACTGGCTCATGTTCCTCAGGGCAGCCATATTTTACGGGCTTGGCTTCATACTGGCGAGCGTGTCGTTTTTCTCCGGCAAGAGAATCGACGTGTATTTCATTCTGGGTATCCTGTGGATGAGTTTGTCGGCCTTCTTCTGGGCGTGGCTCATCGAGAAGCCCGATGCAGGATGGATGGAATCAGGTTGGATAGTCCCCACAGCGTTTTGTGTCGTTGCTTTTACTGCGGTAGGCGTTAAGATGCGAGACAGACATGGATGATGAAGTCCATATAAAGGAATATATCGACTCCCTCTGGTTAGGTCATCACAGGGAGCATGAAGCCCTGCAACGCTCTCTTGATTTGGCGCGGGACCAGATGAGAGACAAGCTCATGGAAATGAATCAATTCAGGGCGCAGATTGACCAGGAACGCGGCAGATACATTACGCGGGAGAATTACGATTTGCGCCATGACGAACTAACGAAACGCATGAACGCTTTCGACCAGTATAGGGCGAACCTAGAAGGCAGACTTTGGATGCTAGGAGCAGGACTTACGGCGGCGGGTGTGCTCATCAACGTTGCGTTTCACTACTGGGGCAAATGATGCAGTGCGCTAGGTGCAAAAAGGAAGTGCCAAAGAGCGAAATACACACCGTGCGGCTGAACGGCGAGGAGCCGCTAGATTACTGCCAGACCTGCGTGAAGCTGATTAAAGAGCAGATGAAGAACTACCCGAAGAGGAAGGGCAAATGACGCAAGACGAACTGATGGTATTGGCGATACAGAAAGCCACCGAGCACAGCCTCAGCTATACTTTGGTCTGCGCAGTCGTAGAACAAGAGAGCGGCTGGAATCCGTGGGCGATACGTTGGGAACCTGCCTTTTTTGCGAAATACGTTGTGCCTATCCCGAACCTCAGTCCCACCGAACGAGAAGCGCGAGCCTTCTCTTGGGGACTTATGCAGCTCATGGGGCAAGTAGCGCGAGAGCATGGCTTTGCGAATACTTATCTCGCTTCGCTTTGCGACCCTGCGACCGGTCTAGATTGGGGCTGCACGCACCTAATAGGGAGGTTAAAAACTGCTGGCGGAGATGTTCACGCCGGATTGCAGCTCTGGAACGGCGGAGGAAACCCAAACTATGCCGATGAAGTTATGGCGCGAATGAAGAAATACTAAATTTCTCTTGCTTGTGCTTTTGAGGACAGATATTCTCGCGGTGAACAGGTAAAAATGAGGCCATCATGCCGCTCATTACGATAGTAATCACGCTCATCGTCGTCGGAGTCCTGCTCTGGCTGGCGAACACCTACATCCCAATGGCTGACCCCATCAAGAAAATCATCAACATCGTGGTGGTCATCGCCGTTGTGCTGTGGCTTCTGAACGTATTTGGCCTGTTTGCTGGCCTAAGTAACGTGAGGGTAGGGCATTGAGTGATTTGGAACGACTCGAAGTTTACGACCTCGGCATGATCAGAAATGCCGCTAGGCGCATTGCCGACGCCTTCGAGGAGCTTGTAGAGCTTTTAAAGAAACTTTCTCAGCCACAGCAGTCAGTCAGGCTTGGGATTCGTACCGAAAAAGGAGAAACATTCATGCCAGTTCAATTGCCAGTTGGTAAGACCGCAACAGCCGTAGCGCATCGCTTCTCAGGCACTACGGAAATTCCGCTCAAGGGTGCAGCTGTATATACGTCCAGCGATGCCTCGATTGCTACGGTGGACCCCGCGAGCGGTCTCATCACGGCAGTGGCAGCGGGAGTAGCAACAATCACAGGAACGGACATTGATGGCACGTCGGGAAGCGATACGGTTACTGACCAGCCCGTTGAAACCGTTCAACTCGTTATCACGCCCAACTAACAAGTTCCCCTCAGTGCAGTAAGGCGCAGCCGCCGACCAAGACCTTCCCTGATTGACGGCTGCGCTTCCTCCTTTGCTAATAGCTACGGGCGCCAGCCCTATAGCTAATCCTTCCTCGTGGTTAACCCGTGACATTTGGAACAGAGCCAGATTACTTCTAATGGTTTGGAGTAATCCCCATGGTGTGCATGGATTAAATGCGATGCGGTTTCTCTATTGCACCTAGAGCAATAATTTGGTTTTTTAATTTTACCCTGTTTAATTTGGGATGATAATGTCATCCTCGCCCGGTCTTTTGGTTCAAACCAGTCTCTTTGATGCAAGGTGCCGCGAGTAGCTCTGCGTCTGCTTTTTTGCCTGCCCTTCTCTCGGCTTTTTTCTATGTTTTTCCAGTATAACCTTCTATGTCTTTCCCTTTGTTTTGAATCTGCCATAAGAACTCAAGGAACGGGAGTTTCTAACGGTATTTCTGTGATGCTGAACGGCTTGCCCGATTCCTGTTGATAGGCAGCCAGTGCGTTCATCAGGATGCGCTGAAGAGCCTGTTCTAGCGCGATAGGAGCGCCAAGCCCCGGAACGAGAGCCAATCCCTGGAGCGCGAAATTGATTATGTTGAGTATCGTCTGAATTTTGGAAGGGCCGGGAATTGCCACGGGTACAGTGCTCATTAAAGTTTTCCTTCCAACGCAATAGCCGCATTCGCTGTCATTACGGCTTCCCGTACCTTGCGAATAGCTGCGGTTTGGTCAGGGCCTTGTGGTGAATTATCAACAATGGCTTGAGCGAATGCCTTAGCCGCAGCTCTAAGTTTTTCATATTTCGGAAGCTGGTCAGATGTCGGTGCATGGTACTTGAATATATTTTCTAGGTCCGGTGTTGGGTATTGCATTTCAATTTCCTCCTTTTGCGGCGGTGAGGGCAGTCACTGCGCTATTCATGTCCGTAGCTTTTGCTCTCATCTGTACGTCTAGTGCCGGTGTGCTTTGCCCTGCAACGGCTAGCGCATGGTAGGAAGTCGCTGCACAGGAATCCGTTGGGCCGGCGCCCTGAGGCGGGTTACAGTAGAGCGTATCGGTGTCGTTGTAGATGGCGATGAGCTTGTTGAGAGCGGCTTTCACGTTCGGGGCGATGCTGGGAGAGAATGAGTTATTCGAAAGCTCCGTCTTGGTGCTCTCAATGACGTTGTGCGTCACCAGCAAGGAATCATAAATACTAGAGTCAAATGAATTTGCCGTACCGGGATGGATTGGACGTGCAGCACAGCCATAGAGGGATAAAGCTAAAAGCAGAACTGCTAGTTTTCTCATAAAGCCCTTTCTGAAGCTACACTAGTCTCAACGAAGCCCTTTTTCAATGTCTTTTTGCGGCTGCGGTGCCGCTGCGACTGGGTTGGCCAGCCCTGCTTTTACAAGTTCGTTCCACATATGTACAGTGACGCAGCCACAAGCGCCGCTCGCATTCGTTCAGTCTCCATTTCGCTTCTCTTTCTCAAATCGTCTTTGTGCCTCGCTGGCAGCGTCCGCATATAAATACCTGTGCCCGTAAACAATCAATGTCTGCTTTCCTCCGCGTAACCCATCCCAAATCTCCCAACGCCACCATCCGCGTTCAGCCGGAACAATGCTTATCGTCATCGTTAAGTCTCCATTAGCGCACCAGCCTTTCTACCATCTCCGCGATTCTTTCAATCGCGAAATCGCTTCTTCGAGGTCAGTGACTTCGCGCCGGAGCCACGCCTCGTTCGTTTCGGTGCTCGCGCCCGGTAACGGATTGTAGCTGCTCCAGCCAAACCGGACTGTCTTACCCGCCGCTGCAAGGGCCTCGCCACACTCTTCGATGAACTTCCCGAGCGCGTTACCTTTGTTCTTGAAATCTGGATGGCTCATTCGCCCGCCGCCTTCTGGAGTTCGGCCCCGCGCTCGCAACTCCTCATTCCCCTGCCTATGCAAACTGGCTCGCAGTCCCTTCTAGCCGTGCGGCTGGGCGGCCTGAATGTCATACGGCTTTAGGCGTACACGCCCAATCTTGCGAAACTTTACCGTCTTGCCGGACATGCCACGGTATTTTCGCTTAAGCCCAACTGGATGGTTGATTACCTTTATGACCTTCAGCAAAGTCTGTTTGTAATAGGTCAAATCGCCAACCCGCAGGTCGTCTCGCCAGTCTTTGATTTCAATTAGCATCCCGCCCCTCCACCTGCTGCGTCTGCCGCAGGGCCTGCTCGATTACGGCCATTGCCCCTTCACTGTCTCCCGTCAGCTTCCACAACCTCACCGCGTTCCTCACCGCCGTTAGCCCAAACAGAGCTTCTATATCGCGCACCATGTCCGCATAACCGTAGTGCTCGTCATCGTCTCGCCTGCGGATGATCTTGAACATCTCTTGCTCAAGGTGCGTCATGCTTTGCCTCTGATTCTTGCTATTTGGGCTTGGCCCCTCTTTTTTCGATTCTCCACGAAATCCAGCCATTCTTTCCGCAACGGCACCCGAATCTGCTCCTTTGCCTCCCAAACAGCCTCTAGGGCACGCGAAATAGCGGGTTCCGGCCATTCCTTGCGCTTCCTTGACCGCCAAAGATGATGCCCGACGCGAATCAGCAATAATTCATGCGTTGCGGTCGGCCTGCCGTCCATGCGTTTGTCTCTCATCGTCCACCCAGGCCCTCTAAAAGCCAGTCCATGAATCCGTTGGCGACGACCCATGCCAGCCAGATAAAGCCCAGCCCCACCGCTGCCCAGTAGAATGCCTTGAGTACTAGGCCCAGCTTGATGCCCCTGCGCTCCCGCCGATAGAAAGCCCTGAGATCGTCGGCCTCAAGATCGTCCAAGCCAAGCCCTGCAATAGCGTTCTCGACTTCCTTTCGGCTGACGTAGTCGCGGCTCATGGCCTACCTGCCAAGTGAATCAACCAGCCGAAAAATAGAGCGAATATAGGATTGGCGATTGCGAAAGCTAATGTTTCTCCGAACTTGCTGTTGTCCTTGACATATTGATGGGTCATGTGACTCACGATGAAAGAGACGCCGATTGCTTGCCATAAGCCGAGCACTGGTAGGTTAAACACTGGGACAATGAACCACGCCCATAGCTTCACAAGTACCCATCCGTTCGTAAGGGCTGTTACAAAAAACAGAATTGGCAGCCCCGCGATAGCGCCGAAAACAATCAGCAGTCCCGCCATCAATTTGTTATCGTCACTCATCTCCCTGGCTCCTTTTGCTGGCGGCGTGCGGCCAACGGCCTGCCACAGCTAATGCATTTCTTCGGCTCAGGCACTCGCGGAATCCATTCCGTCTTGCAGGTTGGGCATTTCACCGTTGGCAATTTCATTTGGCCTCCGGCGTGATTTCGGCTAGGATTTCCCGCTCCAAAGCACCCAGCTTATCTTCTTGCTCTACCACTTTCCCGATTAGCGCGACAAGCCAAATTCTCTCGCCATTCCATTTCGACGGAACGTAAGTCGCATGAAGTGCTCGACAGCTGCAAATCTCCAACGGGCCTTCAATTTTCTGCACAAGGCCAACATGCACAGGGTCACTGCGTCCACCATTCGACGGTTGGCCTTTTTTGTCGGACTTCCAGTAGGCAATCTTCGCACCTGATTTCTGTAGCTTGAGGGCGCGTGCCTTTTGCTCTTTTGGCAGGTAGGCGATAAATCCAGAAACGGCTTCTTTTAAGGAGCCGTCGCCGTAGCCGTAGCCGTAGCCGTAGCCGGAGCCGGAGCCGGAGCCGTAGCCGGAGCCGTAGCCGTAGCCGGAGCCGTCGCCGTAGCCGTAGCCGTAGCCGTAGCCGGAGCCGGAGCCGGAGCCGGAGCCGGAGCCTTTAACCCATTTGGGATGTTTTCCCCATTTCATAGGCTATATGCTCCAAGGCGCTGCTTCAAACTTCGTAGCCGCATCGGGCGTTGTCTCGGAAACTGAAGTTACATCGGTGAGCGTGAGCTTTGGAACCTTCGGCCCCACCTTGCAGGACGAACTCGGCCCAGTCGCGGCAAGGCCCAGAAAGCCCTTCACGTCCGCAGACCAGTAGATGCAGTTCCTCCCATCCTTAATCGTGATGCTCTTGCCCTTCACAGGCGCAGTGGCATAGCCGAAAAACACGCCGCGATGAATCGTTGTTACCAGCACTGGAATTCGCTTCATATTGCCTCCATGCGCACATTATCATGATGCTGATGATTTCTGTCAAGACCCAGTACTAAAGATTCTTTAGCCCGCGCCCCCTACCCGCTCTTCTCGCCCCGCCGCCCCGCGCTCAATGTAAAAGTCTGTCGTAATCATCAAGGCTCGGTTTATGGCCTAGCGTTCTCTGGCTGGTATCTCGCGGCTGGCTGTTCCAAGCGTTGCAGCCCAATGCCTTATCGCCTGGTTGCCCCGAGTGCTCATCAATCATGTGCCGCTTCCATTCACGCTGCGTAGAGAAACTCACATCTTTGCAGACGCGGCATTTATATCGAAGAATCTTGATGTTGTTTGGCTCTTGCCCTTGCGAGCGCATCTATTATCTCCGTGTGCTTTTGCTGGAGTTCATCTTTCGTGCATTTACAGTGTTTCCGGCATTTGTGGCAAGCAAAGCAGCCCATATCCCACATGCCAGCCATCGAACCATTGCAGCCGCAACGCGTCCCAAGGATGCACCCACTAGTTGCTTCTCGTTCTCCACAACACCAGCAAGTTCTAGGTCCAATCATTTCTTGCCCTCCCGTTTCGCCCATGCCATACGCTTTACGCGTTCAAGCCCTGATTCTGACCACCTTTTGATAATTGCTTGGTTGACCACATACCAGTCCACCCGTTCACTGGATTCCATCGCCATCGCGTAAGTCAGCGCCACGGACTTCTGCGTAAAGTGCTTGTCGGCTATCTCTTCCAGCAAGACGTTCTGGCAATCACAAAGCTCAACCCGCATCGTCCCTCCTACCACTTTCCTGCTGCTCCCGCCAGACAAAAGGACGCCTTTCTTTCCCGGTCCCTCTTACGCCTTTGATTCTGCTTTTGCTGTTGGTTCTAAAACAACTACCAACTCAAATGTCTAGCAGTAATCAGCAGCGAGGTCTAGCAAGGCAACCTCGAAAGTTCTGTGTAACTCTGGCCGCCGCACGCGTTTCTCTCGCCCGCTTGCATGCGTCCGTGGTGGTATGCAAGTCGCCGGAAGAGATTTGAAACCAACTTTGTGGTAACGCTGTTTTAAGGCGAGCTGTAGCGGGTTCATGCTCGGCGCGATGACATTTGTGGAGAGACCGGTTTGAAGGCGAGACCACCAGAGCCCAAATCTCCACTCCCGATGTCCAATCGCAGCATACATAGGTAGAACTGTCCCACGCCAGATGTGGGCCGAAAGGTCGCGGATTTTTGGGAAGCTCATTCGCCGTGAGTCTTTCTCGGAATAAGTCGCTAGGCTTGAAACGGCTCACGGCGAAGTGGGGTACGCCTCAAGCCTAGCGGGAACTTGTTCCGTAGCTCGGAGCATAAAAAATTCTGCGCCGTGCGTCAAGTTAAAACTTTATGATTTCCTGTGTATCGGGTATTTTCTTGAAAATCTGCAAGCAACGAACCTGCTTAAGAGGACCCATGGTTATAGCTACCATCGCTTCGCGTTCAGCTCGTTCAAGCCAAGCTCTAGGCCAAATGAAAGTATGAAGTATCGCCAATCTACGGCAAACACGCCATATTTCTTGACCTTCTTTCTTATAGAGCTTGTCATAAGGCGGATCCCAATATCCGAAGCTATGGAAATCATTAGCTAACGGCAATTCTTTCCATTCAAAACCGTTCGTTTTATCGTAAAATGACAAATTATCTGGAACTTGGTCTTGGCGTCCAAAACAAGCATCTGGTAAACCGAAATTCTTTTCAATGCGTTGGAACACCTGACCGGATCCCCAATGTGAAGTTAACGGGCGACGGCAAGCCCAGAAATCAAACTTAACTTTCAATTTTCTCCTGCTGCTGCGCTCTGCACGGCGTCGTGATTGTTACGCTTGACCTGCTGATAGGCCATGAAAAGCACGAACTGGAGAGGGCTGTCCAGCGGCGTTTCAGCGGAAGTTTCGTAGGAGCCGCGCAGCATGCCATCGGCTGCAAGTTGGCGGATGGATTCGCTCATAAGGGGTCACATCTCCACCGCCCCGTACCGTCATTCCAGCGGAAGTACAGCCAGTTCCCAAGCCGCCATATTTCATAATCCGAATCGCATTTCAATAGCTCAAACTTCATTACCGCCTCCTATACCTGGACATTTGAACTTTGGCTCTTTGCGCGTCGAGCGGCCTACTTGGACGTGGACGGACAGGTGATACGCATGACAAACCCATTTTCTATTTGCCACGCAATCGCACCGACCGGAAAGCCCGCCTTGACGATGATGCCATTCGCACTCCTGTCCGATGTAGTGTGAGGGTGTGCAGCCTTCACACCAGCCTGTAAACGTTGCCAGCATCTCGCTATATCGGCGGGACTTATCCTCGCCAGCCAGCAATTCATGCAGCGACATGTCGGGCGCTCTCCCGATAAATGACCGCTTGTGCTTGTCCGTGAATCTGCCCGTCTCATACGCTTCCCTCGTTTCCGCGATTGCTATTTGAAATCCTCTAGGCATCCGATAAAGTCTCATCTTCTGCGTAATCTTTGGTATCCGTCAGCGCCATGACGAAGTTACGTACTTCCTCGAAGGGGTGAAGCCGCAAAGCCATGATGATCGCGTCAGTGCCCAAAACCGGGTTTCCACCCGCTGCTAGCATGTACTTCTCTTTCTCTTTGTGGAACTCCGCAAAGCTATCCGGGTCTACGGCGTCCCAAGCGATGCGCGTCTTGCGCATGCCTTTCTCATCCGGCGCATTGGCAATTTTCTTTTTCTGCTCGTCTTCGATGCAGACCGGATGATTAGCGTGGAGCTGGCCCTTGCCTTTGGCTATCTCGGCCTCGGCCCATTCCTTGACTTGGAAAATCGTCGGCATCAGTTCGCATCTTTCACGGACGGCCCTTCGGGACGTTTCGGCCAGACTATCTTCGGCTCTTTTACTGGCTCAATCGGTTTCAAGGAACCCTTCAGGAGTACAGATTCCGGCGATTCCCCAGCCTCTAGGAGCGATAATTGCTCCTCGCTTGGCAGTTTACCCTTCGTCAGCGTCTTGAACGCTGTAATGCGCTCATCTATTGCAGATACCCTTGCCTCAGCAAGTTTCGCGTTCTCGCTCGGCTCGTAAGCCTCAACCATGAACTCTTCTTGGATGTAGAGACCGTCCGTAGCGGGGTAGGCCGCCCTCACGCCTTGTGCTTTGGCGCATTTACCGAGCATGAGACGCGGCATCTGGCGGACGAGCGGCGAGGAATCTACATTCGGGTAAATCTCTTCCCAGTAGACTTCGCCAATCGTTGGAATGGGGTCACCACGCTTATAGACTTCGACTCGCGCCCATTCAGGAGCCTTGAACGTTCCAGATGGTTTGAATGTGCGCGACGATTCGTCCCACTTCGACCATTCGCGGTCAATCATCGGGCCATATTCCGGTCTGCCGATGGAGCCAAATTGTTTTTTGTGGTCGCGTGCGGCGATATGCAGAAGTCCATTGATGCCCACAATCGGTATCCAGCGATAACCCGTGATTTTCTCTTTCTTCTCGCGGTCGTATCGGTCGAGATTCTTGTCTCTGCGCTTCACGAACCAGATTTGCCCACGGAACGGGTCGAGCTTGTAGCGTCTAGCGACACCCAAGCAGAATCGCAATTCATCATCCGATGCGCCTTTAGCGATATGGTTGCGAACAAGCTCCACTTCCTCAGTGGAAAGCTCCCACGGCTTCTTGGTCGGCGCAGGCACAACGATTGCGGCAGGCGGTTTCGGCTTGCGTTGCTTTTTGGGCTGCTCTGGCGTTGCTGCTGGCTGGTCGCTGCTCATGTCGTTGCTCTCCTGAGTTGTTTCTTGCCGCATTTGCTGCACTCGCGCTCTTGCCGGATGAAATAGTTTGAGATGAACTTTTCCGACTCGTTCAGCTTCTCGCCAGTTAGATGATTGTATTCGACGCGCAGAAAACCTTCCCCTGTCTGCTTCCATTTATCCCAGCGATGCCAGCAGAAACGGCTCATTTCTCCTCCAAGTTCTCAGCGGCAGCGACGTTTTCTGCAACATCTGCAATTCTTTCTAGCACTTCGATGAATCTGTCCAATTTCATCATCCAAGCTATCCCCTGCACTAAAAACCCCAATCCGACTGCGAAGATAGCGCTTCCTGTATTCATTTCCATTCCTGCTCCTCGCGGTCAATGGCCGCTACTTCGCTTTCAATATCCTCCCACCACGCCTCATCGTCTTCCGGTTCTTCGAGCAGAGGCACATCGCGGTCAAGCCCCCAAAAGCTGTGCATGTCTTCCATCAGCGCAGCCATCCTTCCTTTTTGAGTCTGTGCAACATCTCGATTTGAGCTTCGACGGACATTTGAATTAAAGCCAGTGGCGCATTCACTTGAACGGTTGCAGGCGGTCCATTCATAAGCCTTTCTATTGAATTTCCACCGGTATTTGCAATACAGCCCCTATAAGGCTCCATCCATTCCGGCATTTTCCATTTGCCCATCTCAGTTCACCTCTCCAAACATGGCTATGCCTTCGCTGCGAATCCACTGCATTGCCGTAACGGGCTGCTTTTCCTGAGCCTCGCCAAGCTCACGAGACGCCAGCGCCCATTCCCACGCCAGCGTATCAGCAACCTTAAGAGCCTCCTTGTAGCGTAGAAATGCTTTATTCTCAGCAAGTTCCAGTTGTGTGATGTTCATGCGGCCTCCATTTGTTCGAGTAAGTCCTGAATTGCCTCAGCTTCCGTCCGGCCCCAGCCAATCGCAGAACCCGGCTCGTAGGTCTCATCGTTCACGGCAGACCAATCGCAGTCCCGGCTGGGAATCGGCGGCGGGTCGTATTTGGTTTTGATTTGCATTCGGCTCTCCTCGTCTGCTGGCCCTGACTAGCTGCTTGCGCCAGTCAGTTCTTCGTACAACTTCACCGCTGGCGCTAGTTCCCGAATCATCTTTCTGAGACTGAAATGCATGGTCAGGACGCCAAGAGGCGCTTTGAAAGCGGCGTACAAAGCACCTTTCTGGCCCGGAACTCCTAAAAACTGGAAGATATAGTAGTGCGAGACTTCGTTGAGCTTGCCGTGACGGTGGATATTAAAGCTCCACTTCGGCATGCCGTCATTGTCCTGCATCTCCGCAGACTTCACTTCGATGAGAATGCGATTGTCTATCAGCAAGTCGCCATCCCCCATCCTGTGACGCCTCTGGGTAATGTGGCCATGAGCGCGAAAAATAGTCTCTAGCTGGCGTTCGGCGTTATTTGCCTTTTCTGCGTGTTTGCTGATTGGGGCTAGCGGGTCTCCCAGCCGTACTTTCCGTTCGTAATGCCGAATGCATAAGCCGCCCTTGCCGTAGTATTCAAGAAAGGTGCAGTCAGGAATAGAGCATGGCTTAGGCTGGAAGTTAGCTCTGCTATTATGTACGGGAAGGTCCACTGTGCCCAACCGCCTCCAGCGTTCGTAGTGAGTGTGGCAGTAACCCCGCGAAAAGTATCTTCCGCTAGCGCCAACGCCCTTTCCCTTGCATCCGTCAACGATGCATCGGGTGTGCTTTTGTTTGTATACTCTCGCCATACGCACATAGTTGCAAATGTATCCGCCTTGTGTCAAGTACCAATCTGCGACTAGTACCATTTTCCCCTTGAAACGTGGGAAATTGTGCAGTATAAGTACGTGCATGGAGAAAACGGACATCAATAAAGTGGCCAAAGACACTGTTTACCGATGGGCGAAGCGGCGAGGCACGCATTCAGAACTTGAGAAAGCGATAGCGCGGGCCATAAGGCTAGTACTTCGCAGGGAGCTTCGCGCATGAGCAAACGAGCGGCAGGCGGCAGGAAGGGCAGCGTGGCAGAGATTCTCCTGGAATTGCATTTGCGGGAGCTGGGCTTGCCGTTCGAGCGCGAGAAGAGATTCAGCGAGCTAAGAAAATGGCGTCTAGATTTCTATTTGCCTGAACAGGCGATTGGAATTGAAGTGGATGGCGGAGTCTGGAGCGGCGGACGGCACACACGCGGCAAGGGATTCGAAGCAGACTGCATAAAAGCAAACCACGCAATTATGGCAGGGATTCGGCTCTTACGATTTTCGGCTACGCAGGTCAAGCGAGGAATAGCTAAAGCATTTATTTCCAGTCAGTTGGGGCAGAAAGGGCGCGAAGGATGAGCAGCGTAAGTAAAAGCCTGATTTGGGCCGAGATCGAAACGTTGGAAAACGTCATCGCGCTCGCCAAGAAGAATAATCTTCCTGAAACGCACCCGTTTATGTGGGAACTTTTGCAGTACAAGAAGCGCATCGAGGCGGATTTGATTGAAGCTACTGAGGCCAAACTGTGAGCGCTCTAGAAGGATTGAAGCCGCTAATAGAGCTTGCGATGGAGTGTGCTCAGTGGAAACAGAAGGCCACTGACCTTGAGGAAGAACGGGATTATTTGCGCGAACGGCTAACCTACTTGGAAAAAGTAATTGCAGAAAGGGATGGAGAATGAGCGAGCGGATTTGTGGACAGAAGATGATGGCAACCAATGTCCCTGATGATCAATCGCTATTCTGTAATCGGCCTCTAGGCCACGATGGATTACATGCATGGAAGAGCGATTTCCAGTTTTATAAGAGACCGCCAGCAGCAGCAGGCGACCTGCAAGCGCAAATAGCGGCGCTCGTGGCAGCAGTGACGGCAAGAAACCAGCAAATCAGCAGCCTGTCAGAGCAAGTGCGTTTGGGCTTTGAAGCCTCCACCAGCCAGCAGAACGCGGCAGCGGCAAGAGCGGAGAATCTGGCGGCGGAATTGAAAGCATTGAGTACGCGAGTACACGATATTCAGCAGTTCCAGTTTGATAGAGCTGGTGCCCTAAGGGATATTTTGACGACTATTGAGCAGGAACTCAGCGCATTGGAAAGTGGGTTAGTGGAACATGACGCCTATGCCAAGGCCCTGAACGAGAAAATGGCTTCCAGCGAATATGTGAAGGTTACAAATCAGATGCGTGAGTTTATGGGCGCAATCGCCTTGCATGTCGCAAACGGTGAAATGGAAATAAAGCATAAATCGGCGCAACTCCAGCATAATCAGCAACTAAAAGCCAAAAAGGCAGCGAGGAAGCGCAGCAAATGAGCAGGAGATTTAGCATATTTATTATTTCACTGGGGCTGACGGCATGCTTCGTATGGTTCGAAGTGGGCAAGACTTATGCCGAGCGCGAATGTGCGGCACATCAGGTGAAGTGCGAGGCCCCAGAGGGAAGCGCGGATGGCGGTAGCGTTCCCGTAGGAGACCAGCCTTATAAGCTGAGTGCAAAAGCTGACGAGATAATCAAAGACCTAAAAAAACGCAACGAAGAGGATAAGTGGCGGGATGACGGATTTATTTTGTTGAAGGATTGTAGCCGAGTAGATTGGGCAACGTGGAAGAAAAAGAATTGCGCCAAGCGGAAAGCTGATTGGTTCGCTGCGGAGCCAAAGGAATGAGTGCGCCAATCCACGATTATCCAATTAGAGATGAGATTCTCTGGCAGTTCGGGCCGAAGATGGACGGGCTAGAAATCTTGGAAATTGGGCCCGGCAGCGGCTACACGGCATGGAAGCTGGCTCCGCGTGTGGAGCAGATGGTAGTAGCGGACATTTCCAGCCTGCCACGAATTGACCGGGTACTGTCTTATCAGGCGGACTTCACGAAGCCCGGAGCGGTGCGCTGTCTCGGCAAGTTCGACGTCATCTACAGTTTGGACATGCTGGAGTGCATTGAGAATGGTCGGTTTTTAGAGTCATCCACGCCAGTATTCCAGAACGTCAAAGAGTGCCTAAAACCGGGTGGACAGGCACTCATAACTTTCCCGAATCACAAGAAATTCCCGAACTATTACGACACCCTAGACCAGCTAATTTATGAGATGCGGGTAGCGGGCATCGCGTACAACCAATTCCGCATCACGACTGTGGAGCTAAGAGGCTGGGCACAATTCTGGTATCGTTGGGGGCATGACGTGCCGATGGGCATACTCCGCGATCTGCGTAAAGCAGAATCCGGCATGAATTATGAGCAAACCTGGGCGTTCAAGAAACGGAACAAGCTAGAGCGTTTCAAGCCCATCATTCATGGCTATTGGGCTATACTCAATGGAATCATCAAGTTAGGTGGGCCAGTCTACCGGCAAAAGCAAATTAAAGGCGAGATTCTGGGCAAGCAAATTCTCATAAGGATTTTCGCATAGTACTAGAACCTATTGACAGACTTTAGATTGTAAAGTAGAAACGAATTAGAATGAGCAGACCTACAGGACTCGCAAAGACGGGTGGCCGACAAAAGGGCACTCAGAACAAAAACACGCCCGAAAAAAAAGAGCAGGTCGAGCAATTCTTTCATGCACTGATTGACGACGAAACAGAGGCAAAGTTCTGGCGCTACTTCATGTCAGGCTATGTGGTTGATATTCAGGAAGATGGCACGCAGCGAATCATTCCTATTCCGCTCGACCCAATTAAATGGAGTTCGTTCAAGCGAGCGGTTGAGTACAAGCGCGGAATGCCCATTCAGCCTGTCGTTGGCAAGTTTGAGGGTGAAATAACCGTCAAGGTTCGTCACGTTGGGCATTGAAATCACGGTTTCGCTGCAGCCAAAACAATCCCACCTACTAGAACTCTGGAACGATTCACAGACAACACGCATAGGCTTTGGCGGAGCGCGAGGCGGAGCGAAATCTGGTGGTGGCCGCAGATGTATGCTGCTCAGAAGGCTGGAATACGCGAATACAACAGGCCTGATTCTCCGCAGAACGTATCCAGAGCTTTACAAGTCGCACATAATCAAGATGTTTGAAGAGTTTCCGGTAACACGCGGCTGGTGGAACGAACAGCGCAAGGAAGTAGCCTTTCCGAATGGCTCAAAGCTGTTCTTTGGCTCAGCAGAGCACGAAAAGGACATGGCAAACTTCTATTCGGCTGAGTTTGCTGACATCATGGTCGATGAATCACAAGAGTTCAGCCAAGATGAGCTGGAGAAGCTGACTGGCTCAAATCGCTGCACGAGCAACAGGGCGATCACTCCCAAGATGGTCTACACGTTCATGCCAGGGCTTTCTGAGGCAGGAATCCCGCCAAAGGGCTTGAACTACCTGAAACGCGTGTTTCCCGATGGGCAACTAAGAGGCGAGGAAGTTCGGAATAAGTGGGCATTCATTCAAGCGTTTGCGTGGGATAACGTGGAGTGGGCGAGAACAGAGCTTGAGAAAGATGGCCTAGACGAGGAAGACTTCTACTCATGGGACGAAGATCGTAGGCGCGAGTATTTCATAAACAGAACGCAGTTTGGGGCAACTCTGGCCGGGCTGACGAATGCTTATTTGAGAGAGGCCTGGCTTTACGGCAAATGGGGAGCGTTTGAAGGGCAATACTTCCAGAACTTCCGCTATGAGAAAGACACAGTTGAAGCCGAAAGCATCATCATCCAGCCATGGCACAAACGCTGGATTAGCGGAGATTGGGGATTCGAGCATCCTGCTTGTTTTCATTGGCATGCACAGGACGAAGAAGGCTTTGTCACAACTTACAGAGAGTTCTGGAGCATTGGACTAGGCGAAGCGGCTTTAGGGCACAAGATCGGCGAACTATCGAAGGGCGAGCCAATCAAGAACTTCTATCTAAGTTGGGATGCGTTCGGCAAGCTCTCAAAAGAGACTCGAAGGCCGATTACCGAGCTGATTGCAAACGCCTTACCATCGAATGTGGCCTATCCCACGCCAGCCGATGCCAGTCCTGGTACCAGAATCTCTGGCTGGCGACTGATGCACCAGCTAATCGAAGCAGAACAGTGGAAGATCAGCAGAGAGTGCAAAAAGCTCATAGAATGCCTGCCAACGCTCGTCAGAGACATGCAGCGCAATTCAGAAGACGTTCTGAAGGTTGACCACAGCGAGAACTACGTAGGCGATGACCCGGCAGACTGTGCTCGGTATGGATTGGCTGAAGAGCGAATCACGGTAGTTGGCAAGCCTCTTTCCCTCAGGCTCAAGGAGCGCGTGCAGGAAATCGTCAAACAAGCGGCTCCTGACATGATGGTGCAGTACGAAAAGGCGATAGCGGAGAGCAAGAAGCAGCCAACGACAATCCCTATCAAGCGGAGACACTGGAGATTTGCACGGTAACGTTTCGTTACATGAACGTTCCACTAGAAACTCCATATAGACTGTGCTAAGGTCATGCCCATGCCAGCATGTTCATGCGGAAATACATCCAGAAAAGGCCAACGGGATTGCCTAATTTGCCACGCTGCCTTTATGCGAGAGTGGCGCAAGACTCATCCTTTGATTGGGTTGGCTCGAAAGAAAATGAATGCGCGAGCCTACGCCAATGTTTATCTTCGTCGTGGAAAGATTGACCGGATGGCCTGCAAGGTGTGCGGTTCTGATAAAAGCCAGATGCATCATGCCGATTACGACAAGCCGCTAGAAGTGACGTGGCTGTGCAGAAAGCACCATTTGGAAGTTCACATAAACACCAATTGATTGACTCTCTGCGTATTTAGTCTATCTTGCGCGTATGGGCCGCTTTGCGTCCTTCTGGGAAAGAATAACCAAGTCGCGCTACACCTGTTACCTTGAGCAGGAGCTAGAACGTACCCGCACTGAGCTGCGGCAGTGGCAAGAGATATTCCTCACTGAGCAGGGCCTTCCCAAGCTGACACCAACCGCACCACAGGCTTTGCCTAAGACGCATGGCCGGATGCTGCCCAGCCAGTTCAAAGCAAAACTAGCGGCATTCACGATGCCAAAGGACAAGTCAAATGGCAGCGCGTAAACCCGGAAGGCCAAAACGCGATTTGCCACCAAAGAAAGTATTGGCGGCGTTGGTCAGGGAATTGAAATCATGACGTGGGGACATACCAAAGATTGGCGCGGAACGGCGGACGAACGCTTTCTAAATGCGGTATGCATTGTCGCGAGCGGCTGTTGGGAGTGGCAAAAAGGAATTTTCGGTAAAAATGGTTACGGGGCACTCGATGTAGACGGAAGAACGATAGGAGCACACCGATTTTCCTACGAGAGATACGTAGGGCCTATCCCTAAAGGAAAGCACATTGACCACCTATGTCGTAATCGGAAGTGCGTAAAGCCTTCCCATTTGGAGTTGGTAGAACCCGGAGAGAATGTACTGCGTGGAATTGGAATAAGCGCTCGCAACGCAAAGAAAACCCATTGTAAGCGTGGCCATGAGTTCACGGTAGAAAATACGTATGTTCGCCCGCACAAAGGCGGTAGGGCTTGTAAAATTTGCAAAGCAAATCAATATCTACAGAGCAAGGCGTGAGCATGTCCATGCACATCGACAACGTCAGAATGAATCTAGACGGCACGATGACCGTTACTCTGTCAGCAGACATCAATCCCACGGTAGCAGCTTCGTTTGCCGGGGCAGTTGTAAGCGGCGTAGCGACAAACCCAAACCCTTCGCAGGTAGACTTGGTGATTACAGTTACGCCAAGCGTTCCTGTGCCCAGACAAGTAGTGACGCAAGACCCCGGCGGTTCAGAGTCAATCGGTGGCGGCTAAAGGAGAAGCGAATGATTTTAACGAAGGAACTACTCGACAGGTTTTTTGGCGTGGTTAATAGGGGTAATCAGACCGATGCACGGGAATGGCTCCTGGAGATGCTGGGCAAGACTCCCAAGGAAGCAAAGGCAAGTGCGGCTGACCCTACGCTCTTTTCAAAGGAAATCAATGCCTTTGCTCCGCCCGAACGCCGCAACGCAGCGAAGGATACGCGGCCAGAACCAAGAGAAGAACGCAGACATGGAGCGCCTGACCTTCGGCCATTTGTGAGCGTGGTGCCGGTTGCGCCTGCCGTTACGCCTGTTGTGCCACTTGTACCACCGAGCAAATGATAAATATAAATCCTGCCAATCGCGGCCTGTTCACGAAGAAAGCCCATGCGGCTGGAAAGTCGGTACAGGCTTATGCGAATCAGAAGGCTGGTGCTGGCGGGAAACTTGGCAAGGAAGCAAACTTCGCTAGAATGGCCCGTAGACATTGGAAGCCACTCAAAAAGAAAGCTGGTTTCAAAATATAAATGGCAGCCAACAAGGTAATTCAAACCGGCAATGCGACCCTCATCGATTCGGCGGTCACAACTCCCGCAGCAGGAAACACATTTTCGTTCGCTGAGCATAAAGGCGCTGGAGACTTCAGTGCGACATTTCAGGCCGTTGGCACAGTCACTACGCTCAGCGGCGATCTGCAAATCAGCCTGGATGGTGGCACCACGTGGACTACAGTTGCCACGGCCCAGCTTACCAATGCCGCTCCATTCAAGACCATCACTCCTGTTATCTGCGGGGCGCTCTACCGATTCAATTACACCACGGCTTCAGGCTCATCGAATGTCTGGGTATGCTCGAACTAAATGGCGACAAACCCCACACCGCTACAGGCGCAAACACAGGGAGGACCTCAGCCCGACCCGAATAACCTGCCGCGTGAATTGTGGTATCCCATTTGGCAATTGCTCGTAGACCTCGAACGCATTGACGACATTCCGCGCAGGGAAGAAGTGAAGCTCATCCTTCAAAGACGCCTCTACATGCGTGGCGAGCAGTACTGGTGGTATGACAATTCAGCAGGAGCCTGGTATCCGCCGAACATGCTGCCAGCAGGCTTTGACGAAACGGACACAAACAGCGGCAATTTCAAGAACGTAACAAACATCTTTCAGGCGACAGGGCTTTCGCTTTCCAGCGTCATCACGCAAAACAATACGAGGGCGCAGTTCTTTCCTGCAAAGGCTTCTGACCCGCAGGATGTATCTACGGCCAAGAATGCCAGCAAGTTCACCGATCAGATGCACCGCAAGAACGATTGGCCAAAGCGCATGGATGAAGCAGGTTATTTCATGTGCACAGACGGGTTCTTTGGCGCTCATGTGCGGTATGTCAGCGATGGCGACAAATTCGGCCATGATGAAAGAGACATTCTTTCACCGGTAGAGGTTCCGATAGGGCCAGCTACGGTTTCCTGTCCTTCCTGTGGATATGAAGCGGAAGGCAGTCTCGATACACAGCCGACTTGCCCCGATTGCGGCCAGCCAACACAGGAAAATCCCCCTCCGACCGCTACAGGCCTAGAGACTTTAGGCACTTTGCAGATTCCCAAAGGGCAGGAAGTTGTCAGCATCGTTCCGGCGTTGCAGATTCGTAGAACGGCTTATGCCGATGAACAATCTGACTTCCTGTACATGGACTGGGTAACGGACATCGACAAGTCCGTGGCGATTGCGACTTACCCGGAGAAAGAGGATTTGCTGTCAGGCACGACAGGCGGCGACGATGCAGGAACAGCAGCCAGCTATGAGCGCATCGCACGCAGGCTTCTTTATCTTGGCACAGGCAGACATTCAGGAGTGACACTTGAGGGCCTCGGAACGTTTCAACGGGCATGGATACGGCCAAAAGCCTTTTACCGGATTACGGACAAGGTGCTTCGGGCGCAGTATCTCCAGATGTATCCAAAGGGCGTCAAGATTGTTTTCTACAATGGCCAGTATTGCGAATCGAAGGCGGAGTCGATGGATGAGGCGTGGGAATCCATGCAGACGATGCCCGGCGAGGGGTCAATCCGAGAGACGCTGATCAGCTCGATTCTGCCGATTCAGGACCAGCTCAACGATTGCACGAATCTTTTGTTTGAGATTTGCATGAATGGAGTGCCGGAAGGCTTTGCCGCAACAGACCTTTTCGATATTGAGGCTAGAAACGAGCAAGTAGCGAATGCGGGCAATATTACGCCCGTGACTTTGGCTCCAAATCAGGACATTCGGCAGAAGATGCAGTTTACACAAGCCGTAGAGCCTTCGATGGCCATGATGAAGTACATCGACATGCTGATGAACGCCATTCCTCAGTTTCTCTCAGGTAACTATCCAGCCCTTTTTGGCGGAGATACAGGCTCAAACGACACTGCGGCTGGCATTGCTATCCAAAGAAATCAGGCAATGGGCAGAATCGGGCGTGTCTGGCGCAATTTCCAGCAATTTCTGGCGAATGTCGATGCAAAAGCAGTGAAATGCTTCGCCAATAACCGCACTGAGGACATGGAAGTAGCTCAGCAGGGCGATACAGGCGAATTTGACACCGATTTCGTGCGGCTTGAGGACATGCAGGGCAATATCGTTGCCTTCCCGGAAGTTGATGCGCAGTTTCCGGTCCTCGAAGCAGATGTACGAGCGCTTTTGCTGAATATGTTCAACGGCGGGAACCCGATCTTCCTCCAAACCGTGGCAACGCCTGAAAATCTTGAGTATACGTTCCGCATGCTGGGTATTTCCGATATTCAGGTGCCTGGCGAGCAGCAGAGGAAGAAAACCAATCTTGATATTGCCCAGCTTTCCCAGGAACAGCCGCAACCAGGACAGCCCGGCGTTGGACCCGATGGCAAGCCAACTCCTCCCCAGCCTGTACCGAGTATTGTTCCTGACCCGAATATTGACGATCTAAAAGTAGCGGCGGCAACGGCAAAGGCATGGCTCATCAGCGATAAAGGTTTGCAGGTAAAGCAAGCGAATCCTGCCGGCTACATCAACGTGTATTTGTTCTCAAAAGCCTGCGCAATGATGGAGAAGCAGCAGGAGATGCAGCAAGCAGTCGCGGCAATGGCCCTGCAAGATCAAGGACCACTTGCCGACGCCGGAGGGGCTGGAGCGATGCTCCCACCGCCTCATCTAAAGCCAGCGGAGAAGAATCCGCCTAAACCGAGTTCTGCTTCTGGAAGTCCAGGAGCGGGAGCATAGAGCAAATCGCCTAGTCAGCGTTAAATGACGCAGCTCTAAGGAGAAAAATGGCAACGACAGTAGTAACACCCCCCGCCGACACTCTTGAGCAGAAGTTTGCCAAGATTGAAAGCGGCGCAGCAAGCGCGGCTGCGACACCGGAAGTGCCTCCGCCAAGCACAGAAACGCCTGAAACTCCGGCAGCGGTGCCGGGGCAGGAAACTGCCGAACAACCGACCCAAGGCGTGGAACCGGAAGAAACAGAAGTTAATCTGGACGAAGTGCCGGAAGGGACTGGAGAGTTTTCGGAGTTCAAGGACCAAATCAAGTCAGCTCCAAAGCTCAGACAGATTCTCGGCCAGCACAAAGCCTACGTAGAAATGCGTGGGGACCAGCCGTGGGAAGAGTTCAAGGGCATACATGAACGCGTACCGACACTTGCCGACGCTGAAAAGCTGGTGGAAGAGTCGGAGCAGGCGCGAGCTTTCGGTAAAACCTACCGCGAAAGCCCTGCCGAGTTCATGGAAAGCCTGAAACAGTCCGATTCCCATGCGTTTACGAAGCTAGTTTCCGAACTGCCGCAGATTCTTGCAAAGACGGACCTGAACGCCTGGCGCGATCAGGCAGCCAGTTACATTGACCCTGTGCTGAATAATCTCTATGGGATTGCAGCGCGGGATAAAAACGAGGCACTGGCTCAAGCGGTTCAACTCGTAGCTCAGTCACTTGGCATTGCACCGGGACGCACCGCGTCACCGGCCAGCAATCCTGAAGTCGAAGAGTTGCGCAAGAAACTGCAAGAGAAAGAGCAGTCGGAAGGCACGCAAGCGTTTGAATCGTTCTGGGGACAGACCGACAGCGTAGTCATCAATCGCACGGTTGCCGAGATTGAGAGCACTCTAAAAAAGGCTGCTCCCAATGCTTCGGAAGCGACGATGAAACGCATGGTCAGGGAAGTCTACGACAAGACGCTTCAAGCCCTCGGTGAACAGCCGCAATTTGTCGCACAGATGGAGAGTTACCGTCAAGGCGCACAAAAAGGGCGGCAAGGAATTTCCGACCATAATGCCATCGTTGATTTCGCCACAAAGCGGGCAAAGCTCGTCATTCCGCGTGTGGCGCGAGATATTGCAAGCGAGTGGAGCAAATCCATCTTGCAGACGAGCAAGCAGACGATTGAGACAAAGCAGGCAATCGCCGCAAAGACCAAAGACGTTGGTTCCGGTCCACAAGCAACCTCTTCCGCTGCCGCCGCCGTGCCGAAGAACGGTAAACGAACATCGGAAGACGTATGGAAAGAAATGGAATCCGGGAACTACGTTCCGCCTAAAGCGCGGGTTTGATTTTTAGCGGGGATGCCAAAAGGAGATTGGAATGGCTTCAGTTGAGGCAAACGTTCAAGGCCTAGAACGCGAGCTGATTGTTTACAAAGATGGTATCCCCGAACTTTTGGAGATGGACTCCGTCCTCTACAACCTGATGGAAAAGCAGGAAGCAGATCCGGCATCGAACAGGGCAACGCGTATTCCGTTGCTTCAGTCGATTGGCGGAACGTTCCAGCAGGTGAGTATGGACGGCGGTTCGGTTGGCGACACCGGAGGCCCGGTGTGGCAGACCGCAACACTTACCCCGTTCTATTACACGTCAGGCTTCAGCTATACCTTGCTTGCGAAGTATGCAACCACGGGAGCTGAACGCGGCGTGAAATCGGCAACGGGCGAGGTTATGCGTCTTGCGGTAAAGCAATTCAAGACGTTCCTCGACATGCTGATGAACACGGCAGGCAACGGCGTAATCGGCACGATTACTTCGGTGTCCACCAATACCTTCACAATGACAACTGACGGCTTCAAGGAAGAACTCGTCATGGTCGGCCAGAACGTGCAGGTGTATAACGCGGCGCTTACGACTAACCGTGGTTCTTCAACGGTTACGGCATTTGACCGCGTAGCTCACACCATCACGGTAGCGGCGGCTCCGGGCGGCAGTATCGCCACGGACCTCCTCGTTATCGGCGGTCTTTCCGGCACGCTTACGGCGCAGTCTTCGCTGTTCGGCATCCAGTACCACCAGTCGGACGCGACTTCCGGCACTTGGCTGGGCTTGAACCGGGCGACTGTTCCGCAGGTTGTGACGCCATCCGTCAATGCAGGCTCTTCCACGCTGACAACGGGCATGGTTCGTGCAGCTTTGAACCGCATCCGTTTGAATCTTGGAGACAATTTCTTCAACACGGAAATGACGAAACTTATTTCCTACCTGCATCCGGCACAAGCTGATTCCTACGAGTCGATTGCGCTGCTCATCAGCAACATCTGGAAAGACCCAACCGGCAACCAAGCAGTAGACCTGATGTTCAACAACCAGTCGGGACTCAAGATGTCGAATGTTCCTGTGGTGCAGTCCATCCACCAGGACCGTACGCGCATTGACTTCCTCTGCCTTGGCTATTGGGGGCGCATCGTGGCCACCGATACCGGCTTCCTGACGATTGGCGACAAGATTGTCTGGCCGAAGATTGACACTTCCACCGTTCCAGGCGGCTTGCTTGCACAGGAGCAGTTCTGGATGAAGGCTGGAATCCAGACCTATAACAGAAATCCAGCGGGCTCTAGCTACATAAAATCCCTGGGATTGCCTGTAATCGGGTCATCGAGCATTTACTGAAGAGTAGTTTTACTCTCTTGGGGCGGGAGAATAACTCGCCCCACCTTAGAATTATATTTCTTGCAGTTGCAGGAAAGGCACGCGGGGACGATATTAGAAGCCCAATCAGTCCCGCCCTTAGATAGAGGAATACGATGGTCTTTGGTAGCGGTCTTGAAGGTGAGAGGGATTTTGCAATAAAAGCATCGCCATCCGTAAAAGGCCAACCGGGATTTCCATTGCTCAAATGTATGCTTACTTGCAGAATGCTTTTTATACAGCCTTCTTTTATGTTGGTTGCGCCTAGCAAGATGAGAGAACTTTTCAGGATTGTTTTTCCGCCAACGATTAGCATTATCTATAGCTTTTTTCTTGTTGGCAGGATTGGATTTGAACTTAAAATACCATTTTCTCTTATACTCTTTCATTTTTTCTGCATTGGCTTTAGCCCATTTCTTATTAGCGGCCAGAATCTTAGCTCTACGGATTGGGTTTGTATGGAAAGCTTTATTGCAGGATTTTCTAGAAGATTCTCTCAGTTTTTCAGGGCGACTAGCTTTGGCTTTGAGGTATTTCAAATGTCGTTTGGCAGGGTCGTACACGGAGGTATTTTACCGTGAAAGTCCCTGCCTATTTGCAAAAAAGTATTCGGGAAAAAGGGGGATTAAATCCTCATGGTCTACCTAATTTCAGGGTAATTTGGGGAGGGGACAGATTTACATGGATTGGGGGTAAATGGAATCACCATGACGACAGCGGTAACGTAATCGGGTCGCATATCGGTCTGGAACGTGTGCACAAGCATCCGGAAGCTAAGGACCGTTGGATTCTTGAAGTGTGGTGCCCACCAGAGAATTATGGCTCTGAACTTGTTTGGGAAACTATGTTTACCGAGTACATAGATGGAATCCGCGTAGAAACAATGGGTCCATTTCCCAGAGAGGGCGAATATGAGCTAGTAAAAGTAATTGAACGCGAGTACAGAGATTCAAAAGGCGTGACGTGGAAGAAAGAGTTTGTTCCGCTTACGCCGACTATCTGCGATGCCATCGTGGATACGGCTATCAGGAATCGGGATTTACCGGAACGCATCAAGAAAGAAGCGAAGCGGGCCATGTTCGCGGAACAAGAGAAGGCAGAAGACGATAAGTTGTGCGACAAAATCAGGAAGATTGAAGAAGCACGTCCCGAATGGGCAAAGAACGAGCATGTCATCATGCCCAGTGATTTTGAGATTTCTAAATTCAGCTAGGAGGAAAGATGGGAAGCATTCAGATTTGCAATACTTCAAAGGAACAGATTCAGCTTCCGCGAAGGACGTACAACACGCTCGGCTGGAGAATTCCCGCTTGTCCCGCAGACAAGCCATTCACCAGCATCGTGATTGACGACCAGATGGATGTGAAGAAAATCTACGTCACGTATGCGGAAAGCGAAGCGGAGAAAATCCCCGTGCCGATTCCTTACCAGCAGGTAGTTGCAGACTACTTCGCCAATGAACGGCTTACAGAGCGTGGCTGCTTTACTTGTGCGCCCGACCATATCCCCACTGAAGCGGAAGTCACCGCCGCGCGCCAGACACGCATCAAGTGGCTGCAAAAGCTCATTGAAGCGGGTGACAAAGAGTTCATGCGGACAAAGAAGATTGAAGAGATTCCCGACATTTGCAAAATGGCCGTTGATGAACTGGGGCTGAAGAGGGAATGGGCGATTGTCGCTCCTCCGCCAATGACGCAGTGCCCTGCTTGCGGAGAATCCATCAACGTTGGAGTCGCAATCTGCAAGGGCTGCCATGCAATACTCGATTTCGAGAAGGCAAAACAGTTTGGCCTTGTTCAGGAATCGGAAGAAGAAAGCGTGCCGGTTGCACCGAAGCGTGGACCGGGACGCCCCAAAAAGGAACCTGTTCCTGAACAGGATTTGGATGGACCCATCGGGGGAATCTAATTGCCGGTACTTGGCACAACTGCGTTTCCGTTCGGTAGTGAGTGTTTCTCTCTCACGAGAGCAATGCTCATGGATGCGGACATTCCGTTCACCGTGACGATTCCTCCTACTGGGGCCGTACGCACTTTAGGCAGTCTCGTCACGATGACGACGAACTCTCCGCATAACTTGCAGGCGGGAAACATCATCCAGGTGCAAAGCGTCTCCGATTTGAGCTTCAACGGAACGCAGACCGTACTGGCG
>Ga0247673_1000006_pt1 | contig 41956 bp, 67 predicted proteins | sample CNK14_metaG_FD_182722 | JGI IMG/M metagenome (GOLD analysis project Ga0247673, IMG submission 182722) | Soil microbial communities from Purdue University Martell Research Forest, Indiana, United States - CNK14 | ecosystem: Environmental > Terrestrial > Soil > Temperate forest > Bulk soil...
TGGCGGTGTCGAGCACGTCCCACACGTCGCGCGTTGGATGCGCGTGGAGTTCATCGACGATCGCGCCGTAGACGTTCAGGCCGTCGAGCGTGTGCGCGTCAGCGGACAGCGGCGCGAACTTGCTCGCGGTGGCCGGCACTTCCAAACTGCGCGTCGTTTTCGCGCCGAGCCGTACGCCGAAGTACTCACGGAACTCCGGCGATCGCTTCACCATTTCCCACGCGGTCTCGGCGACGGCTTTGGCTTGCTCGCGCGTGGTGGCGGCGCTGTAGACCTCCGCGCCGCTCTCGCCGTCGGCCGCCGTGAGGACGTTCGCGATCACGGCGCCGAGCGTGGATTTAGCGTTTTTGCGCGGCACCAGGACGAGGCCGACCTTGAATCGCCGCGCGCCGGTCAGCACGTGCAGCCAGCCGAACAGCGTCGTCAGCAGCCAGCATTGCCACGGCTCCAGGACGATCGTCGCCCAGCGATTGCGGCCTTCGCTGTCGCGGCCGACGACCTTTGCCTTCGGTCCTTTGATATGCGGAAACTGCTCGGCCGCGCGGCAGATGCGCGTCGCGGCCGCGGCGTCAAACCGATACGGAAACTCGGGATCGGTGCCGACGCGCGCCAGGTCGCGGACGTTCCGCTCGCACGCCAGGCGGACCCATTTACACGCGAGGATCTCGCCGGCGGCGACCGCCGCCTCATACGCCCGCGCGATCCCGACGTAATCCTTCACGGCTGTTTGGCGACGGCCGCCCACGGATTCGCGGCGGCGGCTGCGGCGGCGGCCTGGCGCGCGGCGCCGTCGACCGGCTTGCCGAACGCGGTCAGCTTGAAGCGTGCGAGCAGCCCGTCGAGCCGCTGCGCATACTTGGTGTAGAGCTTCAAGCCGTCAGCGATCACGCGCCGCTGCGGCTCTTTGTGGTTGCGCTCCAGGTCGATCGAGTCCGCGATCGCGTGCGTCAGCGCCGCGACGGTGCACAGCTCGCGGAATCCGATCGCGGTGGCCGGCGTCAGCGTCTGCGCCTCGATCGCGAGCGGTGCGCACGTGCGCCACACGTCACGCTCCGCCGACGTGAGGTCGCTCGGCGGCAGCGCCAGGTCGTCGTCGGCCGCCGCGGCCGCGGCGGAGGCCTCCGCCGGCGGCGCCGGCGCCGGCGCGGGATCGCGGCGCGTGGTGACGAGCGACAGCACGCGCTTTTTGGTTGGCTTGCGGCCGGCGCCGACGCGAGGTCCGCCGCGTGGCATCAGACCAGCCCCGCCAGCGCGCGGCCGATCGCCGCGAGCAGCTCCAGGATCGCCGCCGTCGATTGGATCGCCGCGGCGATCGCCGCGATCATCGGAGCGCCTCGGCGGCGACCTGGACGCGCGCCACGTCCGCGAGCAGCTCCAGGAAATACGCGGCGTCGGCTTCGCCGGCGGCCGCCGGATCATCGGGTTCGGTATCCGCGAACGCCGCCGGATCGGCCTGATACCGGCGCCGCCATTCCGCGAAGGCCTCCGCCACCAGGCGTCGCTCGGTGTCGCCGGCGATCAGCTGCAGTAGTGCGCGCATGTTTGAAAACCTCCAGGAATCTTTGAAAAAAAGTTTTTGTGTAAACGACCGGGCCCGGTCTCCGCCAGGTTTGGCCCTAAACAAAGATCAAGGCCATACCCCCCCCACACGACGGTCGCGTGCTGCGTTCGCATCTACAGTGCTCGCGCGCGCCGCTCGCGATTGGTCTTGCGTGAGTGACACGACACACAGAGGAATCCCACGCGCAGCGGATCGCACACGCTGCGACGATCGCTGCGCTCGTGTTCCTGCAGTGGTGGATCGTGATCAAGGTGAAGGCGACGATCCGTGATGCGGCCTTCTGCTTTGCAAATGCTCTCGCGCATCGCTGGCCCGCCTGGCAGCGCAGCGCCGCAGACCGGCGCAACACCAGCGCGGATCAGCTGTCGCACGAACAGCGCGCGGAATGTTTTTGACCAGTACGACGTATAACCACGCGCCGAGGCGGTGCGCCGACCGTGCGTTGGCGCGCAGCTGCTGCACAGCGTGCCCGCTGGTGTGAGGTTCGGACAGCCGGCCGATCCGCGACATGGCGACAGCGGTGCGCTCGGCATCAGTGCCGCTCCGTCGCCGCAAGTAGATCGCTGAGCGACAGCGACAACAGCTCCGCGCGCAGCTCGCCCTCGATGATCTCTAGCTGCGCGTCCTCGACGAGCGGTGCCAGCTCCGCGCGGATCGCGGCGGCGTACTCGAGCGGGATTCCTTCGGGAAATCGGCGGTTCAGCCGCTCCAGGAACACGCGGATCGCCGTGAGCCGATCGAGCGCGGTCATCATGCGGCGCGCCGTTCCTCACGCCGCGCGGCTTCGATGCGGCGCGCAGCGATCTCGCAGTACCGTTCCTCGCGTTCGATCAGCACCGCCTCGCGCCCCAGCTCCAGCGCGGCGAGGCCGGTCGTGCCGCTGCCGGCGTAGGGATCGAGGATCGTGCGGACGTCGCCGGCTTGCTCGATGCACCAGCGCATCAGCGCGACGGGTTTCTGTGTCGGGTGAAACTTGCCGCGGTGGTAGTCGCGGCGCGCGAGCGGATCGCGCATGAACACACGCGCGTTCGCATCCCACGAGCACCAGGCCAGCTCGCACTCGGCAAACGTGCGGCCCTTGAAGCCGGCGCCCTTATCCCACACGAAGAAATTGCGCGTCGGCGGCAGCGAAAAATAGTTCATGCCGAACACGACGGCGCGCTCCGCGTGGTCGACGAGCATCTGCAGGATCCACGGCGCCGGCGCGGCGTCATCCCAGCGCAGATCGCTGCGGCGGAATTTCTGCTCGCCGTATTTGCCGGTGCCGCCGCTGCGGCCGGCGCCGTACGGCGGATCGGTCAGCAGCAGATCGACGCGCGGCAGCGCCGGCACGATTTGCCGACAGTCACCGAGGTAGAGCGTGACGCCGCCGCGTTTGTAGTACGGCCGCTGCATCAGCGGCTCGCGCGCTCGACCGCGAGACCATCAGCCGGCGTCGGCAGCCGTTGCCAGCCGAGCGCCTGTAGGAACGCCACGAAGTGATCCAGGTGGATCCGGTACTGGCGGCGGCCGCGGACGATCGTGACCTCCGCGTCGAGCTGCACCAGGCGGTCGCCGCTGGTGATGCCGCGCACGATCGCGCGACGAATGAAGCTGGAGTCGAAGCCCATGAACGAGGCGCACGCGCCTACGGTCCACGGCGTCGAGGCAATTGCGGCTGGTGTCACGCTGAACCCTGGAGCACGCGGCGCGGTGAATCGCGCGCGTGATGGGATCAGAGTCGCGCACTTGTCGAGGTTTGCAGCCGGTCGGAATCCTGGAGACGCTCGCCGCGCTCTGTGCGCTCTAGCCGCTCAGTACGCTCAAGCCGCTCCGCGCGCTCAAGCCGCGGTGCTCTCGCGTGGATGCCGCGGGATCCGGCGCCAGCCGATCGCCTGTAGAAATGCAATGAAGTCGTCGAGATGGATCCGGTGTGTGCGGCGCCCGTTGAACGTGAGCGATTCCGCTTTGAGGCGCACCAGGCCGCCCGGTACCCACACGCCCTCGTCGATCGCGCCACGAACCCAGGACGTCGACCGCCCCATGTAGTCGCCCACGTCGCGCGTTGTCAGCGGCGGATCGGTGGCACGTGAGCCGCCAGCGATCGGCCGCGATCGACCGCGGCGCCGGTCCACCAGTGCCGGCGCCGGCGCTGGCGCGCTGACGTCGGCATCATCCGAGCGACTACTCATGTGCCCGACCGTTTCTGCTCGCAAGGTTCACGCCTCTATTGTCCTTTTTCGGCTCAGCTCCGCGCGTGGTGCAGCACCGTGCCGATCTGCCCGATACCGGGTACATGTCCGATGAACAGCTCGTCTCGATCACCAAAGCCGCACAGCTCGTCGGTGTCAGCCGCCGTACGATCTACAACTGGATGTCGGCCGGGAAACTCCAGATCCGGCGGACCGCCGGCGGCCGCGTGCGCATCACCGCGTCGTCGCTCTGGCGTCCAGCCAGCTCGCCGGCGTCAGCTGCTGCCGAAAATCCGGCAGCGTGAAAGGACCTCGATCCATGCGTGCCACCTGGCGCGGTCACCTGAAAATTAGCCTCGTCAACATTCCGATCTTGGTGTTCCCGGCGACCGACGCCGCGGCGGCGCTGTCCTTCAATCAGCTGCACGACGCATGTCAGACGCGCGTGCAGCAGCGGCGCTGGTGTCCGCAGTGCGCGCGCGAGGTCCCGAATAGCGAGATCGTCAAAGGCTTTGAGTTTGCCAAAGGTCAGTACGTCGTGCTGCGCGACGAGGACCTGGACGCCGTACGGCCGGAATCCACGCGCGTGATCGACCTGGTGCAATTCGCGCCGGCGCGCCAGCTGGATCCGATGTACATCGATCGCACCTACTACCTCGCGCCAGACAAAGGCGGCGCCGACGCGTTCGTGGTGATGCGCGAGGCAATGGCGGACCGGATCGGGATCGGCAAGCTGGCGATCTACGGCCGCGAGTACTTGATCGCCGTGCGGCCGCTGGAGCGCGCGCTCGTGCTCCACACGCTGCACCACGCCGCGGAGCTGCGCGCCCTGGAGGACGTCGTCGACCTCACGGCGATCGCCGGCCAGGCGCCGGCGGCCGACGTCAAGCTGGCGCGCCAGGTGGTCGCCACGTTCACCGCGCCGCTGCGCCTGGACACGTTCACCGACGCGTATGTGGCCGGCTTGCGCCAGGTGATCGATCGGCGGATCGCTGGTGAGGACACCGCGGGCGCGCCGGCGGCGCCGGCGCCGCGGGCGACGGCCGACCTCAAGGCCGCGCTGCTGGAGAGTCTGGCGGCGGTGCGTGGCCAGGCGGCGGCCGCGGCGCCCCGCAAGCGTCGAGGAAAGGCCGCGTAAAATGCGCGCATGGATCGACGTGATGCGCTCAAGGTCCTCGCCGCGCTGCCGGCCGCGACGCGGATTGGCCGCGCGGAGCCGGCGCCGCGTGACGTGATCGTCGTGGAGCTGCCAGGCGAGCCGGAGGTCAGCGACGTCCAGCGGTATCGGGTGGCGCTGCAGCAAGTCTGGCCGCAGCATCGGATCGTGATGCTCGCCGGCGGCGTCCGTCTGTCGTTCGCCGCCGGCGGCCGGTGAGTTAGCGGCTCGGGCGTTTGCGCGGTCGGCCGCCGAGCTTGCCGTTGCGGCGCGCGGCCGCGGCTTTGGCGGCGCTGGTGCGCGAGCCGGCGCGGCGCGCCCATTCACGCGCCAGGGCGTTGTCGTCGATCGTTGCGGCCTTCCGTGGTTTCTGCATCAGTCTGCCTCCGCGGGCGCCGGCCAGTACCGGAATGTCGCCGTGCGCGCCGGCCGCGCCGCGGCGTCCTCGTTCAGCTGCCGCGCGCGCTCGCGCGCCTCCGCCTCTGTGAAGTGCAGCACCTGGCCGCCGTCGCCGCCGCGCAGCGGTCCGACGCGGTGCCCGGTGACGCCGCCGCTAACCTCACACATCACGATCCACGTGTTCACGGCTGCACCACGAGCGCCTCGCGCGCGCTGATCGTGTGACCGTTGGCCAGCGTGGCGTCGACCTGCACCGTGAACAGTCCCGCGTGCGCGAACGTGTGATCGAGCGTGCGCTGTGTGGATTGGACGACGACGTCGTTCAGCGCGGCGCCCTCATCGAGAAACGTATACGCGATCCCGCGCGTGGCCACGTCATCAGCGGAGAACGTCACCGCCACGCGGTACGCCAGCGGCGGCCCGAGGCGCCGCACGGAGAGGCCGAGCACCGGATCGGCGACCGGCGGCGCCGGCGGCACGAGCAGCGGCTGCACGGCGACCGTGGTTTCCGCGTGCACGGTGTCGGTGCGCGCGGCGATCGCGGCCACGCCGGCCGGCGCCTCGCTGAGCGTGACGCGCGCCACGCCGGCGACGTCGGTGGCCACGACCGCGGCCGACAGCGTGCCGGCGGAGGCCTGGAACGTGACGGCCGCGCCAGGCACCGCGGCCGCGTAGGCGTCGATCACGCGCGCCTGGATCGCCACCGTGCCGCCGGCGGCGCCGAGGCCTGGTGCCGCGGACAGCTCCAGGCGCGCCGGCACGCCTGGCGCCGGCTGTGACGACGGCGCCGTTGGCGGCGCCGCCACCGAGCACGCGGCGGTCAGCGCCGCGACGAACAGGATGATCAGTTTCATTTGCTCCCCCTCACGATCCGATACCCGGCACGGTGCGCTGCACACGCGAACTGACGCGCGCAGACCAGCCGGCAAAACAAACCGTCGTACGAATCCCAGCGGATAAACTGCCGCCGCACGACCGCCGGCCGCGTCCAATCGATCAGCCCTTTGCGGCGTTCGTGCGTGGTTATCGGCCGCAGCTTGCGATCGCAAAACGCGCAGCGCGGCCGCTCGGCCGGCAGTCCGTCGATCGGCGGCAGCTGCCGGTACGGATCCACGATCCGGCGCAGCTCCGCGAGCGGCAGATTCACCGTGGCGCGGTCGTCCGCCTCTCCGTCGATGCCGACGTCGGCGGTGCCGTTCTCATACACGTACCGCACGCGGCCGATTGCGCCGTCGGCGGTGCGAACCCAATGGTCGGTCGCGATCGTGCGCGCGCTCACAGCCGCACCTCGGCGCAGAACTCGCACACCGTGCAGCCCACGAACGGCGCCAGGCGCGGCCGCTCCACCAGGCCGCCGGCGCCGGCGCGGTCCGCCGGCACGACCAGGTCGATCACGTAGCCGTCGGGCGCGCTGATCACGTCCAGCCGGCCGCCGCAGCGCGGACAGATCGCCACGCCGGCCTCGATCAGCGGGATCCCGGCGTGCCGGTGGCAGCGGCCCGTCGAGGCCTCGCGGCACTCCAGGCAGTGCGGCGGCCGCTGGCGCCTCACGATGCACCGCCTTCGTCGACCACGCCGGCCAGGGCGCGCAGCATCTTGCGCTCGTGCCGGATGTCCGCCTCGATGCGCCGCAGCTCCGCGCGCAGCTTGCGCCGGCGCGCCTGGAGCCGTTCCAGCCGCTTCGCGCTGAGCACCAGCTCGGAGGCGCGGCGCACCTTGTGCGGCTTCGCCGGCAGATCGTTCGCCAGGCCGACGATCGCGCCGCCGACCTCCGCCGCGAGCGGTAGCGGTTTCCGCCGGCGGCTCATCGGCGCACCTGTGTGTTATGCACCGCGGCCGCGCACGTGACGCCGGCGTCCGCGATCGCCAGGATGCGCGCGGCGCGGTGATGGCCACGGTCGTCGAGCAGCTTCGCGGCCAGGACGACGGCCGCCGTTGCGCTCGCCTTGCTCAGCGCCAGCGTGGCGCGCGGCTGACCGCTGACGACGCCGTTCCCCTCCACGGCGCCGCGGTTGAACGCTTGAAAGGTCGTCGCCAGGTCCGCCGCGTTGCAGCCCACGACGATCCCGTAGTGCAGACTGAGGCCGAGCACCGCCGCGGCGATCACGACCGCGCCTCGTTGGCAGGGATCGAGACCACGATCACGCGGCCGAGCGCGTCGCACGTCAGCCCGCGATCGTGCGCGGTGGCGAGCCGCACGCCGTCGCGCGCGTGGTAACAGCACAGGACGCCGGCGGCGATCAGTTTCATCAAACTGTCGGTGACGGAGTTCGGCGCCGCGTAGTGCTGCAGCGCGAGGATCTCGTGGCGCAGCGCGTACCCGCGGTGCGCGCTGTTGCGGCTGACGTAGCCGACCAGTTCGTACACAACCTTGTCGGCAGCGGTGAGTGCGATCGTTGGCATAATCGGATCTCCGTGGTGTTGGGGTGAACGAAGGCGGCCGCGATCCGGTCCAGGGATCGCGGCCGCGGTGTTACTCAAAGGTCTGCGCGATCAGCTCCGCGACCTTCCAATCGCCGGTCTGGTGATCGGTGTCGAGAAACCGCGCCAGGTCCTCCGCGGTGGCGCCTTCCGATTTGTTGGCCGCGTCCGCGGCCCAGCGCGTCCACTTGGAGCGGAGGATCGCCTCGATCGCGCGCGCGGTGTAGCGGCGGCGCGCCAGCATCCGAGCGGCGGCCTGCCAATTGGCCGCGCCGTACCGCTCAAAGCTGTACGCGCCGGCGCCGGCGGCCTGGAGCGCGACGAGGTCAGCTTGCGCCGTGGTGAGCACGTGGTCGGTTCTGACGTTTTCCATACTCAACAGTATAACCTAACCGTTGGGTTATTGGAAGGCGGACCGGCGCCGCCGCCCCGCCGCCGGCGTTCCACGTGCAACAGGCTTGTGAAGGCTTATGAAGTGCCGCGCAGCGGTGGCCGCTGGCGCCTGGCGACGGCCTCGTCTCGGAAGAATTGCAGCAGATCGGCGCCGTCCTCCAGGCCGCGCGCCTCCAGGACCGCGCGCAGCTGCGCGACCGCTTCCTGGAGGACGCGCGATCGGCTGGCCTTCGGATCGCCGGCGGCCTCCAGCTGCAGCACCAGGCGTTCCACGAACAACAGCTCGTCGGTGTAGAGCGAGATCGTGATCGCGCTGTAGCCGCGGCGCCCCGGCGCCACGAGCGGCGCCTGGCGGTGCGATCGCGCCGTCTCCCGGGCGCGCTGTTCCGTTCGCGCGGTCCGCTTCGCGCTCACGACCAGGCCTCCGCGGCCGCCGGCAGCTCCAGCAGCGGCCGCAGCTCGCGCGCCAGCTCCAGGTATGCGGCCGCGCCTTTGGACGCCGGCGCATACGTGAACACGTCCACTTGATCGATCTGCGCCTGGTTCAGCGCCTCGGACTGCGGGATCCGCGTCGTCAGCGTGTGATCGGCGTAAGCCTCCAGCGCCGCGGTGATCATGCGGTTCGTTGCGCTCTTGCGCGCGTCATACCGCGTGTAGACGATGCGCCAGTTCTCAAACGGCGGATCGTCGTCGCTCGGTTGTTTCACCGCCGCGATCAGCTGCAGCAGATCGCCGACGGCGCTGTAGCTGCGCGCTTCCATCTGGCACGGTGCGAGCACCAGGTCGGCGGCCGCGATCCCGTTCTCCGTGAGCGGCCCGAGCGACGGCGGACAATCGATCACGACGATCTCGGGCGCCGGCTGCAGCCGCGCGAGCGCCTTGCGCAGCACGCGCTCGCGATTCAGCCGGATCGCCAGCAGCTGCGCGTCGCGCTCCGCGGTGAGGTCCGCCGGCAGCACGCGCAGCGGCGGCCGCGTGGCCACGCGCTGACAGATCGCGCACGGCGTGAGCGGTCCGTCGCCGCGTCCGTGGTCGTAGGTGGGCGTCGCCGGCGGCGCCGCGATCGCCGTGGCCACGAGGATCTCGTGTAGCGGCCGCGGCGGCTCCACGATCAGATCGCGGAGTGTCGGCTGACCGGGCGCGATCTCCACGCCGAGGCCGAGCGTGCTGTGCCCTTGCGGATCCAGGTCCACCAGGACCGTCGCGATCCCGTCACGTGCGAACGCCGCGGCGATCGCCATTGCCGAGACCGTTTTCCCGGTGCCGCCTTTGTGTGTGGCGATCGCGATCGTGCGCATCACTGGTGCACCGACGGAAACGGCCGCGGCCGCCGCCATTCCGCCGCGGCGCGCACGACGTCGCGTTCGATCGCCCGGCGCCAGCGCGCCTGCTGCTCCGCCGCGTGCACGCCGGCGAGCAACAGCCCGCTCGTCGCCGCCGCGAAAAACGCGCAGACCGTGGAGGCAATCAGATCGCCGCGGAAAAACTCCACGCCGGCGAGGATCGCGGCGTAGACGATCACGAGGCTGCAGATGATGCAGAACGGCGTGAGCACGTTCGGCACGATTAGTCGGTCGTCGGTGGTGGCGCGCCACCAGTGGATCCGCATGTGGTGTTCTCCCTTCGATGGATCGCCGCGGCCCGCGCGGCGATCTGTTCAGCGCGGTACTCGGCCGCGGCCAGCGACGGCAGCGTGGCGATCTCGATCCACGCGGCGTCGAGCAGCCGCCAGCCGCCGGCCTTGAAGTTGCGCACGATCTGAAATTGGCGATCGGTGGATCGCCGCCCGAGTTCGGTGCCCTCCCAGGCGAGCCGCGTCACCGGGATCGCCTCCGCGAACAGGAACGCCCATTGCCACACGAGCGGCAGCTGTTGCGCGCGCACCGGGCGAGTTGATCACGGCTCGGCATCACTTCACAAGTGTTATGAAGTGCGCGGCACGACGCCGCGCAGCCGGCCGCGGGCGACCAGGTCCTCACACCGTGCGCGGTCCACTTCCGGCGCGGTCACCAGGCCATACAGCCGAGCGTCGTCCACCAGCAGCCAGAAGGCGGCCGCGTCGACCGCCTCCTGCCATTCCGCCAGCGTCTCGGGATCGCGCTGGCGGCCGGCTGCCGGCGCCCTGGCGGCCCGCCTGGCGCGCGCGGCGGCGCTGGCGGCCTGGCGGCTCCCCTGGCCCGCTGGCCCCGCCTGGCGGCCCGCGGAGGCGCCCCGGCGGCCCGCTCGCCTCATGGCTCCTCGACGCGCACTTTGGCGCCTGGTGCCAGCCGGTACGTGCTCCCCTCCAGCGTCAGAAACCGCTCGGCGACCAGCTCGCGGAGCACGCGCCACAGCGAGCCGTCGTTGACATCGCGGCCGGTCCGCTTGAGTTCCTTGCGGACCGCGCCGGCCGCGGCGCCCTCATCGAAAAAGCCGTCGGCGATCAGCCGCGCGACGCGGCCTTTCAGCTGCGTGCCGTCGATCGTGATCGTGGTGCGCTCCACCGTGACGACCAGCTCGGGCCGCGTCTCACGGAGCCGCAGCAGCGCGCCGGCCAGCTCCGCGTCGGCCAGCAGCCGCGTTTTGACGCCTTCGTAGATCGCGTCGTCGACCGTGGCCTCAGCGGTCACCAGCTTGCGCGGCGCCGGCGGATCGTTCGTCGGCCCGCGGTGCGCGTTCGCGATCAGCAGCTGGCGCCGGAGGTCCTCGTTTTCGGTTTTGAGTGCCGCGATCTGCCGCTGCAGATCCGCGGCTTCGGCCTTCGTCACGTTCGGCTCCCCTTTCCGCGGTGGCGCCAGCGCGCGCGCCAGGTCCTCGGAGATGCGCGGCCCGAGCACCTGGCGCGCCGCGCGCGTCACGTTGCCGGCGGTCGCGATCGCGTTTGCATTGCGCAGATCGATCGCGCCGGTGGCGACCTTGCGCGCGAGGTCCTTCGTCATCCAGGCCGGCTGCACGTAGGTTCGGATCGCGTTGCGCGACCAGCACGCCAGGAATTGCCCCAGCTCCAGCGTCGCCACGTCCGCCGCGGTTGGTTTGGCCACGCTTGCCGGAATGTTGGCGAGCGTGCGTTTGATCTCGTTGGCCTCCCGCTGCACGCCGACCAGGAACACCGGGCACGCGCGGATCGCCAGCTTCCACACGCCGGCGAGATCTTGTGAATCGATCCAGACGAAATTACGGAGCGCGGCGCCTTTGCGCACCAACGTTTCAAAGGCGAGCCGCACTGGCGAGCCGCGCTGCTCCGGCAGAAATTCCCAGGCTTCCGGTATGACGGTGACCACGTCGGTCTCGTGCGTGTACACGTGCTCCAGCACGGAGCGGATCACCAGGCCTTGCAGCTCCACGCGGTACGCGGTCAGATCGATCACGTTCAAGCCGTCACCGAGCGTGAAGTGCCGCGACGGTGGCAGCTCGCGCAGCTGCGGGACGACCAGATCGAGATACCCCTCGATCTCGGTGTAGATGCTCTCGGAAAAGCCGCGCGACGAACCTTTGGCGGCGATCACATTGCGCTGCACGTCCGCGAGCGTCTCCGCGCCGCGGCACACTTTCATCAGAAACGATCGCAGTAGCTTGTTTTTTTCGCCCATCGTGGCGTCGATCAGCGACGCCACAAATTGCCAATCGGCGCGCTCGCGGAAGTACGGCGCGATCATGTGGCCAGTGCGGAACGATTGCTCGCCGCGTTTGGTGATGAACGACACCGATCGCAATCCCGATCGCACGATCAGCGCCTCCAGCGCCGTCGTTTTGCCGGCCTGTTGCGTCTGCCCTGTCACGCACAGATGGCCGATCGGGATCGCGACCGGCTCGCCGCTGCCGACCGCGTAGCCGAGATGCACCGGCGCCAGCGCCGCGCGGAATTTATGCGTCATCGTGTGGCCATTCCTCACGGAGCGCGGCGAGCCGCGGCAGCGGTGGCAGGCTGTCGGCCGGCGGCGTTGGTTCGTCCGCGCACGCGCTGCAGCGGAATTTCTGCCAGCGCGTGCGGCTGTTGCCGATGTAGACGAGCACCGGCCGGCCCGGCACGATCTCGGTCGTGCAGCGGCCGCAGATCGCGCGGCCGTCGGCCGGCACCAGGAACCACGCTTTCACGACGCCGCCTCGCGCGCCTTGCGTTTGCGATCGATCGCGCTGCGCCAGTAATCGGCGAGCGTCACGAGCGGCCGCCTCTCACTACGCGCCCGATCGTCAGCGGCTGCACCGGCGGCGCCGATCGCGGTGAAGGCGTCGTCGCCGAGCGCGAGCGGTCCGAAGGTTTGTTGCACTGGCGCGGCTGCAGCGCCGCGATCGCGCGGTGGATCGTCTCGGTCTGATAACTGAACCCGCGCGCCACCAGGATCCGCGCCGCCAGGTCGCACCAGCTGGTCGGATCGTGATCGGGATAGCAGCCCATCACTTCGCGCGTGATCGTCACCGTCTGCGCAAACGTCGGCGGCTCCAGCCGCCAGCGTCTGCCCTTCCGTAACAGCCAGCCCATAGTCGCCTCGCTCAAAGACTGCGCCACCGGCGGCCGTCGCGTTTTCTGACGCGGCCGCGACCGGCGCGTGCTCGTCGCGCCGGTGCACTTGGGTACTGATCACGGGTACTGATCTACGGGTACGTCCGCCAGGTTGGCGGACAGCGCCCGCCACATTGGCGGACAGGTCCGCCAGGTTGGCGGACTGCAGATCGGCGTCGTTGTCCGCCAGGTTGGCGGACAGTGCGGGCCGCGCGCGGCGCACTTTGAGATCGGGCCGCGTGCTCGCTAACCGCTCAAGCACGATCGCATAGGTGGTATACCCGAGATGTTGCCGGCCGGTGACCACGATCCGGCCTTCGTCCTGGAGCCGCCGCAGCGATCGCTCGACGGTCCGTTTGGGGAGATTGGCGCGCGCGACCAGGCGATCCATACCCGGGCGCGCATTGCGGCCGTCGTCGAAGTTCGCCCAAAACGCCAGGGCGCCGAGGACGACCTTATCCGCGGGTTTGGAAAAATCGGTCGTCCAGCTGATTCGCTCGTCAATCGAGGCGCGGTGTGGTTCCCGCGGCGCGCTCATCGTGTGAACCCGCCGCCGCCGCCGCGCCGTGCTGCTGCTACACTGATCTCGGCACTCGTTCCCAGCTTGTGCATAGGTCCTCCGGTCACCGACACGACGAACCCACGCGGCCGGCTGTGAGAGGTTCAGCCGCGTGCAGTCCCCGATCGGTTGGTTAAGGTCCTGCGTACGATCGAGCGAGTGTCGCGTCGTTTCACGTCCGCGGCCGCGGGTGACGTAGCCCGCGCGCGGTGCCGCTATTCCGCGCGATCGCGACGAGCGCGCGCTGGGAAGGCGCGCCGTCGGATCGCCGGCCTGGTCGTGGTGCTCCCTTCGTCCTCCGCTCCGGTTGCGTCTGTCACGACGCCGCGCGTGTGTGCCCCGCACGCGCGGTCGTCGTGGTGAATCGCGGCCGCCGATCTCAGCGATCGATCCAGCCGCGGCGTACGAGTTCCTTCCGTGAAAACGATCGCGATCGCCGCTGCGCGGCCCGGTGCCGACGCCGCACGATCGCGGTAATCCACCAGGCGCCGGCGCTGGCGGCGATCGCCACGATCCACGCCATCACTGATCGTCCACCGTGACGAACACGACCAGGTTCAGCCGCTGCGCGATCTGCAGATCCGGCGCGGTGCAGCGATCGCGGTGGCGCCGCCAGAATCCGGCGCAGCAGACATTGCCGGCGGCCGCGTGATGGCACGCGCGCCAGCGCGAAAACTGGCCCGGCAGATACCGATCGGCGACGTCCGCCTCCAGCTTGCGCAGATCGAGCGGCGACGCTTTGCGATAGATGCACGTCGCACACTGGCGCCGCTGCACCTGGAAGCCGGCGCGCCTCACGCCTCCGGCTCCACGCACGCGAGCGGCACTTTGCACTCGTTCACGGCGATCAAATTGGTTTGCTGCAGGATCTGATCGGCCTCCGCGTCGGTGTAGCGGCCGGCGTCGCGCACCGCGCGCGTGTAGCCGAGCGCGCCCGGGCGCCACCAGGCGCGGTGCTGGATCGACCAGATCAGAAACTGCCGCTCGGCGGCGCCGTTTTCATGCTCCGCGACCAGCTCACACGCGCGGTGCACCAGGCGCAGATCGAAGCACTGCACGGTCTCGGGATCGGCTTTGAACGCGGCCACGATCAAGCCGAGGACCTCCCACACGTTCGCCGTGGGCAGGTTCTGATAGTCGCCCGGGCCGATCGGTGCGCGCATCACGGATGGTCCACGCCGACGCCGAATAGCGCGATCTGCGTTTTCATCACCGCCGCCCAGCGATCGACGAGCATGTAGGCGCGCGCCTCCGTGGGCGCCTCGCGGGCGATCAGCGCGGCCAGCTCATACACCAGCGCGCCGGCCTGGATCTCCACGGCGCCGCCGCGCGCGTGTTCGCGCAGCCAGGCGCGCAGCTGCAGCGAGAGGCGATCGGTCGCGTCGGCTGGTGTGGGATCGCCTGGCGTCATCAGATGCGCCGCGCGTCCACCAGCTCGGGATCCACCGGCGGCCCGAGCACGATCTCGCGCGCGTGCGCGATCGCGGTCAGCAGCCGCTCGATCTCGGCGTCCTCCAGGACGCCGCGGCGGCCGGCGCCGTCGTCGGTGTAGCAGACGTCGGGGATCGCCGCCCACGGCGTCTCGATCCACAGCCGCAGCGCCGCGCGCAGCGTGGCGATCTCTTTGGCGTCCAGCGGGCGACTAGTCGCGCGTGCCGGTGCGGCGGCGGCGATCGGTGTGTCGCTCATCGAGGCCTACCTTTGCCATGCGCCGCGGTGCCGCCGCGGCGCGGGTGTCCGTAACCGTGCTTATCAGACGAGGCCCGTTTGCCGGCCAAACGCGCCACGGTTCACTACGCACTCGCGTATCGACCTTTGGCTGCGCCGGATCCCGGTAGAGCGGTAACCAGCCCTGGACCGGATCGCCCGGCACCACGTGCGCCGCGGCGCCGCCTTGCGCCGCCGCATACCGCGCGCGCCATTCGTCACGCGGTGCGCGCAGCCGCCGGCGCGTGCGTGCGTCCGCGACCGCCAGGACCTCCGCGCGGCTGAACAGCCATTGCCCCGTCGCCGGCGTCACGACCGGCGTGAGTTCGCCCGCCTGCACCAGATACCGCACACCGTCGCGGGTGACCTGGAGCGCGCGCGCCACGTCCGCCGTCGTGATCCGGTCGCGGCTCACAATCAGCCGCGGCCGGCGTACACTGAATCGCGCCATACGGCCTCGCCCTCTGTGCCCAAAAACCGAGCGGCTGGTGTCGTGTGTCGTCAGCGGGCCGCGCCGTGCCGCGGCGCGGTCCGCACGCTCTGCTGTTCCCTACTGGCTCGGCGTGCTCCCCTCCAGCGCGCGATCGATCGCCGCCAGATCCGGCTCGCCGCGGCGCGGCGCCGGCGGCTCCGCGTCTGCGTCACGCGGCGCGGTGCGCCGCATGCTCTCGGCGAACTCCCAGGCCTTGCTCGTCCAGTGATCCACGCTCGGGCCGCTGGTGCCGACCGCGGCGTCTCGGTTGCCGGCAAGGATCCCCATCAGCGCAAAGCCGGCCATCATCCGAAAATCTTGCTCGGTCATCGGTGCCGCCTCCACGCGGCGATCAGCTCCGCTCGATCCGCTCCACGTAGCGGCGGATCTTCACCAGCGCGCGCTCGGTCGGCCGCTGCGTGCCGCGCAGAAACCGGAACACGAGCGTTTCCGAGACGCCGCCGATCGCGTCCGCCAGCTCGGCGTACGTGAGATCGCGATCCAGGCGGATCCGGTTGAGGCGATCGACCAGGTCGTCGGCGGCGCTGCGCTCGTGAACGGCGCGCGCCGCCGCCGGTGTGGCGGCGGTGATCGGTTCCATAGGCTCGGGAGTGTAGCGCCGCGGCGCACCAGACGCAAGAGACGCAGCCGCCCGAACTTGTGAAGGCTTATGAAGTTAGGATCGCCGCCGATGCACCGACGCGGCTTTTTCGCCCTCATCGGCGGCGCCCTGGCGCGGCCGGTCGTCTCCCCCGCCGGCGCCGCGCCGCCGCCGCCGCGGCCCGGGCCGCTGACGCGGATCGATCTCGATTGCGTGGCGTTCGGGACCTTGCAGATCACCGAGCAGCCGCTCGACGAGGCCGGCGCCCTCTGGCAGCACGCGACCTTTGTGCAGCTGGCGGACACCGCGCCGCCGCTCGGCGCCTGGATCCAGATCGACTGCTGGTGTGGCTGCAGCGACGTCGGCGGTCACGCGCCGCTCTTCGTCGGCCAGGTGGTGCGCCGCCGCGCGATCCGCCACGTGCGCTCGTTCGGCGGCCTGGCCTGGCGCGTGGAGGCGGAGACGCCGAGGCGGCGGTGCTGACGGTGATCGATCGCGTGGTGTGGTGTCTGGTGTTACTCGCGGCGATCGGCGTCGCCTGGCGCCGACGTCCGCGTCCAGCGGAGCCGCCGCGCCAGATCGGGATCGCGGGCGCACGCGCGGTCGAGATACGCCGCGGCCTCCGCCGGTCCCGAGGTCTCGTACGGCAGCGCGATCGCCGCGTCGACCAGCTGCCGGTACGTGCGCGGGTGGACGACCACGAGTAGACAATCGGCCGGAAACCGATCCGCGCCGGCGTGCCGCGCGTCGCCCGCTGCCAGCGCCGCGGTGTCGATCACGAACGATAGATCCGCCCACGGTGAGATCCAGATCGCGCACCGGCGCGATCGGCCAGGCAGCTGCGCGACGCCGATGTTCAGCGTGGTGCCGGTCAGCACGCCGGCAGTGTACCGCGGCTCACGCGGCGACGCGCTCCGCCGCCGCGCGCCGGTACTTGCTCCAGGCGACGCCGCCGCCGATCCGTAATCCGAGCCGGTAGGCCTGGCGGCGCCAGGCGGACAGCGGCCGCCGCGGCGGCACGTCGGGATCGTGCGTCGCGGGATCGTCCGCGCTGCCGATCCAGGCGATCAGCTCCGCGTGTACCGCGTCCGCGTCGGCGCGCGTGATCGCGCGGCCGTTCACGGCGCCGCGCTGATACAGCAGATCGTGCGGCACCGAGGCCTCGCCGCATTCGGTCGGCGGGAGAATGTTCCACAGCAGCCGCGGCGTCGAGTTGAAATCGGTAATGAAGCCAGCCGGCACCTCGATCCGCCCGAGCCGATCGGTCACCACGACGAACGGCTCCAGCAGCCGCCAGCGATCGCCATCCAGACACTCGACGCGGATCCGCGTCAGTACGCGCGTGCTCATCGTCTCCCCCAGCGCCGGATCTCGGCTTGTGCCGTCTCGAGTCGTAGATCGCCGCGGCACACCGCCACGTGCAGCGCGTTTTCGCGGCGGTCCTTCACGTGCGCGTCGCTCCACGGTTCCGGCCACAGATTGCGCTCGTCGTCGGCGCCGCCCAGCTCCCGCGGCACCAGGTGATCGAGTTCGTACAGCGCGTGCTTCGCGTACGGGATCCGATAGGCCGCGAACACGCGGCGCCGCATGGCGTCGGTGACATGGCGGCGATCAGCGCCCCAGCGCGTCGCGCAGACGGCCTCGCGCGTCAGCGGCCGCACGACGCCAGGCGTCAGCGCCGGATCGGGCGTGAACGGGCCGACGATCAGAATGGCGAGCAGCGCCAGGATCACGGCTCGCACCATGCTTCCGGCAGGACCTCGCCGTTGGGGAACAGCGCGCGCGCGGTGGCCACGCACTGCCGCCCCGCGGCGTCGCGGCGCGCGGCCACACGCGCCCACTCCGCGCCGGCGGCCGCGATCGCCAGGACGACCAGGACGAGCACGGCGGCTTTGATCATTGGAAGTGCCTCGCGGTGAGATAGCCGCCGATCGCCGGCAGCACGTATTTCGCCGTGAACCCGCCGAGCGCCTTGAAGGCCTCGATCGCCGGCCGCGCCTCGGCGCGCGCGTCGGTGATGTTCTGCGCGATCGACGCGTGCGCGTCTCCGTCCGCGCGCACGTGCTCGGCGAGCGTGGCGGCGATCGCGTCGATCGATCGTGCGATCGGCCCGAGGTCACACGCGGCCGCCGGCACCACGACGATCGGCGGCGTCGCCGGCGCCGCCGGTGGCAGCGGCGCCGCGGCGGTGTGCAGGTACGGCGCCGGATCGAGCGGCTCGGCGACGTTCAGCCGATTGCGCGCGACCAGGCCGGGATCGGTTTCGGGTCCGGTCCAGTGCGCGCCGTTGCTGCCGCCGGCGTCCGATAGGGTGTCGTAGCCGACAAAGGACGCGCGGTCGATCAGATAGTCCGCCGCGAAGCCGGCCTCGCGCGTGGTGTCGGTCTCCGCGCCGCCGCTCTCACACGTCCCGTCGGGCCGCAGCACGGCGCGGAATCCGCCGGCCTTGCGCAACAGTCCGAACGCCGGCCGCAGATTCCAGGCGACCAGGTTGGTGATCTTCGCGGCGCCGCACGCGCCGTGCAGCTCCACGCCGGCGGCGTTCAGCTGCGCGATCGCCGCGGCGACGTCGGCGGTGTGATCTTGTGCGGCGGCCGGCGCCGCCGCGGTGACGAGGACGAGCAGCGCGATCGCGCCGCCCCAAACAGCTTTTGCGCGCATGGTTCAGCGATCTCCGAGGCCGGGTTGAATGTGAACGGCGGTCGTCTGCCGCGCGAGGATCGTGTGCGCCTGGTCGAGCACCGCCACGGCGATCACGTAATCGCCGGCCGGTACACGCCGCCACGGCTCTAGCCAGACCGTTTGGCGACGGTCGGATGGCCACAGCGGGATCTCGCTCTGTTGTTCGTAGTCGGTGGAGACGAGCGCGACGATCAACGTGCGGGCCGTCGGCTCGGCGTCGATTGTCACACGTGCGCGGACGTCGGCCGGCGCAAACGCGAAGCCGCGCGGCGTCACGGTCAGCGACAGCGCCGCGGCGATCAGCCAGGCGATCACGCCAGCCCCGCTGCTGCGTCGAACTCCGCCAGCCAGGCCGCACGCGCGCCGGCGAGGTCTCCGTCGCGCGCCAGGTCATACACGCGCTCGCTGACCGGCACGTCGTCGATCCAGTACCGATCGCCGTGCCACATAAACGCATGCGGCGGCGTCAGCAAAAACCCTTCGCGCACGGCGGCGACCGCCTGGCGGAAATTCGATCGCATCACTTCACCCCGCCGGCGAGCTTGCTTTTCGCCCATTCGATCAGCCCGGCGCCGACCGTGCCGAGGACCGCGACCACGAGCGCGTCGGCTGTCGTGCGGCGGCGCGCGTGCGCGGCGTCGGCGGCCGCGAGCTGCTGCTGCAGCGCCGCGATCGCGAGCGTGTTGGCTTGTGTGTCGCGGCTGACGCTGGCGACGTCCGTTTTGAGCTCTCGCACGTCATCCCGCACGTATCCGAGATGCGCGAGCAGCTCCTCGCGCGTTAGGTCCGTCGTCATGGCTGTCCCTCGGTCACAAACGCCACGGCGCGCCGGATCCAGCCGTGGAAAAAATGCAGCTGCGTCGGATCGCGATCGACGACGCGCTCCAGGTAGCGCACGCGCGCGGCGACGAGCGCGGCGCGGAGGAATGGCCCGGCGGCGGCCGCCGCGGCGACCGTGATCGGGCCGACCTGGCCGTCGGCACGCACGCCGAGCAGCCGCTGCAGCGCCGCGGCCGCGGTGCCGACGCCGCTGGTGATCCCGAAGTCCACCAGCTGCGCCCGCAGCCGCTCGTCGGCGATCGCCGCGAACGGCTCCACATACCAGGCGGAATAAATGTCGCCGGCCTCCGTGGTCGACAGCGCCTGGACCTCCGCCGCGGTCGCATCGCGCCCCAGCTGCCGCCAGCGCCCGAGATCACGCGCAGTGATCCCGTATTTGGTCGGGCCGCCGCGATCGAGCGGATCGTTGGTGAAGCCGCCCTCGCGCGCGATCACGCCGGCGATCACGTCCGCGGTCGTCATCATGCGGCCGCCAGCAGCGCCACACGGCGCAACAGATCGCTGAGCGTGAAGGCGACCGAGGTCGCGGTCACCGCATACAGCGGATTCAGTGCGGGACCATCGAAGGACAGATCGACGCGCTGGATCGTGAAATCGCCGGTCTGTGCCCACGGCGCGCCGTTCGCGGTCAGATTGATCGAGACCGTGCGGCCGGTTTTGGTTTTGGTGTCGCGCGTGTAGTACTGCGCGGTGACGACCGGCCGACTAAAGATCGCCAGGTCCGCGTCGCAGAGCGCGATCATGCGCGCCTCAGTGCTGCGCTCGTCGGTGATCGTGTATTCGCGGATTCCGTCGGTCGGGTTGCCGGCGGCGTCACGCTCCAGGGCGCCGAGCGCAGCTTGCGCGGCGAGATCGTCGCGCTGTACCCAGATGTTCACCGCCGAGCCTTTGGCCAGCGGTAGCGCGACGCCGTTCCAGCTGTTGATCCCGACCAGCGCCGGCGCCGGCAGAACCTGCGATCCGTACAACACGGTCGTCGTGATCGCGCCCGGGCCGCTGGCCGGGATCCCGGTCAGCGTGTTGCCCGAGACGCCGGTATAGCGGATCGTCTGGTTGCCGCTGCTCAGCAGCGCCCAGCCGCCGCTCGCCGCGGAGAACGGCCCCGCGCTGGCGGTCGGCAGCGTCGTCGATCCGGCGAGCACCTGGCCGGCCGGCTGCGTGAGGCCGGAGGTATCGCCGGTCGGTGCGTTCACGCCGAGCGCGCCGTCCGCGGTGGTATCCAGGAACGACGTCGTCGTGTTATCCGCGAGCGTGGTGAGTAGTTGCAGCTGCGTGCCGCCGACGACGGTGCGATAGACCTTGCGCGCGGTCGTGCCGGTGGCGCCGACGGCGATCCCGGTCAGCTGCACGCGCCGCTCGGCGGCGGTGTTCGTGGACGGCGCCGCCGCGCCGAGGCTGGCGTTGGCCGTCGTATCGGTGTAGGTCGTCACCACGTTGTCGAGCGTGGTGACGAGGTTGTACGTGCCGCTGCCGTTGAAACGGCGATAGAGCTTGCGGCCGGTCACGTTGCTGTCGCCCGAGGTCAGCAGCGTCAGCGGGATCGTGCGGATCGCCGCGGTGTTGGTGCCTGGCGGCGTCAGTCCGCCGGTACCGCCGCCGTTCAGCCCGTTGTCGGGAAACGTGCCGGCGCCGGCGAACGTGTTGGAAAACATCCAGTCATACACGCCGTTGCGATTGCGCCAGATCGTGCGGCCGGTGGCGCCGGTGGCGAGCGCGGGATAGTCGACGAACGTGCCCTCGGCGAACCCGCCGACGTTTTTGATCGTGTAGGAATTGGACGCCGCGCCGGCGGTCGTCTGGCCGGCGGCGTTCGTGAACGTGCAGACGTAAAAGACAACGTCGCCGATGTTGCAGCTCGATGATCCGACGCCCGATCCGCGATTGTTTGTCATCGCGCCCGGGGTGGCGACGTTGGACGACGTCGCGGAGCTGCTCGCCGCGCTCGGCGTTGTCTCGCCGATCGCGGTCACAAACGTCAGCACGTAATCGTGTGTGCCGAGGTCGACCGATCCGCCGCTGGTCGGTGTGCCGACGGAGACGCCGGCGCCGCCGCCGCCTGGCGCGGCCGCGTCGCCGGTCAGAATCGCGGCCAGTGGACTCGGCAGCGATTCACCGGAGGCGGTCACGTCGGTGTACGCGTACTTGTAGACGCCGGCGCCGAGTTCGGTGCCGCTCACGCGCGCGACGGCCGGCGCGGTCGACGGCGCCGCACCAGGCCCGACCAGCGAGCCGCCGCCGCCGGCCTGCACGCCGGTATAGGTGAGGATCTGGCTTTGCGCGCCGTCCGGTGTGGTGCTGGCGATCGCCTGGCCGCCGGTCGGATTGAACATCACCGCGTCGGCGACCGGCAGGATCACCTCGCGCGCGGCGACATCGGCCAGCAGCTGCTCGCCGTGGCCTTTGCCATAGCAGCGCGTGCGCAGCTGCGAGTGATCGACAGAAAAACGGATCGGCGACGGCAGCTGCAGCGGTGGATGCGTGGCGTCGAGCGGATCCGGCTGCTCGCCGGCGTAGGTCTGATACAGCCAGACGTCGCCGGCGTAATCGATCTTGGTTTTGCCGGCGGTCGCGCTCGTGCTGATCGCCGTGGCCAGCCCGCGCATACACGACATGAAATCGGCCGAGCCGTCGAAGGTGATCGTGACGGCCGGCAGGTTGTCGGCGACGTGGTTGGACGTAAAGCCGGGCGCGTAGGTGGCGACCAGGTAGCGCGCGATCGTGGACGCCGACACGTTCGTCCAGGTCCCGAACGGCCGGCGCCGATTGATGCGGAACGTCTGATCGATCAGCGTGGCCGGATAGATCGAACTCGCCTCAGCGGTGCCGACGCACGTCTGATCGACCGCCTGGACCTCTCCGCCGAAAATCAAATGGTCGTCGTCCAGCGTGCCGAGGCCGATCGTGATCGCCTCTCCGCCGCTCGGCGCCTCGGTGTCAAACGTCACGCTCGCGGTGTTCGGTGAGGCGCCGAGCGTCTCGTGGATCGACAGCGTGTGAAACCGCGCGCGCGAGGTCACGATCTGGCCGGCGAGCGAAAACAGCACCGCGGTCGCCGCCGGCGTCGTGAACGACCACACCGGCCCGACCGCGGAGCCGCCGTCGTTGAACGCGACGATCTTCCAGTAGTAGGTCGTGCCGGGCGTGAGCGTCGGCACGTACGTCGTGGTGTTGTATTTCGGCACCACGATCGTCGCTGGCGGATTCACCGTATCGAGGTAGATGTCGAACTTCGTCGCCCGCGCAGAGGTCCACGCCAGCCGCGTGTAATACGCGGTCCCCGCGTCCGCCGGCGACGGCGCACTCGGGGTGTCTGGCGCCGCCGGCGGCGTCGGCACCAGGGCGCCTGGTGATCGACGACGCTTGCGCCACGGTGCAGCGAGCAGCGCGCCAGGCATTTACTCGAAGGACACCAGCTCGGCGCAGTACTGGTGCAGCGTCAGTGATCCGGTGGCGACCGTCTGCGTGAAAAACAGATCGAGAATGTTCGCGGCCGTCGCGTCGAACGTGTTGCCGCTGACCGCCGGCGCGGAGTTCCACGGCAGGATCGCGGACAGCACGCCCTTTGGCGCGCTCGCCGGTACGCCGAGGATGTCCTCACACGTGAACGTGCCTTGTCCGAACAGCGTCGCCGCGGTGCCCGGCGTGCGCATCGTCAGCAGGATGTCGAGCATCCAACCGACGTTTGTGTGCGCGGCGACGGAGTCCAGCAGGATCGCCAGGCTGTCGAACATCACGGTGCCGCCGAGCCGCACGTCGAATCGCGCGGTGCCCGGCGTCGTGATCACGGAGCTGATCCGGCCCGAGGCCTTGATATGCAGCAGCTTGCCTGGCGCATCGAGCGCGCCGCCCGGGATCAGTACTTTGGCCTGGCCGGGTAGACACGTCGCCGCGGCGGCGGCCGTCAGCGTCGGGCCGTCCCCTTGCGCGCTCACTAACGTTTTGCGATAACCGACACTCATACCGATCTCCTGTTACGCGGCCGGAAACTGCCGGCCCTGGCGCATCGCGCGCGTCGTGTGGTCGTTGACAATTGAGGCGAGCACGCGGCCGTCGACCACGAGCTGAATTACCTGTGTGCCGCCGCCGCCGGCGATCGCGGCGTTCGGCACGATCGCGCCGCTGCTGCGCGGCACGAACAGTTCTGGTCCCTCTTCGCCGACCAGATACGGCGCGCCGGCGCTGACCGGACCGCCGCTCGCGCGCGCGGTCAGATTGGTGTTTTGATTCGTGATGATCCCGTTTTGGTGGATCACCGGCGGCAGCACGATCGGCGGCACCACGATCGGCGCCGGCCCGGCGCCGTTCGGCACGTCGGGACCGTGGCCGATGTTCGGAATGATCGCGTTCAGCGCGTTGACCGCGTCGATCTCCGCCTGCACCGCGGCTTGTGCGACCTCGCGCTCTTTGGCTTTCAGCCGCTCCGCGGATTCGTTGGCGAGCGCCTCGACGTTGGCGTTGAAGATCCGCCGCTGCTCTTCGGTCCCGCGAAATGCGGCCTCTTGCTCGTGCGCGACATCCCAGATTTTTTTAATCTGATAGTCGGTACTCGAGAGGACGCTTTTCGCCAGGAAATCCGCGAGATCGTCGTTCGCTTTGCGGATCTGCGCGTTGCCATCGACGACGGCTTTGTTCCGCTCATCGAGCGCGCGTTTGGTCTCGGCGGCCCATTCCTTTTCGTGCTGCTGCGCCAGCTCAAAGGTCGTTTTATGGATCTGATCCCACAGCTTGATCGTTTCGATGTCGTGCTCGCGCGCGTCCGCGACCGCGCGGACCTGCGCGGCCGTCAGCCCGTACGCCGCGGCGAGATCGCGCTGTGAGACGCCGGCGGCCAGATAGAACTTGATCGCCTCGACCACGCGGCCGTCGATCGTGGCGAGCGTGGTGGCGTAGCCGTCGCCGGCCTCTTTGATCGCCTTGATCCCAGCCTCGTACGCCTTCTGCGCGTCGGCCGCCTCTTTGTGCTTTTTGTTGAGGAAATCCACGGCGGCCGCGTAGCTGGTCGTCGAGGCGCCGAGCGCATTGGCGCGCGCGATCGTGTCCAGCTGCGCGCCGGCGACCTCGTTTTTCAGCGCCTGCGAGCTGCCGGTCAGATGCTCGATCGCGCGGTCCAGGCCGAACACGTCCGCGATCACGCGGCCGATCTCCCAGCCGGCGAACGCGGCGCCGACGACCAGGCCGCCGCTCGCCAGGGCGCCGAGCTGCCCGACCGTCTGCGTGGAGGCCTGGCCGATCTCCGCGAGCGCGCGCGTGCCGGCGCTGATATTGATCCCGACCGAACTCAGCACGCCGTCGAAGCGTTGCAGCGCGCTGTGAAAGTCCTGCGTAAACGTGGTCGCGCGCTGCGTCTCGCCGCTGAACGCCCGCGTCGCGTTGGCGAGCTGCGTGACCGCCGGCGCCGCGTCCGCCGATCGCTTGAACGCATCGACGGTGTTGTCGATCAGCGGCTTGATCCCGTTGAGGTTCTCGCGCAGCCCTTCCAGGTTGGCGGTAACCACGACGGAGAGATTCGGATCGGTGCCGGTGCTCACGGTCAGTCTCCCAGCCCGACCTCGGTGATCGCCTCCGCGATCACGTCGCGGACGCGCGCCTCGTGCGCCTGGTGCTCCAGCTGGCCGGCGACGCGCAAAAACGGTTTGGCGCCGAAGCGCATCGAGGTCGCGCCGAAGTCCAGCCAGACCGGCACCGCCGCGGCGCCGCGCGCGGTCTGCGGCTCCGCCGGCGCCGTCGCCTCCACCACGAACCCGGTCGCGATCTCACGGACGACGATCCCGGCGGCGGTGCGCCCGGTCCGCCGGCGTACGCGGCGGTGTGCCTCGGTGTCGATATTGGTCGCGGAGATCCGCGCGGCCGCCTTCACGCGCGCCGGTAGGATCTCCAGCAGCCGATCGATCGCCTTGTGCAGCCGTTCCGCGTTGGCCTCGACCGTGACCGTGTTGTCAGCTGTTGCCATTGGCCCTCGCCTCGATCTCCGCCGCCGCGCGCTCGTAGGTGATCACCTTCACCAGATCCATCAGTCCCGATCGCGGCAGCGCCTCGTGCGCCGCCGGTGTGGTCGCTGCGTCGTGCAGCGCCTTGAGCCGCGCATAGTGGCGCGCCTCGATCACGTCCTCCAGCGTGCCGACCGGCAGCTGCTGCCATTCGCGCAGCGCGGTCGTTGGCGACAAGCACGGAAACTCGTCGCACACGCGGGCCAGCCAATACGCCAGCGGGATCGGCCCGTCACCGTCGAGTGCCCGGTGCAGAGCCGTCAGCCGTTTTTTTGGTCGGCCTCACGCTGCTCCGCCGTCTGGAACAGCGCCGGCTTGGTCAGCTGCAGCACGGCGCGCGCGAGAAACTCCAGCGCCTCGTCGTCCAGGTCCTCGATCGCCGCGTCGGTGATCGGCTTCGGCTTGCCGGCCTCCTCGTACGTCCAGGCCTTGAGACCGCCGCGCACCAGCGCGATCCGGTCGTAGCCGCTGAGCGGATCGTCGAGCACCTGTTGCGCGTCGACATTGCTGGCCGTGCCGGCGCGCGCGAGCGCGAGAAACTTCACCGCCCAATTGCGGCCGCGGCCCTCGACAAAGCCGCGCATGTGTTCCAGCTGCGCGCCGTCCACCAGGCGGCCCGAGAGTTTCTGGATCGTCACGGTGTGCGGCGGATCGAACGGCAGCGGGATCGTCGTGGTCGTCAAACTGGCAAAGATCGACATCGGTCTGCGCTCCAGGTGAAACGGCGTCGGCGGACCGCGCGCGCTGCGCGGCCGGCCGACGCGGTGACGGCTGTCGCGCCTGGCTTACGACCAGGCGCCCGAGTTCTGCTGCAACACGGCTTCAAATTCCGTGAGGTTGCCGGCCTTGCCGAGCACGGCGTACGACACGAGGAACCCTTCCGACGACCAGGTCCGCGCGTTGCCAAAGACGATCTGCAGCGTGCGCGTCGCGCCTTGCGGGTTCGTGTCCGGCGCAATGAACACCACGTGCGGGCCGCTCACGGCGGTGTCGTCCCAGTAGCCGTGGATCGTGATCTGGTCGATCTTGCTGACGCCGGTCGGCAGCATCCCCTCGACGGTCGCGCCGAACGGCGTATTCGCCTGCATCCCGGCGGTGATCTTCACGGCGCCCATCTGCAGCACGAACGCGGTGATCGTGCGCAGCGTGCCGCCTGGTGCGTCGTCGTATGCGATCGTGATCTCGGAAGATCCGTGCTTGCCTGCCGCCATGTCTCGTCACTCCTGCCCTCGCGGGCGTTGCGGCGATTCCGGCGGCCAGTGGCGGCAGCTCCGAGCGAGCTGCGGGTTCTGGCGGGCGTTCCGCGTCCGTGTTACTTACTTGCCGAGCGCCGCGCGCAGCGCGCGCGCGGAAATCCACTGCTCCAGCGATCGCCGCAAGGCGGTCGCGTGCCGCACGATCACCAGCGACGCGTCGCGCTCCGGCAGATCGTCTTTGTGCGCCGTCCAGTACGCCCGGGCGCGCGCCTCCAGCGCCGTCGCATCGCGCAAGGCCTCGGCGAGCTGCTGCGCGTTCATCACGTCCTCGCGAACCCGACAAACGGCGTCAGCGTGCCCGAGCCGGTCACCGTGCCGGTGACGCACAGATAGCGATCGACCGTGCCGGCGACCGTCTGCCGATCGGCGAACGGCGCCGCGGTCACCGTGGTGAACGTGATCAGATCCGCGTACGTGATGTCGTCGGCCGACGAGCGGATCTTCACGACGACCTGTGTGAAGCCGCTGTAATCGCTCACTTGCAGATACCCGACGCCGCCGGTGACGGTGTTCGCCAGGACAAACGATCCAGCGGCGCCGGCGCCGACCGTCACGTTCACCGGGATCGTGAACGTCAGCGTGCCGGTGACCGTCACGGTCTGCTGGCCGTTCACGCTCGGCGTCGTCGTGGTGCCCGAGATCAGAATCTTTTGCCCGGTCGTCAGCCCATGCGGCACCGTGGTCGTAATCGTGGCCGGGTTGCCGGTGCCGATCGAGGAGATCGGGATCGATCGCTGTGACGGATCGAGCGTGAAATCCACCGAGGCGCCGTCGGTTTTGGTGGAGAACGTCGCCGCGCGCGCCGTCCAGTTTTGCAGCACGACACCGCGGTCCACCTGGCCCGAGGCGCTGTACTCCACCGTCGCGTTCGTCAGCTTGCTGCCCTGGCCGAGGACGCTGTACGACATGGCGTACTCGCCTTGCGCGCCGACAAACGGCTTGCCGATCGTGTTGCCGGCAAACGCATACGCGACGATCCGGCTGACCGCCAGGTTCGCGATCGCGGCGAGCATCGTGTGCACGCCGTTCGCGCTGTCATCGAAAAAGCCGCCGATCTGCGCCAGCGACGCGCGCACCGTGCCGGTCGGCACCGCGGCCTCGGTGCCGTCACCGAGACCGTGGCTCGGCTGCATCAGTGCTTCCACCTTGTGCGTGATCCCCTGCACTTTGGCGGCGAGCAAGTTGTAACCGTCCACGAGCAGCACGCTGAAACTGGATGATCCGACCTTGCCGGCCATCTATCGATCCCCCGGGCGACCGAGGTCTGCCCACTGCGCCGCCGACATCGCTGCCGGCGCCGCGAAAAATTCGATCCGCCCCGATTCCAGCAGCCCGGGCAGCGAGGCCGGCGGCACGCGGTCGCACCGCTCGCCCACGTCCGCGAGCGTGCGATCGGCTTTGTCGGACAGCCGCACGAGCGCCACGTAATCGCGGCCGTTCACGAGGCCGCCTCCGCGTCATACCCGCACGCGCCGCAGATCAAACGCACCGGCCCGAAGCCGGCCGCCGGCACACGCCGATCCGGCGCGGCGCCGCATTGCGCGCACGGCTTCGCGGTCGGCCGCGCCGGCGCACCGTGCGGGTTCAGGATCCGCGGCTGTTCCGTCACGGCTTCGGCTCCGCTGGCGGCGCCGCCGGCGGCGCCTGGAGCTGCTGGCGGAGCGCGTCGATCTCCGCGGCCTGGCGCGCCACGGTGACGACCAGGTCGCCGATCATCGTTTTCAAGTGCTGCTCGACATCCATTGCCAAACCCTTAGAACGACGTCCCCGCGAGCTTGAATCGCGAGCCGCCGACGTAATAGACCAGTGCGTTTAACGTGGTATCGAAGCCGATGATCCCGTCGCGCGCGGCCGCGGCCGCCGGCAGGCTGGCCGTCGCGGCGCCGCACACGCCGGAGTCGTCGGCGAGGCGCAACTGCACGAACACCGTGTCGCGTTTGAGTGATGGGAAACTCGCGCTCGTGCCGCCCAGCTGCAACACTGGCGTCGTGCCGCTCAGCGACAACTTGCCGGCCGCGCTCCGCGTCAGCGTGGTGTCGCCGCCGGCGGTGCCGGCAAAACTCAGCGCGCCGTACAGCGTGCCGCCGCCGACACTCAGGTGGAACGGATCCCACGGACACGTCGCGTGATAGAGCTGCACGCGCTGCACGCGGAAATTGCCCGTCGTCGGATCCGGCAGCTGCGACAGCGTCAGCCGCGTTTTGTACATGTTGAACGACGCGTCTGGTGAGACGAACGTCGGCGAGACCCAGCAGCCAAACGCGCCGCCGAAGATCGTCACGTCTGCGTCGTAGACCGTGGAGAACGATCCGCCGGCCGCGGTCGTCCAGGCCTCGATCTTGATATGCCCTGGCCCGACGAAGTCCGATCGGAACGTCAGCCCGATTTGATAACTGCCGTTGTTGCGGTTCGGCACGATCGCCGCGGTGGCCGAATGGTCGATCGTGATCTGGACCTGGCCGCCGGTGAGGCCGGTCGCCCAGTTCAGCGACGCCGAGTCGTCGTGGAACAGATCGGTCGTGGCGCCAGACGTGGACGCCGGCGAGACGGAGACCGTCGCACCGCGGCCGTCGATGAACGCGTACTCGTCCTGATAGTCGTACAGAATGTTGGCGCTGAGATCGGCGATCCGCGGCAGCCAAACGCCGGTGAGGCGCGGCCCCGCGCTCGTCGTCGCGGCGGTGACTAAGTACCCGAGGTTGGCGCCGTTGGCGGTGACCGAGCCGCCGAGAAACAGATTGCGCGGCCGGCTGGCGCCCGCGGCGCCGATGTCGTTCGTGTTGTCCGCGGTCGTCGTGAGATGGCCGGTCGCGCCGGCGATCGTCCACGTGTTCCCGAGGCGCATGTTCCACGCGGTCCCGGTGCCGGCCCAGTCTGGCGTGATGTCCACATTGCCGCCGGCGGTCGAGATCTTCAGCCGGCGATAATTCGACGCGTCGGTGAACGTGTTGTACAGGTAGAACGATTGCGCGCTGGTGCCGCTGCGCAGCGCGAGCACGCTCGCCGCGTCACGCACGAGCAGCGTATCGACGGTGCCGCTCGGTGCGCCGGTCGTCCAGGCGATCTGGCCGGAACTCGGCAGAAATATGTGCCCCGAGCTGTCCAGGCGCATCCGTTCACCGCCGGAGGTCTGGAAACTCATCACGCCGGCCGCGGCCGCCGTGATCACCTGGTTTGGCTGACCGGCGTCGGCAATTTGCAGCGACGTCAGCAGCGGCGCCGCGCTCCACGCCGGCGCCGCGGCGACGCCACCAGACACGAGCACCGATCCCACGGCGACGCCTGGCAGCCAGGCCGCGCCGTCGGTGACGTCGGTCGGATCGCGCAGCAGCAGCGATCCCGCGGCGTCGGCGCCGTCGAGCAAGCTGTTGATCAGCGTGACGACGCGATTCCAGTTTGACGGCCGCAGCTTGCTGGTGTCGGTGCCGTCTGGCTTCGCCGATTGGAACAGCGCCGGTGTAAGACTCATTGCGCCCAGCCCGCGTCGATGAAGTTAGAGACGCCGGTACCGTCGACGTTCTCCACGAACAATCGGTACTTGCCGACCAGCTCTTTGCACTTCACGCCGGCGACGAGTTCATCGCCGATCGGGATCGCGCCGTCGTAGAAGATCGCCCAGCTCGAGAAACCGTCGACCGGCAATGGCTGCTGCAGCAGCTCGGTGACCTTTGCGAGCACGCTTCGCGCCTCGGCGAGGCCTTGGTACTGGCTGTAGACGTGCACCGTTAAATTGATCTGCGGCAGCCAGCCGGCGACGCCTGGCTGCACGCCGAAACCTTGCTGCGGCTCTTCGTCGATGTCGTAGAGCACGAACGGAAACCCGGTCGACTGCGCCACGTCATCGCACACGCCGCCCGGCGCGATCGCGGTCAGCGCGGCGACGTTCAGCGCGGCGTACACCGCGGCGGAGACCGGCGCGAGTGCCGAGTAACTCACGCCTGGACCTCGCTGCACGTGAGGCGCAGAAACCGATAGTCGTCGTCGGGATCGACCGCGCTCTCGATCTGCAGCGTGCGGCCGTTCCACACGATCCGATCGGTGACCGAGACGTCGTCGCGGTACCGGATCACAAACGCGCGCGCAAATGTGGCGGTAATCTGCGCCGCCGCCAGCGCCTCGCGGCCGCTCAGCGCCACGAGCGCGGCCGCCACGACGGCGCGGACCGTCCAGGCGACCACGTGGCCGCCCTGGCCGTCGGGCGTTTTCACCTGGCGCTGGATCGTGATCCGCTCGCGCATGGCGCCGATCGTGGTCGCCATCACGTCCTCGACAGCGCGTACGTGCGGTGCGCGCGGTAAATGGACGCCGCGCCGGCCGGCAGCGGCACCACGCCGCCGTCGTCCCCGCGGTGCTCGTAGAGCGCCGACAGATCCATGAGTAGCGCCTGGCGCAGCAGCGCCGGCACCGAGGCGCCGGTGGCGCCGTAGCCGGCGACGAAGCGCACGGTCGCGGCCTTGATCTGCGCCTGCGTGAATGGCCACACGACGCCGTACGCCGGCGCCACGCGCCCGCGGCGGCAGCGCGGCCCGCTCGGCGCATCGACGAGGTAATTGCTGGAGCTCCACGTCTGCGATTGGCCGGCCGTATCGACGTAGGTGATCGTCGTGATGCTCTGCAGCGGCGGCTTGGGAATGTCCAGAAACATGTTGCCGACGCGGTCGTGCGTCCAGTGCGCGCCCAGCTCATACGGCTGCAGCCCGCACGGAAACTCGTCGAGCACCAGATCCCAGGTCGCGGTGATCAGCTGGCGGCCGGTGAAGGCCTCCGCGCGCTCACGCGCGGCGCTGATCACCATCACGATCGTCGGATCGACCGTGGTGTTGGTGGTCGGTGCCTGGACGCCGAGCGCACTGTCGGCGGTGTTATCGAGATACGTGGTCGTCGTGTTATCGGCGATCGTGGCCAGGAACAGCGCGACAGCGCCGCCGGCGACGGTGCGATAGAGCTTGCGCGCGGTGACCGCGGCGCCGCCGACCGGGATCGCCGACACTTGCGTTTTGCCGTTGGTGGTTTTGTCCGCTACCGTCACGACGGCGCTGAGGACGCCGGCGTCGGTTTCACCGTCCGCGGTCACAAACGTGACGAGGTAACGGTGCGCGCCGTTGTCGACGTTGCCGGCGCCGACGCCGGCGAGCGCCACCGTGGGCGCCGCGGGCGCCGGCTCGCCGTCGCTGGTGTCGAGGCGCAGATGCCGCTTTGCCTCTAGCACCGTGATCGGTTCGACGGCCGGCGCCGCGACGAGTGATAGGCTGCTGCTCATCGCTCTACAGAGGAAAAGAGCGGCGGCCGACTAAACGGCCGCCATTGGTAAATCAGCCGCTTAGCTGATCGTCTGCGTCACGCTGGCCGGCTGCGCGATCGGCTGGTAGCGGCCGTCGAGCTGGAGCAACAGCGCGGAGATCAAGGTCGCCGCGGTGCCGACCGTGACGGACAGACGCACGAAGCAAAATGCGTTCGTCACGTCCAGCTCCTCGGAGCGGACGTTGATCATGATTTGCTTGTTGTTGCCGCCAGCCGCGACCATCTGCGTGATCGCCTTGCCGGTGATGTCCTTCGCGCCGGTGCCGGTGCTGTCGCTCGCCTGCTGCAGCTTGGCGTCGACCGTGGCCGAGGCACCGAAGGCGCCGACCTGGAGGATCGCGAGCAAGTTTTCCGCGACCTGCATCGAGACCCAGCCGGTCGTGACCGTCGCCGCCGCCTGCGAGACCGGATCGAGCACAGCGCCGACCGCGATCTTGTCGCTCGGCTTGATGTTCGGCATTGACATGATTCGTCGTCTCCCTAACCTGAAAATTTCGGAACGGTGCCGCGGCCAGCGTCTGCCGGCCGCGGCGATCTCAGTGCGTCGTCAGCCCTACGGCCGCGCCGCCAGCGTCACAAAATGTGATTTGGTGTTGGAACCCTTCGCCGGCGACACCGCGGCGCTGAGGTACGGCTGACCGCCGAGCCGGAACGTCCAGCGGAAGGCGGTGAGGTTGTAGTCGAAATACAGATGGATGCTCGACGCGAACTCCAGCCCCGGCGTGCCGGCGTTCTCTCCGTCGCCCGTTTTCACGGTGGCGTAATAGCCGAACGGGTTCACCAGCTGCACGTCGCCTTTGGTGCCGAGCGTCTGCGCGTGCTCGGAGTACATGATCGGCAGCCCGAGCAGCGTGCCGTTGGGCGCCGCGGCGATCCCCGACATCGGCGGCACAAACACCGGATAGTTCCCGATCTGGATCGTGGCCAGCTGCGGGATCGTGTCGCGGTTGAGGATCCAGAACGGCGAGCCGCCCTGTGCCAACAGCCGCGAGAACATCTTGAGAATGTTCGCGATCACGATCGTCGCGGTGGCCTGGCCGCCTTCAATCGCCTGCGTGACGAGGCACGCCGCGTTCATCCAGCCGAGCGGCTGGCCGGCGCCGGTGCCGAACATCAGCGCCTCGTCGGCCTTCCACTTGATCGCGGCCGCGGCTTTGGTCGTCAGCCGATCGTTGAGGCGCGGCGAATCTTCGAGCAGCTCCTGCGAGGCGGTGACGAAGGCAAACAGCTCGTGCAGCCGCACGGTGCGCAGATTCGTCGAGGCCTTGCTGCCGACCATCTGCACGCCTTCCGCGCGCCACTTCGCCTGAACGCCGCTCGATCCCCAGGGCGTCGTTTCGTCGCCTTCCAGGTCGACCGCGTTTTTCGCGGTCGGTTCCGGGTTCACCTTTTCCAGCAAACCGTCGGGCGCGAACACGAGTTGGAAAATGCTCTCGGAAAACGCCGCCGGCACTTCGTAGCCCTCCGACGTGCCGCCCTCTTGCGAGACGCTGGACGGCGCCGCGTAGAGGCGCGCGAGCAGCGAGGACATGCGGCCGCCAGGCACGCACGCCGCCTTGACGTCGCGGGCGAAGTGCGCGAGCGATTTGAAGCCGCGCAGCTTATCGAGCGTCGAGCGGTCGGCGCCCATGATGATCTGCGCGCCGCGCGCGGCGGTCTCCGCCGTGGCCTGGTCGCCGTCGATCACGGCGGCCTGCGCGCGCTCGTCCGCGTTGAATCGCTCCGCGAGCGCGAGCATTTCGCTGTTGGTGTCGGCCTCGGCCTTGAGCGCGTCGAACTTGGTGCGCTCGTCCGCGGTCATCGCGCGGCCGGTCGCGGCCACGGCGAGCGCGTTGAATTCGTTTCGGATCTCGCCGGCGCGCTGGCGGAGCGCCTTGAGGTTGGACCCCTGCGAGAATCGGCTCGCGGCGCCGGTGGCGACGGCTGCGTCGTTTGACTGCATTGCGGCTTCTCCCCCTTGTGCGGGACAAAAAAAGACGCGCGGCTGCTCGCACCGTTGCAAGGCGGATCTCGCCTTCAAAGGTCCGTATCAGCTCGCGCGCCTCTCCGAGGCCGCTGTGCTGCGTTACCGGCGCGGCGACGTTCTCTGAACGTCAGCGGTGCGCCAGCCGTCGCGTTGTTGTGATCCGAGTATCAGACGCCGGCGGAATTTCTACCGGACACAATCGAACGGCCGCCGATCTTCGGCGTAATCGGCGACGAATTCGTTCACGGCTTCGCGGATCAGCGCGGCGATCGGGATCCCGTTCTCCCGCGCCAGCGCCTCCAGGCGCGCGTTTTCGTCCACGGTCAGCCGAAACTCGATCCGCCGCGACGCGCGCTGTCCGTCCACGCGCGCCGGCCGGCCGCGGCGGCGCCGCTCCACGGCGACGTCGACCTGGACGCGGCGCCGGTCGCGCTCGCGTCCGGTCGCCGCGGAGAGGCCGACCGTAAAATCCAGCTCTAGCCGATTCACGACTAGCCCGCCGGCGATCACAGGTCCGCGAGTGCCCGGGCGATTGCGATCGCGTCCGCGTCCGCTGCCACCTGGTCGTCGGCCAGGTCCTCGGCGATCGTGGCCGCGGTCCTGGCGTTGGTGAGGCCGCTCGCGGCGATCGCGCGCAGCGCCGAGGCGCCGGCGCGGCCGCCGGCCGCGGCGGAGGCCTTCTGCAGCCGGGCGATCGTCTGATCGAACGTTTCGATCCGGTCGACCATGCCGGCGGCGAGCGCGGCGTCCGCCTCCAGGCAGCGGCCCTGGCCGTACTGCTTTTTGACGGTGGCCGCCGTGGTGCCGCGGCCTTTGGCGACGGCGCCGGTAAACGACGCGTACGCGCTGTCGACGGACTGTTGCAGGAACGCGCGCGCCTCGTCGCTCAGCGGCTCCCACCAGGCGCCCTCTAGTTTGTAGTCGCCGGCAGAGATCGCGTTGATCTTCACGCCGTCGCGGGCCAGCTTTTCCGACCAATCCTCCGTGAGCGTGAACACGCCCACGCTGCCGACGCCGCCGCTCGGCGTCACGACGACCTCGTGTGCCTGGCTGCCGATCCAGTACGCGGCCGAGGCCATCAGCGCGTTTGAGCTGGCGACGATGTATTTCGTTTTGCGCGCCGCGGCGATCGCGGCCGCCAGCTCCGGCACGCCCTCGATCGTGCCGCCCGGTGAGGACACGTCGAACAGGATCGTGCCGATCGACGGCTCGGCCATCACGCGCCGCAGCTGCGCGCCGACGTATTCCGTGGAGGTTGCCCCGCTGCTCGCCTCAAAGGCGCGGTGCGCGATCACGCCGTAGATCGGAATCACCGCGATCGAGCCGCTCGGCGTCGGCGCCTGCCGGCTGCCGGCGAACTTTTCGCCGGTGTGCGCCTCGATGCGCGCGACGATCTCGTCCTCGGTCAGCCGGCCGCCGGCGGCGCGGAATCCGAGCAAGTCCTGGACGATCGCGGCGTAGGTTGGCTCGATCGCCCACGGCGTGCGGATCGCTTTTCTGAGAATTCGGTCGTACATGGCGGTCGGTCTCCCCTATTGATGCGCGTTAATCGTGAGGCGGCAGCGTGTGGCGGCCGTCAGCGGATCCAGCCAACGAACGAAGGCGATCGAGATCGGCACGCCGCACAGCCAGGCGCGCGCGCCGGCGAGCTGGATCCGGTGCCGCGAGCGGTGCGCGCCGAGCGTGCGGTGGAGGTCGACGTGCACGCGGATCCGCGGCAGCAGCAGCCGCGCCAGCCCGCGACGGATCATGGCGTCCTCCGTGTGAGTAGTGCGGCCTGCGCGGCCTCCAGCGTGGTGCCCGGCACGCGCAGCAGCTGCGCCAGCGCGACGGCCTCGTCGCGGGATTCGGTCCAGTAATCGCGGCGCCGGCGCTGCCAGTGCGAGCCGGCGCCCTCGCGCCACAGCAGCCGCCAGCCAGGTAGGCCGCTGCGCCGCGACAGTCCGCGACAGACCTGCACGCGCGTATTCATGCGGCCTCGTCCAGCGCCAGCGCCGCCAGGTCCTCCGCCGCGATCCGCTCCCACGCGTCGTCGAGCACGGCGAGGCCCTTCGCCACCAGCGCGGCGCGGTGCGCATCAGCGATCGCGCGCGCCTGGTCGGTGGCGATCCGCAGCGTCTGCGCCATGAACGCGGTGTGCTCGGTATAGAACTCGTCGAGCGCGGCCGCCCAGCCGGCGCCGTCGGCCGCGTGCTTTTTGGCCAGCTTCTCGACCGCCGCGCGCTCACGGCGGATCACGCGCAGCGCCGCGTCGTGCGCCAGCAGCGTCGCGCGCAGCGCCGCCCGGGCGGTGCGGCCGCTGCCGATCGTCCGTGCCGCGCGATCGGGCGCGTGCGCCGCCTGGCCGCCTTCCGAGCCGTCGATCGCGGCGGTCGTGGTGTTCCACGGACACAGCTCGTCGCCGCCGTCGATCGGGTTTAGGTCCAGCTCTTCGCGGACCTCGTTCGGCGTCATCCAGCGATTGCGGATCGCGTTTTTGTAGTAATCCGCCAGCGTTTTCATGTCGCCGCGGAACAGGTCTTTAATCGAGAATTTCGCCAGGTAGCGGTCGCGCTGGATGATCAGATCGCGCGTGATGCTCTGCTCGATCCCGACGATGATCGGCCGCAAGCACGTCATCACGTACTCGAGATTGGCTTGCTCGCGCGCCGCATAGGCCTGCGTCTGCTGCTCCGCCTCCAGCTTGTGTGCCGGGAATTTCCACAGCCGCGCGACCTCTTTGATGCCGCGCTCGCGCGTATCCAGCAGCTGCGCCTTTTGCGGATCGAAGGCGAGATCCTGGATCTCGATGTCGTCCTCGATCACCAGGAACCCGCCGGCGTTCTGCGCGCCGGCCATGTACCGCGCGATCGATTCGTGCAGCTCTTTTTTTTCGCCCTCGCCCAGCTCGCCGCCTTTGTGCACGATCGCTTTGGATGCGCTGGCGCCCTGGCGGAAAAAGTTACCGGCGAACTGCTCCGCGGCGATCGCGGTGCCGAGCGCTTGCGCGCCGTAGGTGGTCGCCGCGGCGCCGGTGATGCCGTCGAACGACATTTCGCGGAGCACGAACATTTCATCTTGCGTACGGACGTCGACCGTTCCGTCGGGCCGCGTGATCGCGAACACCAGGCGCCCGGTTTTGAGGCGCAGCGGTTTGACGCGATCGGGGTGCCGCGGGATCAGCTGATCAATGTAGGTTCCGCCAGGCTGGTAGACGATCTCGGCGTAGGCCGTCGCCCGTAGCAGCAGATGGCCGACCATCATCGTCCAGAAATCTTTTGCGGTCTGCCATTCGTTCGGCTGGACGCCGAGCAGCTCCGCGACGGCGCCGATCCCGGGTTCCCCGAGGCCGATCCGATCGCGGCCGCGGCCGCCGGCGCGCCGTTTGAAAAACTCACACGACAGCGCGCCGATGTCGCCGGCGATCGACGTCACCGCGCAATACACCGCGGAGAGGCCGGCGAGCGCGCCCTCCGGTGAGACCATCACGCCGGCGGTCGATCGCGATCCGATCCACGCGGCCGGCACGAACCAGCGATCGTCGTCGGCGCCGCCCCAGGCGGCTTGTCGCCGCGGCCTGGCCACGGTCGACAGGCCTCGTTCTAAAAACCCCATGTCTATTTCCTCCGCTGAACGTCCTCGACGACGAATCGGTGCCGGGTTGGCAGCGCGATCCACAGCAGCACGAGGCCCGGCACCAGATAGGCGCCGGCGTGCCAGACCTCCAGCAGCCCGCGCGCGATCAGCGCCAGCGCGGTCGCGAGTAACAGCTCCTGGAGGTTGTCGGCGAGGCGGCGGACGACGGCCGCGGCCGCGGCGAGTAGTGCGTGACGCATTGATCGTTTCTCCCCTTACGGCGCGGTGTAGCCCGACAACACGATGTCGATCGTGTTGGTGGCGGTGCCGATCACACAGATCGCGTTTGCGGCGGTGACCTTGATCCCGACCGGGCCGAGGTTGATCACCATCGGCGCGGCGGTGCTGATCGGCGCGGTGACCGTGCGGCTCGGCGTCGTGCCGCCAGGCTGCGGCCACAGTCCGGTCGTGCCGGTGCCGCAATTGCTGCCGGTCCCGTACCGCACGGCAAACGTGCCGGCGGTGCCGGTCGTCGTCGTGGCAATGATCGACGTGAGGTACAGGCTGTAGCCGCTGGCCGGCGCGGCCTGGCACTGCGTGAGCGAGGCGGCGAGGCCTTGCTGGTTGCAGCTCCACGAGATCGGCAGCACGTTGTATTGGTTCCCCGCCAGGTCGCCGGCGGAGCGTATGACGTTGCCGTTCGTGCCGGCTGTCGGTGTGGAGGACCGCGCCTCGACGCCGATCGCGAGCACGTTGGCCGGCGCGGCGCCGTTGTTGGCGGCGTCGAACGCGGCGCCGGCGTTGCCCACGACGCCGACCTTTTGCACGCCGGTCGCGGCGGTGCTGACCGTGGAGCCGCCGATCTGCGCGGTGTTCTCATTCCACGGCGTCGCGTTCGCGGTGCCCTGGTTCGCGGTGACCGTGCCGCCGACCGTGACGGTGTCGCGCGTGGTGACGACGAGCGCGGTATCCGTGGCGGCCGGCAGCGTGCTCGCCGCCTTCACCGTGCCGTCGCGCGTGCCGTCGGTGATCTGCGTTTTCTGCGTGCGGTCGGTCTGCGTGGCGCTGAGCGCGAGCGCGCTGGTGTTCAGGTTCGTGCCGGCGTTCGCGGTCACGGCGCCGATCGAGTTCGTGCCGGTCGGCAATGGCGAATTCGGCGACACCGCCACGACGAGCGACGGATCCGCCGCGGCCGCGGCCGTCGAGATGCCCTTCACCGCGGCCATCTGACTACCGTCGGTGACCTTCACCGGCCAACCGAGCGAGAGTGCCGCGGCGGTGCCTTGCGTCGCGCTGACGTTCAGGTTCGACGCCGTTGGCTGCACGACGGTGAAGTTGCCCGACCCGGTGACTGCGCCGGTCCAGCGATCCCAATTGCCGCCGACCGAGTCCCACACGAACGGAAACGTGCCGATCCGCGACAGCGCGGTATTGGTGTTGCTCTCGTTGTCGGCCGGTGAGGCGCCCGCCGGCGTGCGGCCGGTGTAGATGGACTCGCGCAGAAACGTGTTACTCACGGCGACCGTACCGCTGACGGCGAGCGGCTGGCCGCTGGTAACCCCTTGCACCGCGATCGCCTGGCTGGCATCGAACCCGGGATTCGCCGCGACGCCGTTCAGCGTGGCGTTAGAGGTCGGCTGTGTCACCGCGGAGCCGTCCACCTTGAGCGCGGTCGCGTTCGCCTGCGTTTGCTTGAGGTCCACATACAGGACCCGATTTGTTGACATGCGCGGCGCGCCGTAGGCGTCCTCGGCGACCGTGGTGGTGCTGGCGTCATCGACGACCGCGGCGATCGGCGTCACGTTCGTCGATCCGGCGGTGAACGCGGAGCCGTCCGCCGTCGCCGGCGGCGAGCCGCAGCCGCTGTCGCACGTGATATGCAGATTCGATCCGGTCGGTTGCGAGGCGGTGACCGCGATCCCGCCGACGAGCGTGCTGTTGATCGTGTTGAGGAATTGCGACGCGAACGGATCGCCCCAGTGGCCGGTCGTGCCGCGGATCGTGATCGTGGGCGTGCCCGACGTATACACCGTGATGTTGACGCGGAACCCAGCGAAGCCGGCGACCGGGCACGTGTAAAACCGCTGCGATCCCGTCGCCGTAAACGCGGACACGTGGCCGGTGCCGCTGCTCGCATCCACGCACAGCGTCGGCTTGTAGTTGGTGCCGTCGACCGTGGCAAACCAGGACACCGTACCCGACCACGCCACATCCCACGAGACCGCCACGGTCGCGGTCGGCTGCGTGAACGCCAGATCGATATTCTGCCCGGCGACGCCGGTCACCGCCGCCGACGTCGTGATGTCGCTGGCGCCGCCGCCGCCGCTGCACGTACCGCCGATGCACTTCACCTTGATCGCGCCGCTGGCGCTGTCGCCCACGGTCAGCGGCGAGCCGGTCTCATCGACGACACGGATGTTTTGCGTTTGCGCGTGCGCCGGCGCCGCGGTGACGAGCAGCAGCGCGCCCAGCACGCCCGCCAGCCAGGCGCGGAATCCGCGGCGCGCGCGCAGCACGGTGTCGAGGCCGCGGAAGATCCCCAGCTCGACGTCGCGGTGCGCGGCCTCGTCCCGGTAATCGACGAACACGTGCAGCGACGCCGGCGAGAACGTGTCACCGCCGCGGCGCCGCAAGGCGACGTCGCGGTGCGTCAGCCGTGAAATGTGCCGCGCGATCTCCGCCTCCAGCGGACTGTCGATCCCGTCCAGGACGATCGCGCCGCCCTCGCTATAGCCGGCGGAGACCTTGATCGCGTACCAGCCGCGGAGCTGCTCGATCGTGGTGAGCGGCCGGTCGACGGTGGCGTAGCCGCCGGCGCCGAGCCGCGTCCGCAGCGCGGCCGCGAGCTGCTCCGCCACCTGGTGCGCGGCGTCGCCGGCGCCGTTCAGTTCGCTGTACACCGCAATACGCATGGTTAGGATTCCTCGATCTGCTCTAGCGTCTGTGTGCCCGACGTGGATTGCAGGTAGAAGGCGACGTCGCCGGCGGCGTAGCGGCGGCCCGAGCCGCTGTTGTGTGCGTCGTAGCCGGGCCGCGGCGCAAATGGCAGCCGCTCGCGCGGGATCTCTTCGCCGGCGAGAAACGTCTGTTGATGGCCGCCGAGGCTGGTGACCATCAGCACGGACACCGGCAGCTTACGGATCCACAGGTAGTCGCAATTGCGCGTCGCCGTTACCGGCGTCCAGGACGTCGAGTCGATCGTGATCGTGGTAACTGTCACGGCGTCGCCTGCCCTTCTGTCGGCGCCGGCGTCACCGGCACGAACCCGTTCGGCGTCCAGCGGCTCACGCGGCCGCGGCGCCGCGGCGGCCCGACCACGACCTGCGAGGCGCGGCTGATCGCGGTCAGCGTGGCGACCGGGCCGTCGATCTTGTTTGGTGAGTCTTTGCCGCCGGCCTTGCGCGGATAAATTTCGTCTTTGTAGTTGCGCTCGACGACGACGTTGCTCCACATCCAGTTAAAAGCCGGGTTCGCTTCGTGCCGGATGTTGGCGCCGAGCGTCAGACTCTCCACCAGCTGCATAGCCGGGTTCATCGTCTCGACGTTCTGCGGCACCGTGATCACGAACTGATCGACGCCGTCTTTGCCCATGCGCGGCTGCAGCCGCGTTTTGAGGTTCGGCGCCATGCGTGACGCGAGCGCGCGATCGAAGTCGATCTCGCGAACGTCCTCCAGGACGTCGCACCAATTGACGATCTCGTCCTCGATCAGCTGGTAATCCGCCTGGTCGCCGTCGGTCGCGATAATGTGGCCGCGCTCCGCCCAGCCGGCCATCTGCGCGATCGGCGATCGCTCGATCGTTTTCTCCGGTAGAAAAAACTTGCCAAACACGACGTATTGCTTCGCGGTCGGCCGGAACAGCGCCACGATCGCCGCGAAGTCGCGGACCTCCGCGAGGTCGACACCGATCCAGCACGGAAACCCGACGAAGTCCTCGATCCGCAGCGTGCTGTCGCCACAGCGGATCCATTCCGCCATCGGCATCCAGGTCGATTCGGCGCGGACCCACACGTTGCAGTGCTTGGTGAGGAAGTTGTTTGTCGCGGCCGGTGAGTGTGAGGCCTCGCGCGCCTTGCGCTTGAGATCGTCGGGCCGCACGCTGACGCCGTAATTCGGGTTGGCCTTGCGCCAGGCGGCCTCGGTGCGCCAGTCATCGCCCTCGTCGATCGTGTACTCCACGCCGAAAAACTCGTCGTCGTCGAGCGCGCGTTCAAGGATCTTGTGCAGGTAGGTCAGCTTTTCGTAACAGATCCCGCCGATGTCGACGCCTGCCGTGGTGATCGCTAGGATCAGCGATTGATCGCGCGCGCCGGTGGCGGTGTCGAGCACGTCCCACACGTCGCGCGTTGGATGCGCGTGGAGTTCATCGACGATCGCGCCGTAGACGTTCAGGCCGTCGAGCGTGTGCGCGTCAGCGGACAGCGGCGCGAACTTGCTCGACGGCCTGAA
>Ga0247673_1000014_pt1 | contig 21688 bp, 18 predicted proteins | sample CNK14_metaG_FD_182722 | JGI IMG/M metagenome (GOLD analysis project Ga0247673, IMG submission 182722) | Soil microbial communities from Purdue University Martell Research Forest, Indiana, United States - CNK14 | ecosystem: Environmental > Terrestrial > Soil > Temperate forest > Bulk soil...
AATGTTTCGCACCTGCGCCGTGAGGTTGCCCGCCATCGAGTTCACGCTGTCGGTCAGGTCCTTCCACGTGCCCGCGACGCCCTTAACCTTCGCTTCGCCGCCGAGCTTGCCTTCGGTGCCGACCTCGCGCGCCACGCGCGTAACTTCCGAAGCAAACGAACCGAGCTGATCGACCATCGAGTTCACGATTTTGGTAGTGCGCAGGAACTCGCCCTTGAGCGGGCGGCCGTCGACTTCCAGCGTCATGCGTTCTGACAGATCGCCGTTGGCCACCGCGCCGATCACGCGCGCCATTTCGCTGGTTGGGCGGGCCATGTCGTCGATCAGCAGGTTGGTGGAATCGACGATGCGCAACCACGAACCGGCGGCCGCCGGGACGGTCGCGCGATGCGCGATCTTTCCCTCTTTGCCGACGACCCGGCTGACGCGATCGAGTTCTCTGGCGGTCTTGTCGCTCAGCTCGATGATCTCGTTCAGCGTGTCGGCAATCTTGCCGGCCTCGCCGGTCCATTCACCGGGCAAGCGCGCCGAGAAGTCACCTTTCTTGAAAGCGACCAGTGTCTTGAGAAGCAGTTTGGTGTTAATTGTGTCGGTAGTCGCAGTTTGGGTTCGCATAAGTTTCACCTTGGTGGACTTGGTCGTTGGAGAGACAGCGCCTGGACGAAACTTGTTTTTAGGAGACAAGCCATCGCGCACTCGCCGCCGGGACACAAAAGTGCGTCGAAAGAAAAAGGGGAAATTCAGGGGAATCTGAAACGCAAGTGGGGCTACAGCGTTTCGAGCATTTTAGCTATCTGAGGCGTGGTCTGTAAAGCAGGATTTTCTTGGGAGCAATCCTGGTTCGAAAATTATTTAGCCGCGGATTAACGCGGATCGACGCTGATAAAGAAAGAGCCGGGTTGGCAATCTCTTATCGGCGAAACCCGCGTGTATCCGCGGCCAATTCGTTTCGTCTGCTGAACCTGACTCGGTACTAAACAAACGCGAAGTCGAACTGCTCTTGAAGAATCAACGGATCGCTCGCCAGATCGACCGTACCGAGGTAATCCTCGATTTCATTCAGAACGTCACGCTCAGGTCCTCTCAGAGCTTTCGCGACTTCAGGATTTATGCGCAGCATCGCCTGGCGCGCGCCATCGCCTTCACCCTCGCGCGACAGCCGTCGCGCCTGTTCGAGAATCTCGTAACAAACAGTCTGAGGCGACTTCACCAGCCCTGCGCCCTGGCAATACTGGCACGGCGCGCACAGCGTTCGTTCGAGCGATTGCTTCACACGTTTCCGCGTCATGATCACCAAACCGAAATCGTTGAATGAAAGGACCTTGGTTGGCGACTTATCGCGCCGCAACGCTTCCTGCAAAGTCTGCATTACGCGTTGGCGATTGCGCCGCTCTTCCATGTCGATCAAATCAAGCACGATGATGCCGCCCAGATCGCGCAACCGAATCTGACGGGCGATCTCCTCGACCGCTTCCATGTTCGTCCGCGTGATCGTGTCTTCCAGTCGAGTCGCGCCGCGGCCGACGAACTTGCCTGTGTTCACATCGATGGAAACGAGTGCTTCAGTTTGGTTAATCACGAGATAGCCACCGGACTTTAGCCATACGCGCGGCTTGATGGCTTTATCGATCTCAGCCTGGACGCTATAGGCTTCGAGGATGGGTTCGTCACGCGTGTAGAGCTTCACGCGCTTCACCAGCCTTGGCTGCATGCGATTTACAAACTCGATAATGCGCTGGTACTCGTCTTCCGAGTCGATCCGAATCGCGGTGAAGTCTTCCGATAATTGGTCGCGCAGGATGCGCTGCACCAGATCGAGATCACGATGCACGAGCGAGGGCGCTTTCGACTTCTCTGCATTTTTCCGCATGTCCTGCCACGTGCGCAGTAGATACTGCGCATCAGCGCGTAAATCTTCTTCGCTCGCGCCGACTCCGGCCGTGCGGACGATGAAACCACCCGCAGGCGATCCCTCATCAGCATGAATCTTCTGAATCAACTTTCGCAGTCGCGTGCGTTCGCTGTCGGAATCGATCTTCCGCGACACGCCGAGGTGCTCCACCGTCGGCATATAGACGAGAAAGCGACCCGGCAGAGCGATATGCGAAGTGATGCGTGCGCCTTTTTTCGCGATCGGTTCCTTGGCGATCTGCACCAGGATCTCCTGGCCTTCTTTTAGAAGGTCGGTGATCGTCGGTTGTCCGCGATCATGTCTCGTTGTGTGTCGACGGCCGCCGCGTGCCGGAGGGCGACGTTGGCGCGGGGCGGACTTGGTTTGTTCTTCGCCGTCGACCGCTGGTTCTGCCTCGGCATCAATTGCCGCTGCCTCAACTTCAATCGGCTCCTGTTCTTCGACAACGTCGCTCGTTTCTTCCTGATCGTTCACGTTGTCGTTGCCGTTCGCTTCGCCGCCCGCGGGACGCTTTAAAGGTGGACGCCGACGACGGCGGCCGCCACGCCGGGTAGCAAACTCTTCATGTGGGCGACCGGTTGTGATGCCGACTTCAGAGTCGGGAAAGGTGTCGACCGTCTCTTTGGTTATTTCTTCAGCAGCCGAAGCTTCGGTCGAAGTCTCAGCTTGTTCTTCTTCCTCTGATTTTTTCGATTTGAAGAGGCGGCTGATTACCCCGCTCTTTTTGCGGCGACTGGGTGACTCTCTCTTAGCCGGCATTGGCGGAGTTGGCTCGTCCGAAAGTGTTTGGCCGCGCCCTTCTTCTTCATCGCTGACTCTTTGGAAAGACGCTGAAGCGCGCGAGCTTTCGTCGGCGATCTCGTCCACGAAATCGCGAACGTGAGCTTCTTCAATGGTGCGCTGGGCCGCAGACATCCCGGTGGCATCTTCTTCGTCGGCGACTCGCTGAAAACCGCCAGTCTCTCTGAGACCTTCACTTAGCAGTGAACCAACCGGCGCGCTCGGCACGTCTTCGAGGTCAAATTCGACGGCGTGCACGGCGTCCATGATCCGTTCCTGGAGCCGCGCGTCTTTGAACATTTCGCCGTTCATGGCGCGCTCTTCGTCGTCACTGACGCGCTCGAATGAAACGCCGCCGACGGCGAAAGGCGTGTCGATCGATTCAGCTTCGACGGGAACGATGCTGCGTTCTTCCGAGGTTGATTCAGCCGCTTTGGCGCCTTTGCCGCGACCGCGTCCGCCGCGACGACCCCGCGGTCGCTTGCGCGGTTCTTCTGGTTCTTCGTCGGTAATCTCTACCGCGGCTATAGCCGCAGGATCGACTTCGCGCAGCGGCTCAGCGCGCTCATGCGTGGCTTCGACTTGTTGCTCGCGCTGAACCCGTGACATTTCGATGTGTTCAGCGGCTGCGCGAGTCGCGGCCTCTGTATCGCCCTTCTTTGATTTGTCGACGACGATCCTTTCGAACTCGGCTTCTTCATCGAAGAAGTCGGTTACATACAGAAACGCGTCGCGTTCCAAACCGATATCGACAAAGGCCGATTGCATGCCGGGCAGAACGCGCATCACGCGCCCTTTGTAAATGTTCCCGACGATGCCCTGATTTTGTTCACCGCGTTCGATGTAGAACTCGGTGACTCTTTCGTTTTCGACGATCGCGATCTTTTTTTCGCGACCGTTCACACTAACTATTAACTCTCTTGACATTGATCTTCTTTCTGTTGAGGAGCGCACTTGGGAGCGCACGCATTCCCGACTTGGTCGGGATTCGCAGGCATCGGTGCCTGCGCTCTTCATCGCTCATTTGTTGTAGGAAATTGCCGGCAGAATTTACCGGCAGTTGATTCGAGGTGCGCGCTGGCACATGCAAGCGGCGACGCGTTTGAGATCGATCATGCAGATCGAGATCTCTCGCGTGATTGATTAGTACCATCCGCCTCGGCAGATGGGTACAAGCCTGATTCAAATAGGAACTCCGTTACCGCGCGGCGGCCCTTTTGGCAGCGCCAGGGAGCGGGGCGTCGGTCAGTTAAGACGCGCTCTGAAACCTGGATGCGGTGCGAAAATGCCGTCAGGTCGACGGCTTCAAAAATCTTAGCTCACCTGTTGTTGCTACCTGGTTCTTTGCTTGAGCATTCTGTCGGGCCGATTGCCCAACGTGGCGAGCAAACGCAGTATAACAGAGTAAATGGCTCAGCACCACCCAATCCGGTAGTGGGCGTTGCTTCTACAATCTGGACGTGGAAAGTTTATTTGCCAACTGAACTCGCTCACGAGATAATCCGCAAAGCCTTTACCGTTTTTTCGGCAATCAGTAAATACACTACGGTGTCTACAAACTCAGTCTCACTTAGCGAGGTCAAAGCGTTACTCGAAGAATGGCGTGACTCATCAACAGAATTGTTCCTAGTAATGGCCGCCCCTCCCCTCTTTTTTGTCCGTGCCAAAGGCGAGGTCTCCGAAGTTCGAGATGCATTTTTCAAATTCTCATCCGACAACGGAACCGAAGCAGTCATTCTTCTCACGTCGGCCCTTTTAGCGTTGCCCACGCAACCGCCCAAGTACGCCGCTCGCTGGCTGAGTATCCGATCTAACAACGTCCTTATAGGGGTTGGCGAATCGGAATTCCCCGCCGACGCCTTCCCAGACCTCGCCTCCGATTTGCCGTTCTGAAGTCGATCTTGCTTAAGTCGCATCTTTAATCCCTCAACACGACGGTTAGCCTGTCGCCAGATTTGCCGACAAACTAACTCTAGCTAACTTACCTAACTTCAACACGACTTAGATCACGACCCGGTAGTGGCCTGAATCAAGTTGTTCTCTCGGCGTGCTCTGCGAAGACCTCTGATTCTTCTCTGCGGTTATTGCCGAAACATTGGATTAACCGCAGAGGTCAGGGAGGATTCCGCAGAGGGCCGCAGAGGAAATCGAAATCAAGGCAACGCCCCCCTCGCGTTTGCTTCGTTAATCGGCAGGAATTTGGCCAAATCCGCGCCAACTATTCTGGTTGTGCCATCCGATGGTTGCATCAGGCGCACCGATTCCTTGCCACCATTTTTCGAATTCTTTCTTCGAAAGATAGAAGGCCGTCGGCGCAATCAAATGATCGAAAACAATCGAATGTTGTTCGCGCCAATTGAAATCCGCGATGGCGCGCAGGTACTCGTTGTAGAAAAGATGCTGCGCGATCTTTCGCCCTCCATCGCTCCGATTGAGCGGGCCATAGACGAGTTTCGTCGCGGCGTACATCATCGCCGTAGGAAGCTTTGAAAGATGCAGCAGCAGACGCTCAGGCATGCGCGAAGTGATGTGCTTGCGAATCGGGTTGACGAGCCAAACGATCCACCAGTTGTTCTCAGCACCGTAAACCCAGGCAGAGGCGTGGCCACCAGGTTTGATTTTTGAAACCAATGATTCAAAACCTGCGCGCGGATCCGGCAGGTGATGCAGCACGCCGACTGAGAAAGCGTAATCGAACGTTCGCCGCAGAGGCAGGTGATAAATATCCGCTTGCACGATATGCGCGTTCGGCAGCCCACGCGTCGAGGCGAACGCAACTTCGACCGCGGCGCTCAAATCGACGGCGACAATATCGCGTGCTCCCCAACCCGCGACGCGGCGCGTGTGCCGTCCTTTGCCGCAGCCTCCCTCGAGTACAACCTTGTCGCGCACGAACGCTGGTTTGATCGGAGCAATCCAGCCAAGAAACTGTTCTTCATACTTTGCGTCGTCATGAGAAAACTCAGTCCACGACCAGCCGAACTTGTCCGCCGTCGCCTGTTTGTCCTGCTCGATGTTCTGCAAGTCAGCAAAGCGTGGGACGCCGCGCGTGATGGGAAACGTTTTCGCGCATGAATCACAAGTCAGAATCCCGTCGAGCACTTCGATCCCGTCTTCCTGGGTAACGGATGACAGTTGAATTGCGCCTTCACATGACGGACAGGCGAGATAATCGAGAAGCTTTTTCTTCAAGTTGGTGTGTCAGTACCCGGAGCGATAGTGACGGGATCAAGTGACCCTATGCGGCTACATGATCCGCTCGCTATCGCTCGCGGTGCTGATACGATGAATTCGAAATTTTCGGCTCACGGCGCAAGGTAATGTTGCCATAGAATCAAAAGCCGCGGCAATTTGATGAGCCAGCCTACTTCAAGCGTGAAAGTCGATCACCTCGGGACGCGGGTGTCCGTGGTTGTACCTTCGTACAATCATGCCCAGTTCGTCGCGATGACATTGCGGTCGATCATGAAGCAGAGCTGTGCTCCCGCTGAGCTGGTGGTGATTGATGATGGCTCAACGGATGATTCGCCAGCGATGATCGAGCAGACTTTGAAAGGGTGTCCCTTTCCCTGTGAACTGATTGTCAGAAGTAATCGCGGTTTGTGTGCGACGTTGAATGAAGGTCTGGCGCGGACGGAAGGCGATTATTTCGCATATCTCGGCTCTGATGATGTGTGGCTGCCGAATTTTTTGAAAGACCGGGTGCGACTGCTGCAATCGCGGACCGATGCGGTACTCGCGTACGGGCACGCTTACTTTGTCGACGAGCAGAGTCGAATCGTCGATTGTACGGCGGATTGGGCGAATTACGTTGACGGTGATGTGCGCGCCATGTTGCTGAACACGATCGCTCCGATGAGCCCGACCGTTCTTTACCGTCGCGCGGCGCTGGCAAAGGAATCGTGGAATGAGAAAGCCAGACTGGAAGACTATGATCTGTACCTGCGGTTGAGCACAATCGGAGAGTTCGCTTTCGATCCCAACGTTCTTTCCGGTTGGCGGCTTCATGGAAAGAACACGAGTCTGGATCAGATATTCATGCTCAATGAACACCTGGCGGCTCAGCGCGCCGTGGCGCCGACGCTCGGATTAAGCGATCGCGAGCTTGAGAAGCTGCAAACGCGAACGAGATTCAGCCGAGCGGAAGACTTCATCAGACTCGGAGACAAACGCACTGCGATTCGCTTGATGGGCGCAAACCTGAGCGGCGTTCGATCTCCGCGGATTCTCGCGCGCATGCTGATCCGGCTTGGTTTGCCAATGTCCTTTATCCGAAAAAGGAAGGCAGATCAGCAGAGGCGTGCCAGCGAACGTTTTGGCTCAATTGAATTGTGAACGCGGACGGGCGCGCCCGATCAGGCGGAGACTGAACGGCTAACGGATTCGCGGGTGGATGACGTTGGTAGTTCGGTTGAAGCGCGCTGCGGCAAGCTGATGCCGGCCATACGTGCAAACAGAGCTTCGTACTGATCGACGACGTAATCCCAGTCATAAGCATCCTGCACCCGTGCCTGTGCGCGATTGCGATAGGCTTGAACTAACGAACCATCGCGCAAAACGCGCTGGAGCTTCTCCGTCAAATCATGTTCATCCGCATAAGCAATTCCGGCGTCGCCGATGGCTTCGACGTTCTCAGGCGCGGCCAACGTCAACACGCAATTACCAAAACCCATTGCTTCTAAGAGCGCCGGGTGCGTGCCGCCGACTTCGGTAGCGTGAACATAGCAGTACGCGTTCTGTTGCAGCGCACGATAATCTCGACCGAATACAAAGCCGGTAAAAACGATTCGCTTGTCGCCCCGCGCGCGGTTCCTTAGATCCTTGATGTATTCGTGAGCATACGGCGCGTCGCCTACGACCAGGAGTTTATGCGCAGTGCGTACTCGTTTGAAGGCTTCGATCACCAGGTGCGCATTGTTCTCAGGCTCAAGCCGGGAAACGTAGAGCACGTAGCGGTTCGGTTCGACGCGCCAACGACGCACGAGTGGATCCGGCCGCCGCTCGACCTCAGCTCCATACGCGATCATCGTCGAACGAGCGCCGTGGCGGGCCAGATAGTATTCTTGAATTACTTTCGCATCGGTCACTGTCTCGGTCGGCAGGATCGTCGCCATCCGCTCAGCCATCAAGTAATACTTCCGGGCGATCCAATTCCACTTCTTGCGTTTGTGCTCCAGCCCATCGACATTGAGCGCGACGGGCGTGCCGGCAAGGCGCAAGATGGAAGCAAACGGCGCGTTCGCCGCATTGCAAATTAGCGCCGCATCGTAACGACCAGACACGGCGTGTAGCGCTGAAAAGAACGTGTGGACAATTGTGTCGAGATACTTATGTTTGATGGTGGGAAGAACTTTGAGGCGCACACCCTGAAACTCGAGCTGGCGGGGGCTGACGTAGTGCGCGCGGCAGTAGACGGTTACCTCGTGGCCGCGAGCCACCAGCCTTGTCGATAGATGTTCAGCGAAGGTTTCGAAGCCGCCGTAGTTGGCGGGAATTCCCCTCGTTCCCAGGATCGCGATGCGCATATAAACTGAAGTGAATCAGCAGGGGTTACTCAATTCACTTGATGCTTGTATTTACTGACGGCCGCTTTTTGATAAGCCTGTAAAGTCATCCGTGCTGTTTGCTTCCAATCAAACTGCCTGGCCCGCTCGAGACCCTGCATTCGCAGCGCCGCCCGAAACTCGGAGTCGTCCAGCACTCGCGTCAGCGCCTGCACTAAAGAATTCGTGTCGAAAGGATCGAACAGCAAACCGGCTTGGCCGACGACTTCGGGAATGCTCGTTCGGTTACCGGCGATCACGGGCGCACCGCACTGCATGGCTTCCAAAATCGGCAAGCCAAAGCCCTCAAAAAAGGAGGGATAAACGAAACAAGTAGCTCCGCTGTAAAGCGCCGGTAGATCGGTTTCGGCGACGTAACCAGTGAACGCTATATCGTTGTTCGCTGAATGCCGCTGCGCTGCGCGGAACGTTTCGTCGTCAAGCCACCCGCGTTTTCCTACCAGGACAAGCTGCGGAAGCTTACCCTCAGGACGCAATCCGCGCAAGCACGAATATGCCTCGATCAATCTAATCAGGTTCTTACGCGGCTGAATCGATGAAACCGAAAGAATGTAGTCCCGTGCGATGCCGTAATGTTCCTGAATTTTTCGCAGTTCTGTTTCGTCTTCGATTGGTTTGAAGTGCGACGGAGCGGCGGCCGGAGTCACCGAAACGCGATCCGGAGCAATGCTGTAGGTATCAACGATGTCTCGCCGTGAGAATTCGGACAGCGTAAGGATTTGCGCAGCCTTGCGAGCAGTGCGTCGCACGGTCAGGCGGAGCTGCGCGCGGCTGCGGCGATTGAAAGTCTCAGGCAAGTGTTCGAACGAAAGATCGTGAATGGTGGCGACTACGGGACACGGAGCGAGCGGTGGCGCGGTGTATTGCACGTGCAGGACGTCAACCGGATTTCGGCGCAGCTCAGCAGAGAGCGTCACCGGAATCCGCACCAGCGGCGTGTGCGGCACCGTGCGTTTCACCTTGAAGTTCGGCCAGCGATTCGCAAACTGATCGATGGCCGATTGCCTGGTGACGTACAACGTATATTGATTTGCTTGATCGACTTCGGCGAGCGCCTCGATCAGATTGACGGCGTAGGTTTCATTGCCGGCGAGTTGACTTCCGACTGAATGGGCGTCGATGGCGATATGCATGTCAGAACCGCCTGCGGTAGCGGGCGGTTGATCTTGCGATGAGAGGTTCGGTATCGGACTCCAACCACCCGCTACCGCAGGTGGTTCTGACTATTTCTTGCCTTCTGCAGCTTCGCCACCGGCACCAACAGCGGCGGCGCCGGCGCTCTGGCGCGTATCGCGTTCGCGAATGCGGGCAGCCTTGCCACGGAGATTGCGCAGGTAATAAAGCTTGGCGCGGCGAACGTGGCCCTTCTTCACCACGTCGATGTGATCGATGATTGTGGCATGCAGTGGAAAAATTCTTTCGACGCCGACGCCAAAACTGGTCTTGCGAACGGTGATGGTTTCGCGCACGCCGCCATGCTTGCGCGCGATGCATACGCCTTCGAATGCTTGTAGGCGTTCCTTTGTTTCTGATTCCTTGATTCGCACGTGAACGCGAACGGTATCGCCCGGCTGAAAATCCGGAATGTTACTTCGTAATTGTGTCTTGTCGACTGTGTCTAAACGGTTCATGACTAACTCCATTTCCAATTTCTGATTGCCAATTGCCGATTTAGGTGGCGTCCATCGCGATGCTTTATCAATCGACAATTGGCAATCGGAAATCGGCAATTATTCTTTTAGCAGATCCGGTCTATTCCTCTTCGTCTTCGCTTCAGCAGCTTCGCGCCGCCACTTGGCAATCTCAGCATGATGACCGGTGAGCAAAACTTCCGGCACGCTCATTCCTTCAAACTCCGGTGGCCGCGTGTAATGCGGATAATCGAGCAAACCATCTGAGAACGATTCATTAGTCGCCGATGTTTCGCTGCCCAACGCGCCAGGAATCAACCTCACTATGGCGTCTACGACTACGAGCGCTGCCGGTTCGCCGCCCGACAAAACATAATCGCCGATCGAAACTTCATCGGTGACTAACGCGTCGGCAACTCGTTCATCGACACCTTCGTATCGGCCGCATACCAGAACGAGCTGTTCGCATTTCGCTAACTCAGCGGCGAACGCTTGCGTAAACTGTTTGCCTTGCGGCGAAAGCAATACAACTCGCTTGTTAGGGGCGATATCTTTGCGTTGGCGCGCTCCGGTCAACGATTCAACTGCTGCAAAGATCGGTTCCGGCTTCAGCACCATGCCGTCTCCGCCGCCAAATGGCCGATCGTCGACCATCTTGTGACGGTCCGAAGTCCACGTCCGCAAGTCGTGCGCCTTTATTTCAACCAACTGTGCCGCACGCGCCCGGCGAATAATTCCGTAATCAAACGCTTCGCGAAAATAGTCCGGGAAGATTGTGATGATGTCGACGCGAAGCATTTCACAATTCCAACAATCCTTCCGGCGGATCGATTCGAATCACTTTCTTCTCCTTATCGATCTCGACGACGATGTCGGCAGCCATCGGAATCAATCGATCGCGGCCAGATTCATCGACAACACTCAATAGCTCGACGCCGCCGGTGCGCATGATCCCTTGGACTTCGCCGACGTTCCGTCCGCCAATCGTTTCAACTCGGGAACCGATCAATTCCCATTCATAGAAACTGTCGCTCGGAAGTTCGATTCGTTCATCCGCAGAAATTGCGAGATCGTAACCGACGAGTTCTTTCGCTGCGTCGATCGAATCAAATCCGGCGAACTTCAACACCAGCCGGTTCCCATGAAACCAATGCTCTTCAATTTGCAAAGATCGTTGACTGCCTTCGGCCGGGATGCCGGTCAATGACTTCAGATTTGCGAATCGATCCGGAAAGTCGGTGAGCAAGTCGGCAACAACTTCGCCGCGCAAGCCGCGCACCTTAACGATGTGCGCGACGGCTATCAGATCATCTTCATCAGGTGGCACAGACTTTAGTCTGTGATCGCTTTCCATGTTGATTCACAGACTGAGATCTGTGCCACTTTACTCGACCACATCCAGCACGTAACGATGCTGCTGCTTCAACCCGGCCGCGTAAACCAGCGAACGCAGCGCGCGTACGGTGCGGCCTTGCTTGCCAATCACTTTGCCCATGTCGGGTTGCGCCACGCGCACTTCAATGCGCGTCGTTCCGTCGCGCTGAACCTCGCGCACGTCGACCGCGTCGGCATCGTCGACCAGGGCCTTAACTACCATTTCAATCGTCTCGCGCATTTGGTTGTCGCTTACGCCGCCGGCGATTCCGCCGCCGCCTGGTTCTTCGCAGCCTGCTTGATCAGCCGTCGCACAGTATCTGTAGGCTGCGCGCCTTTTTTGATCCAGTATTGGACGCGATCGCTCTTGAGATTGATTTCCGCGGGCTCGCGCGTTGGATTGTACGTGCCGAGGTTCTCGAGGAACGCTCCGTCACGCTTCGACTGCTTTTCTTTAACTACGATGCGATAGCTGGGGCGTTTCTTGGCGCCGGTTCGCATTAATCTAATTGCTAACAAGTTGTCTCTCCTTAGATTGCTTTGTTCCCTCTCCCTTTGTGAGAGGGGTTAGGGTGAGGGTTTTGCGACGACCATAACCAATAAGCCATCACCCCGGCCCTCGCCCAAAGGGTGAGGGAGAAGAATCACCTTCGTCTCTTCTTCTTTTTCTTCTTCTTCCTGGACGGTCCGGCGGGCAAACCTGCCATCATCGGATCGCCGCTGCCGAAATCCATGTTGGGCATTCCGGTCATGCGACGCATCATCTTGCCGCCCAGCCCGCCACCGCCAAACATGCCTGAACTCGAAAGCTGCTGCATCATGCGGCGCATTTCGGTGTACTGCTTAATCAGAGCGTTCACCTGCTGCACCGTGGTGCCCGAACCGCGCGCGATGCGGCGCCGCCGGTTCGCGTTCAGGATCAGGTGATTCATGCGCTCTGCGCGCGTCATTGAATCAATGATCGCTTCGGTGCGCTTCAGCTCTTTCTCCATCATCTCTGACTGTTCATCAGTCAGATCCGGCATGCCCACGCCGCCGAGCAATTGATCCGGCAACAGCTTTAGAATCTTTGAGAAAGAACCGAGCTTCTTAACTTGCCTGAGCTGTCCGCGAAAATCGTCGAGCGTGAACTGGTTCTTCTGGAGCTTCTTGAGCTGCGCTTCGGCATCATCCTGATCGATCTTGTCCTGGACCTGCTCGATGAGCGACAGCACGTCGCCCATGCCGAGGATGCGTTGCGCGACCCGATCAGGATAGAACGGCTCGAGCGCGTCATACTTCTCGCCGACGCCGACGAACTTCACGGGTTGGCCGGTGACCTGTCTGATCGAGAGTGCCGCGCCGCCGCGCGCATCGCCGTCCATCTTGGTCAGCACGACACCAGTGATGCCTACGCGCGAGTGAAACTCCTCCGCCGATCGCACCGCATCCTGTCCAGTCATCGCATCAGCGACAAAAAGAATTTCGACGGGATGCGTTTCGCTTTTGATCGTGACCAGCTCTTCCATCAACTCGTCGTCGATGTGCAGACGGCCGGCGGTGTCGATCAAAAGAGTGTCGTACCCAGTATCGCGCGCGTGCTGCAGCGCACTGCGCGTCAACTCCAGCGGATCGTTCGTCTCAGGCTTTTCAAAGATCGATTGGCCAGTCGCCTTCGCGATGACCCTTAACTGTTCGCGCGCCGCGGGCCGATAAACGTCGGTCGAAAGCAGCAGAGGCTTTCGCTGCTGATTCTGCGACAGCCAGCGCGCAATCTTTCCCGTCGATGTCGTCTTGCCTGAGCCTTGCAGGCCGACGATCATGACGACGTTCGGCGCGGTCTTCGTAAAGACCAATCGCGACGATTGCCCGCCGAGCAACTCGACCAACTCATCAAAAACAATCTTGACGACTTGCTCAGACGGCTTTAATTCAAGCCAAACCTGCTGCCCTTCGGCCTTTTCCTTGACCGAGGCGATGAAATCCTTCGCGACTTTGTAATTGACGTCTGCTTCCAGCAGCGCCAGACGGATTTCGCGCAGCGCGGCGTCAACGTGTTCTTTCGTCAGGACGCCTTCGCCACGCAGGTTCTTCAGCGTCCGCTTTAATTTGTCGGAAAGCGACTCGAACATACCTCAGACAACAATTCCGGCAGACGCGGAAACAAGCATGATAGGGGGCGGTCTAAGGGGTGTCAAGGAATGGCGCCGGAGGGAAATTATGATAAATTCCGGCCTCGCGGCATGGCTTTACCAACCAAATCAATTATTCGATTGCTCTTTATTGGACTGGTCCTTTCCGCCGCCGTCTTGATCGGCGCAAGGACGCAGGCCCAAATGCGACATGCGAATCATGATTTAGGCGTCGTCGACTTCCCGGTTTCATGTTCAAAGCCGGCGCAAAAAGAATTCACGCACGCCGTCGCGCTGCTTCATCACATGACTTACCCGCAGGCGCGTGAAGCCTTCCAGCACGTGCAGATGATCGATTCGCGTTGCGCGATGGCTTATTGGGGCGAGGCGATGACGCTCTTTCAGCCGCTCTGGCCGACGCGGCCGAGCCCCGCCGCGCTGCAGCAGGGTTGGGATGCGGTGCAGAAAGCGAAAGCGCTTCAGCCTCCGACACAGCGCGAACAGCTTTTCATTGCGGCGGCCGAGGCTTTCTTTCTCGATCCAACGTCGAAGGATTACTGGCTGCGCATTCGACGATGGGAAGCAGCGATGGAAAAACTCTACCACGCCTTTGCCGACGATCCGGAAGCGGCCGTTTTCTACGCGCTGGCCCACCTCGCCACGACGCCTTCAGACAAGATCTCGAGAGCCAACGCGGATCGCGCAGCCGAAATTCTGCTTCGAGTTTACAAAAAGAATCCCAACCACCCCGGGGCGATGCATTATCTGGTTCACGCCAACGACGTGCCCGGACGCGAACGCGAGCTGCTGGAGATCACACGCAAGTACGATTCAATCGCACCCAACAATCCGCACGCGATCCACATGCCGACGCATATCTACACCCGGCTCGGCGATTGGAATGGCGTGATTCGCGGAAATCTGCGGGCGGCGAATGCCGCGCTCCAATATCCCGCCGGCGATAAAGGCCAATACGTTTGGGATGAATTCTGTCACGCGATTGAGTATCTCGTGTATGCGTATTTACAAAAGGGCAACGATCGAGCTGCCGCGGCACAAATAAAGCGCCTGCGATCAACCGCGCGATTGGAACCAAGTTTCAAGACAGCTTTTCACCTGACGTCCATACAAGCGCGTTACGCGCTCGAGCGTCGATCATGGGACCAGGCAGCGGCGATTGTTCCGCGCGAGCCGGCAACGCTCGACTGGGATCGATTCGCGTGGGCGGAAGCCATTGCGCGTTTTGCCCGCGGCCTGGGTATGGCCCACCAACGCCGGATCGATGAAGCCAAAGCCGAGAGCGGCCGTCTCACCCAACTTGACGCCGCAATGCAGAAAGCCGGTGAGGATCTGTTTGCACGTAACATTCGCATGCTTCATCTCGAGGTAGACGCATGGATCGCGCACGTCGAGGGGAAGCAAGACGCGAGCGTGTCGTTGATGGAACAAGCGGTGGCGCTGGAAGAATCAACTCCGAAGCACGCAGTCACACCGGGGCCGACGTTGCCTGCGCGCGAACTGCTTGGCGATCTTTTGATGGAGCAGAATCAACCGGCGCGCGCGTTGACGGCGTACCAGCGATCTCTCGAACTTTACCCGAAGCGATTCAACAGTTTGCTTGGTGCCGCGCGCGCCGCGCGCGCTTCAGGTAACGCAGTGGCTTCGCGGAAATACCATGTTCAACTTCTGCAGATTGCGCGCAGCGGATCTCGGCGAGTTGATTTTAGATAGGCATTTCTCCGAAGCGTTATTTCGCGGCTTTTTCTCAACCACAATAACAATTCGTGACCGGTACCGAGTTTTGTGCTATTTTTTGCTCGCTGGTATTAAGTAGTCGCAATTAAGCGTTTACGCCCTACCATTATTTTCCGAAGGTTGAAATGCGCAGGCCATTGGCCGTTTCTGTCTGTTGTTCCGCCATTAAGTAGCGCATCCCGATCCTTTCTTTCGGTCGGACTTTGCCGATTTTGAGTAACGACAAAGAAAACCCAATTGTCGATCTAGAGCGTGCCCGCGCGCGCCTCCGTGCGCGTCAGGGAAAGGCTTCCGCCGAATCGTTGTCGACTGAGTTCGATGAGATTAGGGACTTACTTGACGGCGGGTTGAGCACCGAAGCGCGCACGCGTCTGAATGTCGTACTGTCCGCGGCCCGCAACCAGCCTGAGTCTCTGGCCCAGGCCCGTTGCTATCTTTCTATCGCCCTCGAAATGCAAGGGCACTTCCATGAATCGCTCGATGCAGTTTCGATGTATGAGGATTCGCGCCTGCGAGAGAAGCTCGAGACGTCTTTGAACGTGAAGCTGCGGATACAGATGGCGTTAGCTTCGAACTACAACGGCGATCATCCGAAGGCCATTGCTCTGCTGAACGCAACGCTGCGTGAGGTTGGTGAAGAAGGCGCGAGTGCGGGCTCGTTGTATGCAGCTCTGGCGCGCGTCTATCGAACCATCAGCGAATATCCAATTGCGCGCGATTACTCGACTCGGGCTCTGGAAAACTATCGCCAGACCGGCGATTGGCGCGGATTAGCTGAAGCCTATTTTGGTTTGGCAACCGCGAACATTCACGAAGGCAACTACGAGATCGCGCTGGAAAATTTCAATCAAGCGATCAACTTGATCGGTGATCGTCCGGCCAGCTACATGCTCGGCCGCATCTACGCGAACATGGCGGGCGCGTGTTGGTTCCTGCGGCGTCCGCTGGACGGCATCAAGTTCCTCGAGAAAGCCATTCACTATTACGAGCGCACTGATCACAAGGCGAGCGCCGCCGAGGGCTACAACAACCTCGGCATCAATCTCGTGTTGATTGGTCAGTGGGATCGCGCGCAGAAGGCCCTGGAGCGCGCGCTGTCGATTGCCACGGAAGTCGACGATCGCGGCACCGAACTGCCGATGATCCTTGACTCACTCGGCGACTTATTGATGTTGCGGGGCGATCTCGATAGCGCGCAAAACTATCTTGAGCGAGCAGTCTCTCTGGCAAGTGAGAAGAAAAATAACTGGTATCGCTGTCAGGCGCATCGCACGTTGGGCCGCTGTTATTTGGCAATGAATGAAAGCAGCCTGGCCGACAATCAGGCAATGAAGGCGCTGGAGCTTGCGAATCTTATCGGTGATCGTCAGGCAATTTGTGAATCGCTTCTGCTGTTGACCGAAGCGTCGTTGCTCTCTGGTCATGCGGATGATGCCGCGGCGAGTCTCGAACGCGTGACCGAGTTGATAACCGATTCGCCGACTGACCTGCTGCTTGCGGGTGAAGCGCAGCGATTGCAAGGATTACTTAAAATGGCGCATGGCGACGCCTTCTCCGCAGCGCAACACTTTGGCCGCAGCGTTTCGATTTTCGATTTGTTGGGCGATCGATATCGCAGCGCACGCGCGCACTTTGAGCTAGCCCGCGCCTATGCGGTGACGCAACCGGAACAGGTGACCGAGCACTTGTCGCACGCCACCAACATGTTCCGAGAGTTGGGCGCCCAGCTCGATCTGCAGAAGGCGGAGGAAACCGTCGCTTCTCTGGACCGCAGCGCGGCGGTAGATTCCCGACGGAGCGAAACGATCGCGCAGTTGCTGACGCTTCGTTTAGCCGAAGCCGTCGCTTCGCGCGAATTGCTGTTGCATGAATTGGCGGCCGTGATTCGGCAAGAGACTAAAGCGAAGCGAATAATCATCACTGAACCAAACGCTGAGGCGCAGCGAGTAGTCATCGCGCACGGCTGTGACCGCGCCGAAGGCGAGCGGCTCGCAGAACAATTCGCCGCGGCACGAGAAGATGCGGAGCGCCGCGCGTTTGCAAAGAAGCATGATGTCGCAGTCATCGCTCTTGAACCCAGCAACGCGCCCCCGGCGACGCTCCTCATTTCGCCGAGCAACCGCGCGGACCTGCCGGGAGCACTGACGCTGCGACCGTTGTTGCGGATCGTTGAGTTGGGCCTGGATCTTTGTGCCTTGCGCGAACATACGCGCACCGCGCGCGCCGCGGATGACGAAGCTGCCTCGGCCGGCGCGAGCTTGATGCCGGGCTTCATTCACTCGAGTCCGGCGATGACGAGATTGGTGGAAGAGGTTCACAAGATTCGCTCGTCGGACGTGACGGTGCTCGTCACCGGCGAATCCGGCACCGGCAAAGAGTTGGTAGCGCGCGCGATTCACGCGCTGTCGTCGCGACGCGACAAAGTCTTTGTGCCGTTCAACTGCACGGCCGTGCCCAAGGAGCTGACTGAAGGATATCTCTTCGGCTATCGACGAGGCGCCTTCACCGGCGCCGTAAAGGACTCGGGAGGAGTGATTCGCGCGGCGGTTGGTGGCACACTCTTTCTGGATGAGATTGGCGATCTACCGATTGATGTGCAACCGAAGATTCTGCGGTTTCTTCAGGAAGGCGAGATTCAGCCGCTCGGCGATCAGCGTCCCAGCAAAGTCGACGTGCGCATCATCGCCGCGACGAACTCAGACCTGGAAGAGATGGTCGAGCGGGGAAAGTTTCGCGAGGACCTCTACTATCGTCTCAACGTGATTCGTTTGCGCGTACCGCCGTTGCGCGAGCGTCGCTCTGAGATTCCGACGATCATTAACTACTACGTCAATCATTATTCGGCGAAGTTCGGCCGGCACGACATTCAGATGACGCCGCAGGCGATCGATCTGCTGATGGTTGCCGATTGGCCTGGCAATGTTCGCCAGCTCTGTAATGAAGTGCAGCGGGTCATTGCGCGTTCTGAGGACGGTTCCGTGATAACTCCCGAAGAACTGTCGCCCGAGTTTAGACGCGCGGGCGCGCCATCGGCTTCCGCCAGATCTGTAATGTCGATCACCGGAACCGGAAGCTCTCTCTCGGTTCCATTACAGAACGTCACGTTGGCAGAAGCGTTGGCTGAAGTAGAGCGGCGCATGATCTCAGAAGCACTCCGGAAACATAATGGCAACATCTCACGGGCCGCCCGCGAGTTGGGCCTGACCCGCCGCGGCCTCTATTTAAAGCTTGATCGCCTGGAAATGACCGCCAGCGCCTGATCTGAAGCAATCTCTTTCCGCAACCTCGCTCATCTATAGACGTGTAATGTCCTGCGGGGCCCGCGCTCGAAAGATTGGTTTGCGCCACTTTCGCGCACGGGTTATGCTTTTCTTGAAAGTTATTCGGAATGTCAACTCAACCAAATCTCTCGAGTAGTCCTTTTCGCAATCGGGTCCTGCCGTGGACGGTGACGGCCTTCGTCAGCCTGATTTCGATTGTCCTCCTGCTTTATCTCGCTCAAGCGACGATGAGCATCAATGCGAAAACGCTGGCCGCGCAACGCGAAGTCGCGGATCTCAGAAAAGAAACAGACACTCTGAACCAGCGCGCTAAAGACGTCGAGATTGCCCTGACGCCCGACGAGCGGCGTGAATTGAAGTACGCGCATGCCCTCGTTGATCGGAAGCGCTTCTCGTGGACGCGGCTGTTTGCCGATCTGGAGAATTCCTTGCCCGGTGGCGTTCGCGTGACGCGCATCGCCGTTAAAGAAGTAAGTTTGCAGGATGATCGGCCCGTGGCCGATCTCGATCTGGTGGTCGCGAGTAAGACTTCAACTGCCGTGACCGAGATGATTCAAAACATGGAAGCCGATGGAGTCTTTCATGCTGAACTTGTCGCGCAGAATCCTCAGCGCGGCAAAGGCGAGAGCGGATCGGAATATGAATTGGCAGTGCATTACGTGCCGCGGGCCGGAATGCCCGTCGAACCGAATACGAAGCGGCCCGTCGATACCGCGAACACCGGGGACAAGCCGCAATGACTCAGGAACAGCCGATGCCTCAGAACGCGATCTCCGCGCAGCAACAGATTTCGGTTCGCGTCAACCGAATGAAGCGCGCGCCGGCGTTCCACATCATTGGGCTACCGGAATTGATCGGGCTGGCGGGAGCGGCGCTGCTTGCGCTGCTGACTGTGTTTGCGTGGTTCTATTTTTATCTGCCCGCGAATTCGCGTTTGACGTCAACGCAAATGGAAAAGCAACGTCTCCTCAGCATGCGGGCGGCCTCTGGATCCGAATTGAAGACGATCATCGACACGCAGACCCGCGTCAACCAAATTAAGGCGAGTCTCGAGGACTTCGAAGGGAATTGGCTTCCTTCGCAAAGCTCCGGACGCATGTCGCTGTACACGGTGCTGAACAAACTGATCAAGAGTAACGGCCTGCGTAACACCGCCGGGCCTGCGTACTCGCCGCTGGCGGCCATTGGTAACAAGACCCAGGTTCAAGCGACTGTGAGTGCTGAAAAACAGAGTCAGGCGAAATGGCAATCAATTTATCCGGGCATCGTTGTCAGCGTCACCGTGGAAGGTGCTTATCAGAACGTCAGGCATTTCGTGCATGACATCGAAGCCAGCCGGCAGTTCCTTATTATTAATGCCGTCGAGTTGGAGCGGGTCACGCAATCAGGAACAGCCGAGGCGGCGCCGGTTGAAGTGCCGGCGCGCACCACCACCGGGTTGACCGGGAATAAGCCAACCGTCGGAGGGCGCGGAACCCTGGTGAGTCTGCGCATGGATATGGCGACGTATTTTCAGCGGACCGATTCGAAATCGATTCAGCAATAGGTAATTGTGGTATGAAGTTTTTCGATCCGAACAATCCGAACGAGAAGAAGAAAATGATTGCGGCGGGAGCCTTGGCGCTGGCCGCGATCCTGGTGCTCGGCTATGTGTTCTTCGGAGGCGGATCCTCAAAACCACCGACGACTACGAACGCGATCGTTCGCTCGTCGCCCTCCCCAGCGCGTAGCGCCAGGCCTAAAGAATCACCCGAGCCGCCCGTGGAGGATCTGTCGATCTATCAACCCGTTTCTTTCACCGGAACCGTAGCCTCTGCGTCGGAAGCTGATCGAAATATCTTTTCTTATTACGAACCGCCACCGCCCACACCGAAACCAGTTATCATTCCGACACCATCACCGACGCCGACTCCACCTCTGGTCGCGTCAGGTGTGTCGCCATCTTCGGTGTACGCGCGCACGCCGAGTGATTTCAGTTTGCAACTAACCGGCGACAAGTTCACACCCGCGGTGCGCATCGTCATCGACGGTCGCGAGTTGCCTACTCGCTTCATCGGTCCGCAACAGTTGTTCACAACGGTGCCTGCCTCGCTGGTGACAAATCCCGGAGTGCGCCAGCTCATGGCACGCACGAGCGACGGACATCTTTATTCGAACACTGTTTCACTGAACGTGTCGCAACCGCCGGTGCCGAACTTTAATTATGTTGGCTTGATTGGTAAGCCGCGCTTTAATGACATTGCCGTGCTGCAGGACAAGAGCAGCAAGGATCTGAACAACGTGCAGCGCGGTGATCCGGTCGGCGGACGCTTTCGCGTCGTTAGCATTTCCGAAAAGGAAGTAGTGCTGATAGATACGGCGTTGAAGATCAGGCATACACTTCCGTTTACGCAGGATCCAAATTCCGGCGCGCCTTTCAGGACAACGCCGCGAGTGAGCGAGGAACCGGAATAGCAATAGTGAAATGAAAACAGTTTCTCAATCAGCAGTTCCCAATCGGCAATCGGAAGGCGGTTTCACGCTTGTGGCGCTGCTGGCGGTGATGAGTCTGCTGGCCCTTTTTGCGCTGGCCGCCGCCGAAAATGTGCGACAGCAATCCCAGCGGGAACGTGAAAAAGAGGCCATTTTTCGCGGGGAACAGGTCTCTGACGCTATCCGCTCGTACTATCGATATCGCGGCGGGCAAGGGGTGAATTCGCTTCCGACCTCGATGGATCAACTGCTTGAAGGAATTCCCAGAGGCACGAAAAAACTTCAAATCCTGCGGGTATCAGCCTCGCGCGATCCGCTTTCAAGCTCCGGCGAATGGAAGCTCATTAGTCCGACTTCGGGAGACGTCACGGACTTCGTAAAAGCGTTGACAGTTTACTCGGGCGGAACACCGCCGACGCCGCGTATGCAAGGCCTGGCACAACTGATCCCGCAGCTGGCAAATGTGCTCGATACAGAATCGAGTGGCACTGCACCTGGTGGCGAAGACGATTCAGCTAACAGTAGCGGACCATTCCTTGGCGTCGCGAGTCGCAGTCAACGCAATTCCGTGATCACTTACTACGGAATTGATCGTCACGATCAGTGGATCTTCACACCTCTCTTTAAGTAACTCATCCTCGCTTCGTGTCAGTTGAAGTTCCGACTAGCAGCGCTCAGCTTCTCATGCTCGAGGGTGATCATGACTCGCATTCTGATCGCAACTGATCGCGCAACCGCGTTTGATCTTGATGACCACATCGTCGCACATCGCGTGTCGATCGTGAGAGCGAGCGTGAAGTTTTTCGAA
>Ga0247673_1000015_pt1 | contig 21413 bp, 19 predicted proteins | sample CNK14_metaG_FD_182722 | JGI IMG/M metagenome (GOLD analysis project Ga0247673, IMG submission 182722) | Soil microbial communities from Purdue University Martell Research Forest, Indiana, United States - CNK14 | ecosystem: Environmental > Terrestrial > Soil > Temperate forest > Bulk soil...
GGCGCGCGCTCGAGCCATATGCCTCCAGCCATCTCTCAGGTTAGGAAGGATGGTTTACCTCCGCTCCAGTCATCAGTCCGGCGGGGGCAAGCCGCCCTTCCCGACCTTGAGATTTCCCAAAGGCAACCCTTCGATCAGATGATCCATCGCCAGCCACAGGCTCCAGCTGTGATGGTAGAAGGCTATGGGAAACGCAAGTCCGATCGCGAATAGAATCGTGAGCATCACTCGATCGTTTAGATCCAGCAGCAGACACGCGAAGTAGGTCAGCAGCACAAGAATCTCGGTGGCGACGACGTTCGCCATAATCGCGCCGACGAAAAATCCTTCTTCGCGTTTGAAGATTACGCCGCAGGCAGTGCAGCGATGTTTGAGATTGAACGGGCGCTGCACGATCGAGGCTTCACCGCACACCGGGCATTGCAGCTTCACAGAACGCCAAAGCGTGCGAGCGATTGAACGTGGGTCGCGCTTCATAGATGCACACGCGAGGTGTCAGAAGACCGACCGTGAGGAAGCGCTACCTCGATGAGAGTGCCCTCGCTTACGCTCGGGCTTCTGACACTATCTATTCTCCCAGCGCCGCGTACTTGAACACTCGGAATCGATAACGCACCTGATCGCGAATGTTCTTTGCGACGACGCCGTGCAAATCTTCTCTCCAGGTCGTGTATTGATCGATGAAACGATCAGCCGCGGCTTTGTCTCCTTGATATTGAACGTCGAGCACTTTCTTTAAGAGCTTGCCGACGACGTCGTGATATCGGTCGTAATGAATGCGCAGCTTGCCATTTTCAAAAGTTAACAACCAATTCTCGAGGAAGAAATTCCACTGCATCAACTGCATCGTGTTGTAGGGCTGGTCGCGCCGCGGCTTGTTGTTTTGCAGCACGCGCAGGATTCCGCCCGCGTAAACGCTGCGCAGTTGCGCGTCGGTGAAGTAGTTCTGCTTGTGCAGCGCGTCGGCGACGTAGAGCGAAACCAGATCCGCCTTCATCTCTTCGAGCGCATCGGCATCATCCTGCAAAGCCTGATCGAGATCGCGGCCGTCCTTTGTTTGGTCCACGCCGAGGTAATGACCAACCTCATGCCAGAGCGTGCGATAGAAGTTGCCGTCGGAAGTGAGTTCTTTCGCCTGCTCGTCACCGACTGCGGCCGCGAACGTGTGGTTCGTAGCTTCGAAGATGTTCGGCTCGCGCATGATGTTCGCGCGCAAAAGGATCGTGCGGCCATAACGTCGCGCCAGATAAGTTTCGTTCGGCAGAATCGTCGCCGTGTTGCCGCCGCGCGCCTGGCCAAAGTCGGCAATCACGTCGTACACGCCGACCGGAATATCTTCACGAATGCGCTTGTGATGATCGTAAGGCAGCGAATCTTCTAATCCCTGCAAACCTTTCATCGCCTGACGCAGCGCCGTGGTCTCTTGCTGACGCGTCAGCAGCAGACTGAACGCGAAGAAAGTTTTCGTGCCGTAAAGTTCATCGTCGTACGTCTCGTACGATCCGATCTGGGCGTTGAGATTCTTAAAGTGTCCGGTCACCCATGCCGCATCGCCCGACTCGTAATCGTCTGAGAGAAGATCGCGCGCGCGATTGCGCAGGAACCTCGCGAATTCTTCGTCGTCTTTCTGCAAAGCGTCGGCAGCGTCGTTCAGCAGGCCGTACGCCTTCATTAGCTGGTCGGCATACGCGACCGAGTACGGCACGGAATAGAAATCGGTCTGCGGCACGCGCGCACGCGACCCGCGCCGAAGACTTTCAGCCACGAGATGACTCAGCCGATCCTTCAGGCCCGGATGCAGCGTGTCCAGCGCCGGATATTTCATTAACTTCGCCATGTCGTCGCGCAGATTCTCAGACGTGACACGGCGCGCGACTGTGCGCTGATCGAGAACCTCATCGCGATTTGCATTGCCCGCGGCGAACGACTTTTCCAATTCATCTTTGGTCACGCCCCACGGATACATGTTCTTGCCGGGCACTACCGGATCGACCGGCAGGAAAGGCTCGCGCTTGTTTTCCAGCGTCGTCGCGATCGGTCCCTGGAACAATCGATACAGCGTCAACAGGTTTTCCGTCGGCGTGGGATTGCCGATGTGCATGTGCAGGTCCCAAAGCTTTTCGTAAGAACTCAACGCCTGATGATGACGCTGATCTTCATAGATGTGCTGAAAGATTTTCCCCACTTCGAGCAGCTTCGCGACCGCTGCTTTCTCGCCAGTGCTCAGCTGTGAAAGATCCGGCGCGAGCCGAATCGTCTGAGTCTTTTCAATGATTGGCTGGCTCTTTTCGAGCGGCCAGTAACCGGCAGGCCAGGTGCCCGGACGTTTCGGACCGGGTTGCGAAAGGACAGTAGCGCACAGGCTTAATAGAACCACGACCGCAAGTAACTTAATCATCTCTGACCTCACTTGAATGAAGTTTTGTTCATGATACCTAACGGCCTCTCAGACCGCGAACGAACTGCGGAAACCCGACTGTTATGGAGGGTGCACAGGAGAATCGTTCTTGAGCTTGATGCCGCGACGGACTACCATGCGGCGAATCGTAATCTTAAGAGGAAGGGCCCAAGTATGAAAAAGATTCTAGTGGTGGGACTGCTGGCCGTTTCCGCGATAACGTTGTCGGCTTGTAAGTTCGCTGGTCGTGGGATCGCCGGCTCAGGTAATCGCAAGACTGAGAAGCGCGACTTGAAATCCTTCAAAGTAATCGACGCTAAAGGCGCATACGAAATCAATGTGACGTGCCAAAAACCAGCGAGCTTTGAAATTGAAGCCGACGACAACATCCTGCCGCTGATCAAAACCGAAGTTCACGATGGCGTGCTAACCGTCAGCAGTGACGAGAGGTATAACTCTTCAAAAGCGGTTGTCTTGCGAATTACCTTGCCTGAGTTGACGGAGGTAATCTCGCGCGGTGCGGGTCAAATCAACATTTCCGACGTAGCAGGTGAGAAGCTTCGTCTCGAATCGCTCGGCGCAGCTTCCTTCAATGCCGCCGGCAAGGTCAAGTCGGTCGAGATTTCATCCACCGGCGCGGGCAAGATCGACGCGGCGAACCTCCAGGCGGAAAAGGCAAAGGTCGATGTCACCGGCGCCGCCAGTGTTGATGTCTACGCGAGCGACCAATTGGATGTGAAGGTGTCGGGCGCGGGCAGCGTTGAATACAGCGGCAATCCGAAGAGCGTTAATAAGAGCTTCACCGGTATCGGAAGTGTGAAACCGAAAGGACAATGAAGCGAGGCGTCACCTTTGAAACTGTTCGCGAGATTGCAGAGACTCTGCCGGGCGCTGAAGAGTCTACGTCTTACCGCACGCCCGCCTTCAAGGTGAAAGGCAAACTGTTTGCACGCCAGCATCAGGATGGCGAGTCGCTCGTGATCGCAGTTGACTTCACAGCGCGCGAAGAGATGATGAACGCCGCACCTGAGAAGTTCTACATCACCGATCATTATTTGAATTATCCCTGGATGCTCGTGCGGATGAAGCAAGTTAATAAGGACGAGCTGCGGGATCTGTTGATGGGAGCATGGCGACGAGTTGCGGGGAAGGCGCTAAAATACGAACGATGATTCGCGTGCCCACAAATAGGGAGCCCACACATCCAGGCGAAATGTTGCGTGAGGAATTTCTATCGCCGATGGAGATTGATCCAAATGAATTGGCGCGATCCATTCACGTGCCGGCACAAAACATCTTCGAGATCATCTCTTATCAGAGAGCCGTGACACCGAGCATCGCCCTGCGGCTCGCAAAATACTTCGGCATGTCACCCGACTTTTGGATGAACCTGCAACTGCGTTGGGATCTGTATCAGACGCAGCAAGCTGAATCGGAAGATCTCAAAGCGATTCGCCCGCACGTCGCTGCTTGATCGATTTTGTAAATCACCGCGCATTCTCTTCAACCGATTGCCCGACGACGCTCCTGACTTTAAAGACATCCATCCGCACAACGTTTCTTCGTGCCGCTAGGCACGAAATATCTATAGCCCGCGATTCATCTTCTTGATTCAAGCTCCGAAGGAGCGAAATGTTATGTCGCCCCTACCGGAGCTTTGGGATTCCACGGTCGCCGCGAGCTGTAAACATCGCGCTCCTAGCGGGGCTTAGCAGTTGCGCGTTTGCGGCGAGACCTTGGCCTTCTAATATCGTCCAGGTATCCAACGAATGCGCGCAGATGATCGAGACTGTTTTCGTACGCGTACAGCGCCGCAAGGAACGCCGTCTCATGTGCGGCCATCGTGTTCCCTTCCCTGGCTGCATTTGATATCGCAGCTATCAGTGTCGCGCGTGATTGATCTCGCCGCGAGATCGTTAGCCTTGCCACTCTGCGAATCCTACCAGCCTTCAAATTGTCCATTACCCGAACCATTTGTTTTACGAACGGCTCGATCTTGTATCGAATCGTCGAGCGCACAACCAAACGGCGAATCTCTTCTTGAGGCAATGCGAGATGATCGGGATCGAACTTGCGCAAGTGTCTCGCGAGCGAGCGACGCCCTTTGCCCGCTGGTAGCTTCTTCCTGACTTGGTTGTTAGGCATCCGCTATTTCTCAATGGTAAGGAACTGTGATTTGGCGAAATTCTTATAGCGACGGGCGATGCGAAAAGTTCTACGAGCCACGTAGTGGCGAAATGTTTATAGAACCAATCAACCTCTCAAATGATCCAAGCTCCTTTAGAAGCGACACATCTTCTGTCGCCCATAATGGGCTCACGTGTTGGATAGCTCACGATGGCTATAAATATTTCGTCCCTCCGGGACTGCCGAAACGAAACTTCGCCGCTGCGCCTGCGCCGTTGTTCAAGTCTATGGTTCGCGTTCCCGTCAATGACAGGCCATAGAAACAGATCGCGCCGGGTCTGTCTACAGACTATGAGTGACAATCCTCAAAAAATGTATCGTTCGCTGCTAGACAAGATTTCTGAGCCTGCCTGCTCGTCATCGTCGATAAAAATCACCACCGCAAGCCCCCGGTCTCAGCTTCGGCGATCCAGCTTGCTTTGCCTCGACGGATAAAGCCAAAATGACAAGTGCCGAGAGGTCAAGCCCGGAGAAAGGATTCGCCGATGAGTTTAGTGATAGAAGCGCCACCCGTACCGCTGCGAACCGATGAGCATGGCGTAATACACGTTGGTGAGACTCGCGTGCCGCTTGATACGGTCGTCTTCGCCTTCAATCATGGTTCATCTCCGGAAGAGATTGTCTTAAGTTATCCCACGCTCGAATTGGCGGACGTCTATGCCGTCGTCAACTATTACTTACACAACCGCAGCGAAGTTGATCTCTACCTGAGCCAGCGCGAAGGCGAGAGTGCCCGAATCAGGGAAGAGAACGAGAAGCGCTTTCCCCAGGCCGGTATTCGCGCCCGCCTCCTCGCCCGACGCTAGCCGAGTGAACGTGCCGCTAGGCACGAAATGTTCATAGACCCAGGTCTTCTTTTTGAATTCAAGCTCCGGAGGAGCGAAACGTGTGTCGCTCCTCCGGAGCTTTGGATTTTTAGGGGCCAACGCTGGCTATAAACATCGCGCTCCTAACGGAGCTGAAAACCGGCAGCGATGACAATCCTCTGAAGCTGATGTATAAGGGCAAGGCGAAGCCGATCTCAAATCCTCTGATTGCTTATGCCCGACTCACCCACATCTGAACCCGAATCGCCTTTCGTTTGCGACTGCGCTGAGTGGATGCGCGAAGCGTGCGCCGGAGAGCCCTTCTATAGGGAGCTCGAAGGCAAGCGTTATTGCGTGCTTCACTATCCCGGCAAAGAGAAGAGCGTGGATTTCGAGTCAGCGCTTCAGAGAAAACTTGAGAATGAAGATTTTGACTTTCGCGGTGTGTGGTTCCCTGACGAAGTGTCGTTCGAGGACTTTGAATTTAGAACTACGGCAAACTTCATCGGGGCCACGTTCAGCGCGTGGGCGGACTTCAGCTCTGCCACTTTCAGTGCTAAGGCGAACTTCTCTTATGCCACTTTCAACGCGGCGGCGTCCTTCAGCCATGCGACTTTCAGCGATCTGGCGTCCTTCTTCTTTGCCACTTTCAGCGCGGCGGCGTCCTTCAAATCTGCCACTCTTGGCGCGGCGTACTTCAGCCATGCGACTTTCAGCGATCTGGCGTCCTTCGTCTCTGCCACTTTCAGCGCTAAGGCATCCTTCGTCTCTGGCACTTTCAATGCTGAGGCGTCCTTCGTCTCTGCCACTTTCAGCGTGGCGGCGGACTTCAACCGTGCCACTTTCAGGGCGGCGGCGGACTTCAGCTTTGCCGCTTTCCGCGCTAAGGCGCACTTCAGATCTGCCACTTTCAGCGCGGCGGCGGACTTCAACCGTGCCACTTTCACCGCTGAGGCGGACTTCAACGTTGCAAAATTCAGCGCTGAGGCGGACTTCAGCGAAGCCATTTTCAGCGCGGCGACGGACCTCACTCTTGCCACTTTCGGCGCGGCGGCATACTTTCTCTCGACCAATTTTAGCGCTGAGGCGTACTTCAGCGATGCCACTTTCAGGGCGGCGGCGGACTTCAGCCTCGCCACTTTCAGCGTCGAGGCGCACTTCAACTCGGCCACTTTCAGTGCTGACGCGGACTTCAGCGATGCCTCTTTCAGGACTGAAGCGTACTTCCACTCTGCCACTTTCGCAGATCACGTTAGATTTGCAGGAAATGAAAAACACAAGGTAATGACCGATACATCCGCATTGGATCTTCAGTTCGCCAAGATCGAAAAACCCGATCGTGTTTCATTCCACACACTCAGCCTCCGCCCTCATTGGTTCGTTAACGTCAACGCGCGAAGATTTGACTTCACAAATGTGAATTGGGGACGGCCCAGCATCAACGAAGAGATTAGCCGCTTAGAACAGAAGGACATCTCATCGCCCCACCTTCTACTAGCGATTGCTTGCCGGAACCTGACAGTTAACGCCGAAGAGAACCATCGCTACGAAGAAGCCTCAAAGTTTCGTTATATGGCAATGGAGGCGCGGCGATTGGAAAGTTGGCGCGGCTTTGCTCCCTGGCGACTGAGTTGGTGGTATTGGTTGGCAAGTGGTTATGGGGAACGAGTTTGGCAGGCTTTCTTCGTCCTGTTAGGAATATTGTTGCTGTCTGCCTTGCTCTACACGCGCGTCGGCTTTGCGAGATGGGAACCAAAGCTGGCGACTGAAGCTGATGTCGCGATTGCCAGACGCGATGATGTTGGCTCGCCGCTGAAATTTAGTCGCGCGCTAACCTACAGCGCCGCTGTGATGACGTTTCAGAAGCCTGAGCCACGGCCGGCGACGACCGCGGCGCAAACCGTGGTGCTTCTCGAAACGATTCTTGGACCGGTTCAAGCAGCTTTGCTGGCACTCGCTATCCGTCGCAAATTCATGCGTTAAACTGCGCAGGGATCTCTACACAGAGGTTTCGCGGCAACGGCCGCAGCTTTTCTTCCAGACCTTGAGGTTCATCATCCTTACCGCTTATTATCCGAACATGCCGCTAACACTAGATCAGATTGCAGAAGAAGCAATGCGACTTCCACCCGCGTCAAGGGCCTTGCTCGCTGAGAAGATGGTTGAGAGTTTGGAGACCGTGGAATTAGACGAGATTCAGCGGCTCTGGTCGGCAGAAGCAATTCGGCGGCGCGACGAGATTCGTTCCGGGCAGGTGAAGCCGATTCCGGGTGAGCAGGTGATCGAAGAGGTTCGTCGCTTGGTTGGTCGATAAGATCAATGACCTACGACTTCCACCCGGAAGCGCGCTTGGAATATCGCGAAGCCGCCGCCTTCTACGACGCGCGTCGCGCTGGTCTCGGCGCCGCATTCACTCTAGAAGTCGAAGCCGCGATCGATCGCATCCTTCAGAGCCCTAAGTCCTGGAGAGTGGTTGAACAGGATGTGCGGCGCTGTCTTACTCACACCTTTCCGTACGGCATTCTCTACACCATCGAGGAATATCTCATCCTCATCGTGGCGATTATGCATTTGCATCGAAGACCAGGCTACTGGAGGGATCGCTTATGAGCTTGATCAAGGCAGCATTCCTGACCTGCTTCACTGTTGGTTTGGTGAGCGCCCAACAAACTCTCCAACTCAAACCCACGCCTAAGACTGTCGCCTGGGGTTATTACGACGCGAGCACACCGCCGGTGATGCGCGTCAAATCAGGCGACACGGTTGAGATTCAGACGCTGATCACTTCCAGTCCGACGCGGCTCGAAGGCGCGGGTGTCAAGCCGGAGGATGTTGAGCAATCGCTGCGCGACATCTATCGCGAAGTCACGAACAAAGGGCCGGGCGGTCATATTCTCACTGGGCCAATCTTTGTCGAAGGCGCTGAACCGGGCGATGTGCTCGAAGTGCGAATCAAAGACATCAAGCTCGCCATTCCTTACGCTTACAACGCATTCGGCCCCGGACGCGGCTATATCCCTGAAGATTTTCCTTACGCGCGCATGAGGATCATTCCGCTCGATGCGCAGAAAATGGTTGCGCATTTCGCGGACGGCATCGATATTCCGCTGCATCCTTTCTTTGGCAGCATCGGCGTGGCGCCGCCGGAAGTTTCCGGTCGCATCTCCAGCGCGCCGCCCTGGGTGCACGCAGGCAATCTCGATAATAAGGAACTAGTGGCGGGCACGACGCTCTACATTCCGGTGCACGCGAAAGGCGCGCTGCTGCTGGTCGGCGATGGTCACGCCGGTCAGGGCAACGGCGAAGTCGATATCACCGCGATGGAAACTTCTTTGATTGGAACTTTTCAGTTGATCGTCCGCAAGGACGTGAAGCTGCGATGGCCGCGCGCCGAAACGCCGACGCATTACATTTCGATGGGCATTCACGAAGACTTGAATGAAGCGACCAAGATGGCGCTACGCGAGATGATCGATTTTCTGGTGAACGAGAAACACCTGACGCGCGACGATGCCTATCAGTTGTCGAGCGTCGCAGCGGATCTCAACATCACGCAACTCGTCGACGGGAACAAAGGCGTGCATGCGATGATTCCCAAAGCCATCTTCACCGGCCAGAACAATCAGCCGAAGAGCAACGATGATCTGATCACGTTGTCGCGAACCGCGTGCTTTGGGACTTGTCCGATTTACACTGTGACCATTAGTTCGGACGGCGCCGTAACTTTTAACGGCGAGCGCTTTGTGAAGAATGTCGGTCTCGCGCAGGGACGAATCGATAAGTCCGCATTTCGCGATCTCATGCGCGAGTTTGAAAGGATTGACTATTTCACTTTGCCCGATGAATTCGCACCGGGCACGAAGGTGTGTCCGAACATGGTTACCGACATGCCCTCGGCGGACACCTCAATTCGCTTGAATGGCAAAACGAAACGCGTGGCGCATTATCGCGGCTGTGGTAATTCAGGAGTACTCGCGAAGCTGACCGCTCTGGAAAACAAGATCGATGAAGTAGCGGAAACGCAGAAGTGGATCAAGTGAGCGCGCGAGGTAGCTATGATGGAAAATGGTGGAGCAGAGGGGGATCGAACCCCTGACCTCCGCATTGCGAACGCGGCGCTCTGCCAAACTGAGCTACTGCCCCACGCGGAATTCGATACTACCGTTTCAAGTTTCAGGTTTCAAGTTTCAGTTCGGAAGAAACCGAAGTGTGGATGACCGCGAATCGCGGCCGGACGGCGCGTTTCGCTCGGCTTCAAATTTGTCTTCGAAAAGGAAAACGCAGGCCGGGATGCCTGCGACCCGCAGCCCGGGATGGGTGCGATTCATCCAGGTTGAAATTCTCAGATTTAAGTTCCAATTGTAGACTGATTATTGGCGGCAGCGACGCGCAGCAATCAAAACCAGCCGCGCCGCCCGTAGATATACGTTCTCACAAACTCCTCGTCGCTCTTGGTGAGGTACATGATCCCTTCGATGATGCCGATCACGTGCATCACTGCTGATAGTGTAAAGCAACTCAGCACCGACACGAGCAGCATGATCATGCCTTCCTTTTGATAGCCGAGTATGAATTTGTGAATGCCAAGTCCGCCGACGACAATGCCGAGAATGCCGGCAACGATCTTCTTATCTGCGCCCGCTTGTTGCCAATCATCCACGCTGGACTGTCCATAGAAAGGCGCCGGCACCTGAATCGGTTGATAACCGGTGTCGAATGGTGGCTGGTAATCCGCCTGGTACGCAGTCGTTTGCTTGCCGCTGATCACCGGCAATTCAGCCTGACAACTGGTACACGTACGCGAAAAATCATCGTTCGGCGTACCGCATTTTGTGCAATAGACGGCCACGGAATTTACACGCAAATAGTTGCGTCGAATAAAACAACGGACAAGCGCAGGCTGGCGCCGCTTACCCCAGCGCCTTCAGATCCGCAACGCGTTTCTGTTGCCTAACGCCTGTCCGCCTAAGGTGAAACGACGGAAATTATCGGTTGCCAATCGCGCTCAAGCCGACGCCCAATATCATCATGATCACGTAGATCAAAATGAGCAGTAGGCCCAGACCGATGGCGATGAAGCTGAACATCTTGGCTTTCTTTGAAGCGTCCTGTGCGCCGGCGATATCACCTGCCGCCACTTTACCATTGACCTGCGTTGCGAAAATGATCGCCGGAATGGCCAGGGGCCAGCAACAGAAAATTGAGATAATCGCCGGCACGAGATAATTCGGTACCGTCCCTGATGCTGATCCACCGGCCGGTGGCGGAGTCCAATTTTGCGACATGTTAAGTCTCCTAGTTTTCCAGTTTGTAACTGCTTATCAAAAGTTGATGAGGCCCGCCTGATAGCCATCATTTACTAGCGAGATCCGATGGGGCCCGGCGAATTCCGAGGCTTTACTTTCAGGGGTTTGCACCGCAAACAGCGAAGCATAACTAACAAAAGAGGCGCTTGCTTGTCAATTTAATTCGCGAGTAAATCCCGCATTCTCGCCGCGCTGAACCGCAGCGACCGGATCAAAGCCGCAATTGACTCAGCAAACCGAGATCGGGGATAGTCTGAGCCGTTTCGCGAAACCGGTTCTTTCGCTGCGCATCATCAATTGAAGCAAGTTCTACAAAACCTAAAAACCGGCGCCGTCACAGTCACTGATGTGCCGGTTCCGGTGGCTCGACCTGGCTTTGTGTTGGTCCGCACGGCAGCGTCGTTGATAAGCGCGGGTACCGAACGAACTGCGGTGGAAGCCGGCCAGAGGAGCTTGATTGGCCGCGCCATGGATCAACCCGCGCTCGTGAAGAAGGTGATTGAGCGCGCGACTCACGAAGGCATCGCCAACACCGTCGGCGCGATCCGGGCAAAGCTCGCGTCGAACGTGGCCCTCGGTTATAGCGCTGCGGGCATGGTGATCGGAATCGGCGAAGGCGTAACGAGCTTTCGCGAGGGTGATCGTGTTGCATGCGCGGGACTCGGATACGCTTCGCATGCGGAAGTCCTCGCGGCGCCGAAGAATCTGTGCGTGGCGATTCCTGACGGCGTGAGCTTCGAAGGCGCGGCATTTGGAACAGTCGGCGCGATCGCGTTGCAGGGCGTGAGACTCGCTGAGCCGACATTAGGAGAATCCGTTGTTGTAATCGGTCTCGGACTAATTGGACAGCTAACAGTGCAGTTGCTCAAGGCAAACGGATGTCGTGTGTTTGGGATCGATCTGGCTCAATCGAAAGTTGATGTCGCAAAGCAAACCGGCGCTGACGAGGCTTCGGCGCCGGATGATCAGGCGAAAGAACGCGTCCTGGAATGGACGCGCGGACGCGGCGCGGATGCGGTCATCATCACAGCGGGGACCGATTCGAATCAGCCGATTGAACTCGCTGGAGATGTCTCGCGATCAAAAGGACGCGTCGTGGCGGTGGGCGCAGTTGGTCTGAACATTCCGCGGCAGACTTTCTATGATCGTGAACTGACGTTCCGTGTTTCGAAATCCTATGGACCTGGTCGTTATGATCCCGAATACGAAGAGCGCGGTCACGATTATCCGTTCGCCTATGTACGTTGGACTGAGGGCCGCAACATCGAAGCCTTTCTCGATCTCATGGCCGGTGGCGGCGTGGATGTCGAGCCACTGATCACACATCGTTTCGATCTCAACCGAACTGAAGAAGCTTACAAGCTGATCACGGGTGAGATTGATGAACCGCACGTCGGCGTCCTGTTAACGTATGACACGGAACGATCGGTTGAGCGCCGAATTGCGCTCGCGACAAAGACAGCTGCGCCGGCAGACAGTGTTTGCGTGGGAATGATCGGCGCGGGAGGTTACGCGAAGGGCGTTCTGCTGCCGCAGTTCAAATCGGCAGGCGCAGATTTTCAGTCGATTGCTACGGCGTCCGGTGTGACTGCGCGCGAAGTTGGAACGCAGTACGGTTTTCGCGCGGCGGTCTCGAGCGCGGACGAAGTGATCGACGACAGCTCGACAAACCTGGTTGTCATCGCGACGCGCCATCGCACGCATGCTGAATTGGCACGACGTGCGCTCGCCGCCGGCAAGCATGTGTTCGTCGAGAAACCGCTCGCGCTTGACGATCAAGAACTGGACAAGGTGTTGGCTGCTGCCGGCGATTCAAACGGCAGGTTGATGGTGGGATTCAATCGGCGCTTTTCGCCCCTGGCGATTGCCGCAAAGGATTTCTTTGCCGGCAGAACAACACCGCTGACGATTAGCTATCGCATCAACGCCGGGCGCGCGCCGGCCGATCATTGGACTAACGATCCTGCCGAGGGCGGTGGGCCCATCCGCGGCGAAGTCTGTCATTTCATAGACTTTCTTCACTACATCACCGGATCGTTAACCGCGCGTGTCTTTGCTGAATCTCTGAGCATCGCCAAATCGGATTTCAGTAACGAAGATTCAATCGTTGTCGCGGTCCGGCTGGGCGACGGCTCAAACGCGTCGATCGTTTACTCAAAGGAAGGCAATCGCGCGCTGCCGAAGGAGCGCATTGAAATCTTCGGCGGCGGCAAGGCCCTGGTCATCGATGATTTCCGGACGTTGACGGTTTACGAAGGCGGCAAAGGGAAAACTACGAAACTGAGGAAGCAGGACAAAGGTCAGGCCGATCAGGTCCGAGCAGTCTGTGCCGTCGTTTGCGAAGGCAAGCCTGCACCGATCGCACTGGAAGATTTGGCGACGACGACGCGTGCGACGTTCCGCATACTCGAATCGCTGCGAACGGGATTGCCGATCGAAGTGTAGTTACCCCTCTCCCAGAGGGAGAGGGGGAAAGCAAAGAGCGCCGGTGAAGCGCGCTAAGTCCCTCACCCTAACTCTCTCCCAGGGGAGAAGGGAACAGGAATCCATCTATGCTCAAGATCGTCAACGTTGCCGGCGCGCGCCCAAACTTCATGAAGGTCGCGCCAATTGTCGCCGCGATGAATCGGCGCGCGAAAGAGTTTCGTCATGTGCTGGTGCACACCGGTCAGCACTATGACTCGGCGATGTCTCAGGCCTTCTTTCGCGACCTGGAAATCCCCGAACCTGATATCGACCTCGGAGTTGGTTCGGGCAGTCATGCCGTCCAAACCGCGGGCGTCATTCAGGCGTTCGAACCTTACGTCATTAGCGAAAAGCCTGATTGGGTGCTGGTCGTCGGTGATGTGAACTCAACCGTCGCGTGCGCGCTGGTGTGCGCAAAGCTCGGCGTGAAGGTCGCGCATGTCGAAGCGGGTTTGCGCAGCCGCGATCGCACAATGCCGGAAGAGATCAATCGCGTCCTGACAGATCAAATTGCGGAATTGCTGCTGACGCCTTCCGAAGACGCGAACGCAAATCTTCGCGCCGAAGGAATTCCGGAAGCGAGAATTCGGATGGTCGGCAACATCATGATCGATTCGTTGAATGCAAATCTCGAACGCGCGCGCGGATCGACAATTCTCAGCGAACTGGATCTTGAAGGTAAGGATTATGGAGCGCTGACTCTACATCGTCCGTCGAACGTCGATGAACGAGCCGCGCTAGTGCAAATTCTGAATGCGCTGAAAGAGATTGGTCGACGCGTACCGATCATTTTTCCGGCCCATCCCCGGACGCGAAAAATGATTGACGAACTGGAACTCACGTCTGAATTCGAGAACGCGCCGGGTCTCGTGATGATCGAGCCTGCCGGTTATTTGGATTTTCTGAAGTTGATGAGCGGCGCGCGACTGGTGCTGACGGACTCTGGCGGCATTCAGGAAGAGACGACCGTGCTGGGAATTCCGTGTGTCACCCTGCGCGAGAACACTGAGCGTCCCATCACGGTTGAGATGGGCACGAACACGATTGCCGGAACTGATACAGGCAAAATCGTTGCGGCTGCGAATCGCGCTCTCGACAATCCTCCTGATAAATCGAATCTGAAAATTCCGCCATTGTGGGATGGACGGACGGCGGATCGGATTCTCGATGCGCTGGCAGAAGCCCGACCGTGAGGGAGGGCTATTGAGCCACAGATTCACACGGATGAACACTGATCAGAAAAATGCTAATGCTCTGTTCTCTTATCTGTGCAAATCTGTGTTCATCGGTGGCTGATAATCTTAGGTGCGAGAGTTGCCCTTGCTGACGGGCGGGCTTCTGACACCTTTTGCCCTTTCCTCGCTTCCCCTTTAACCTCTTGCAGCATCAATGAATTTCATTTCGAAGATCAAGAAAGCTTTGCGTGGCGAGGTTGATACGCGTGCTGCGGCGCAGGAAGCTGCGCGCCGCGCGCGAGGAACGCTCGAGCAACGCCGCGAACGCGCCTCGTTGGATCAATTGAACGAGCAGCCGGCCCGTTTGCGCGAGGAGTTCGCCCGCGTCCGAGCTTCCGATCTGCTCGCACATTTCCGTTCGCGCGTGCGGCCAAAGTTTTTTCCCGGCTTTGCCGATCCGAAACGAACTGCCGATCTGCAACGACAATTGTTCCCGGCCGAGACTGCGAGTTTGATTGAGCGCGCAAATCGAATTGTAGAAGAGCACTGTTGGCCTCTGCTCGGTTTCGGCGAGAAATGTTTTGGCAAACAAGAGCTTCAGTGGAATCGCGATCCTTTGTCCGGTTTTGATTGGCCGATCGAGTACCACCCAGACATCGAATTGATTCGGAATGACGGGTCTGACGCGCGAGTTATTTGGGAGCTGAATCGGCTGTCGCATCTCGTCACGCTCGGCCGAGCCTACGCGGTCACGAACTACGAACGATTCAGCCAAGAGTTTCTGAAGCAGCTTGGAAGCTGGCGTGCGCAGAATCCTGTCGGCCGCGGCATCAACTGGAGCTGCGCGATGGAAGTTTCACTGCGAGCAATGAACTTACTTGCGGCGTTTGCTTTGTTCCTGCGCTCGCCGCAGCTGGATGAATTTGCGCTGAAGGAACAGCTTCAGATGTTCGATCAGCACGGCGCGCACATTCAGCGCAATCTGGAGTTCTCGCACATCGCCACCAGCAATCATTATTTGTGTGACGTCGCGGGCTTGCTCTGGTTGGGCGTGATGCTTCCGGAGTTGGAAGCTGCGAGCGAATGGCGCGAGTTTGGTTTGCGCGAACTGCTGGCCGAAATGAACAAGCAGATTTTGCCCGACGGCGCCGACTGGGAAGCTTCGACCGGATATCATCGGCTGAAGGCCGAAGTTTTTCTTTACTCGTTCGTCCTTTGTCATTTGAATGGGATTGATATTGAAGAGAAGTATTGGACGAAGCTGCGAGGGATGATTGAATACATGCGCGCGTATTTGCGGCCGGATGGGCGCGCGCCGCTGATTGGCGATTCTGATAACGGCCGCATTCTGGCCGTAGCAGATCGCGCGGCCGATGACCACGAGTATGTCATCGCTGCCGGCGCCACAGTTTTTCAGGATTCAAATCTCAAGATTCAAAATTCAAAATTGCCGGAAGAGGTTTTGTGGATTCTCGGTGAGCGAGGCGTCACGGATTTCGATCGTGTGCGCCCTTCCGTTGGACCGGCGTCGAGCGATTTCCCGAATGCCGGCGTTTACCTTTTGCGCGATGACGGTCTTTATTTGCTCTTTAATTGTAGCGACAGCGGAATGAACGGCCGAGGCTCGCATGGCCACAACGATGCTTTGAGCATTGAAGTCTCCGCTTGCGGAGTGCCTTTCATCATCGATCCGGGCAGTTACGTCTACACCGCAAACCTGCACGAGCGACATCTGTTTCGCTCGACGGCATATCATTCGACGGTGCAGGTGGATGGCGAAGAGCAGAACTCGATCGATGAGTCGGTGCCGTTTGTGATTGGCAATGAAGCGAAGCCTCGTGTTTTGAAGTGTGACTTAGGCGCGGATGTGGAAACCATCGTTGCCGAACACGAAGGCTATCAGCGCCTCTCATCGCCGGTAACGCATCGGCGAACGGTTCGGTTCGAGAAGACCAATCGGTACTGGACCATAGAAGATGAATTGATCGGCGAAGGAACTCATGACCTGGCGTTCCGCTTTCATGTCGCGCCGGGATTGGAGGTCAGGCCGGCTGCTGATCAAACTGTCAAACTCAAAGATCCAACTAGCGGCGCGCGACTGGTGATTAGGTGTCAGAAGCCCGACCGTCCGGGAGGGCAAGTGTCGCTATCGCAACCTGAATTGGAATCACAATTCTCGTCGACTGATTACGGCACGAAGGAAGAATCTGTTTCCGTGTGTTGGAAAACCAATACGACGCTGCCTTTCGCATTACGATTTCTGCTAATTCCAATTTGTGCGGGCGAAGATGGAGAGGGGCGACTGGCAGTCGTGTCAGTACCGGGAGCGATAGCGACCGGGTAAGCTTCAAAGTTCCCCCCTCTGGGAGAGGGCAGGGTGAGGTGCGAAGCTTAGCAGGTGTAACCTCTATGATTCTTACTCTCGCGCGAGGCAAAGCCTCGCGCGGTGAAAAATGAATAGGCTCGCTAGGCCCTCACCCTAACCCTCTCCCAAAGGGATTGGGAAACGGAGGAGCATAACGCTCAGGTAGAAAACTCATGTGTGGCATTTGTGGAGTCTGGGAATACGGAGCCGGTGCGGGACGCGTGGATACCGCGCTCGTGCGGCGCATGCGCGACGTGATGACGCATCGCGGTCCGGACGCCGTGGGCGAACTGATCTTCGACGAAGGTCGGGGCGGCTTTGGATTCCGACGTCTGTCGATTGTCGATCTTTCAACGGCCGGAAATCAGCCGATGCGTGGCTGCACCGATCGTGTCTGGCTGGTTTTCAATGGCGAGATTTACAACCACGCTAAGCTGCGTGCAGGCTTACAACAGCGCGGCCATAAATATTCATCGCAGACAGATTCCGAAACAATTCTTCATCTTTATGAAGAACGGGGTGTCGACTTTGTTAACGACATCGAAGGTGATTTCGCAATCGCGATTTGGGATGCTGATCGCGAACGACTCGTGCTCGCACGCGATCGCGCGGGCGTGAAGCCCCTCTACTTCCATCAGCAAAACGGTCGCTTCATGTTTGCTTCTGAAATTAAAGCCATCATCGAACATCCGTCGATCACCACGGACGTTAATGAAGAAGCGCTGTATCACTACCTCACGTTCCTGACGACGCCCGCGCCGCAGACGTTGTTCGCTGGAATTCAGAAGTTGCCCGCCGGTCACATGCTGGTGGTCGAGCGCAACGGCGAGGCGCGCAGTACTCAATACTGGGATGCTCTGCCCCCGGCTGAGTTGATTGATCGAAGCGAAACAGAACACGAGCAACGAATCCTCGAACTGCTGCGCGAATCGATCGAGAAGCGGATGATGGCCGACGTTCCGTTCGGAGTGTTCCTTTCCGGCGGAGTTGATTCATCTGCGAACGTTGCGCTGATGTCTGAGCTGATGACGCAGCCGGTGCGCACATTCACGGTTGGTTTTAGCGACGCGGAAGAACTGAACGAGCTTGATTCGGCGCGTGCGGTCGCGCAGAGGTTTCGCACCGATCATCACGAAGTCATCATCGGCCGCGACGAGATGCAACGGTTTCTTCCCGAGCTGGTCTTTCACCAGGATGAGCCGATTGCGGATCCCGTTTGCATCCCGCTCTATTATGTCGCGAAGCTCGCGCGCGAAACCGGCACGATTGTCGTGCAAGTGGGGGAAGGCTCAGACGAATTGTTTGGCGGCTACGATTGGTTTCGCTCGTACCTGCGCATTGAAGAACGGTTCTGGCGCCATGCCGCACGCGCGCCATTAGCCGCGCGACGCGCAGCCGCGGCGGTCGCGCAACCGATCGTCGAAAAGACTTTCAAGAAAAGAATGTCGAGCGAACTTCTGCGGCGGCTGGGCGCGAATGAATCTTTGTTTTGGGGCGGCGTCGCGGTCTTTGGCGAGACGATGAAAACCGATCTGCTGTCGGCGGAGATGCGGGCGCGCTCGAACGGCGTGAATACTCACGATATCGTAAAGCGTTACCTCGACACGATTGCGGCAGCGCGGCCTGATTCCGATTATGCTGCGCGGATGAGTTATCTCGAATTGAAGCTGCGCCTGCCCGAGTTGCTCCTAATGCGCGTCGACAAGCTCACCATGGCCACTTCAGTTGAAGCGCGCGTACCGTTTCTCGATCATGACTTGATCGAATACGCGATGGGACTGCGGCGCGAGCTCAAGGTAAAAGGCAAAACGGGCAAGCACATTTTGAAGCGTGCACTCGAATCGATTCTCCCGCACGATTTGCTGTACCAACCAAAACGCGGATTCGGCGCGCCGGTCCGCGAATGGTTTCGCGGACCTCGCGGTGAAGAACTAATCGACCGTCTTATGAACTCTCCGATTCGCGCGCGTAATTACTTCGACTACGATTACGTAGCGCGGTTGGTCGACGAACATCGGCGCGAGCAGCACGATTGGGGATTTCAATTGTGGGCGCTGTTGAACCTCAGCCTTTGGTATGAACGTTGGATTAAAGGCTGAGCAGGTGTATTAGCCGGCATGATACTTCGACGGCACGTTCCCTCGGCCCCACTGCAACACGCGCGCCATCCAAACTAACTCATCAAGAAAATCCTTGGCCCGCTTTTCAAAAGTCGGATCGAGTAGCTTGCCGCCCTCATCGAAAGTATTCTGCACCTTAGGAAAATTCAAATCCCGTGAACGTTACGGCCAGGCCCAACTCGCGAACCATCGGCACCAGCGATTCGATTACTCGCGTGCCTCCCCACGGCCCGGCTGAGACACCGACGAACGCGACGGCTTTGTGAATGTACTCGCGCAGTAGCAAGTCGAGCACGGCTTTCAACGTCCCCGGGTATCCGTGATTGTATTCGGGCGTGACGATCACCAGGCCGTCTGCATTCACAAGCGCGTCGCGCCATTCCGGGAAGCTTTCCTTAATCGCCTGGCCATAGTCGTGCCGCGGCAGATCGAAATCGGCAACGTCGAAAAGTCTCGTCACGATGTCGTCGCGCTTCATCATTTGATCGAAGAGCCAGCGCGCGGCGAGTTCGCTCTTGCGATCCTTGCGGTTGGTGCCAAGCAGCAGAGGAATGTTTAGTGCTGTCACGATTGTCTTAAGTCTGTCCGACGATTTCCAGTGTCTTACTTTGCGGTTTTCCTTTGCGGCTTTGCGCCTTTGCGTGAGCCGTCTTGCATTAAGAAGTAGATCTCACGCAAAGACGCCAAGGCGCAAAGTCAAAACAAGACACTACTCACTTTCCCCGATCCTGTCACGATTTGATGTGCTCTGCTAGTTTAGTGACACTGGAATCAATCTGCACCGCGAGTTACTGTATGGACCGAAGTGCCCTGAAATCGGATGAGCGATCAAATTCTGCAACCTGGCGGCGAAATTGAATCCGTCCCACTGATCTCAACTCCGCCTGTTCCAGCGGCCAGCTTTACCAGGCGTGTTGCTTTGACGTTCGCGACGCGCGTGACCATGGTCGTCGGAAGTTTCGGCGCGAGCATTGTAGTGGCGCGTTGGCTGAGCGCCCGCGGACTCGGAGAGTTGTCGGTAATCAACGTTACCATCAGCCTGGCGGTGCAAATCGCCAGCGTCGGATTGCCCTCGGCCATTGCCTATCACGTCTCAAAGAATCGCGAGGTTCGCCTCACTGCATCATGCAACGCGCTGCTTTTCGGAATTCTTGCCGGGATCGCGTCGTCCTTGATAGTCGTAGGTTTAGCTTTCGTTTCTCCCGGATTGTTTGGCAGCGTTTCACCGACACTGTTTGCGATCGCGGCGATTTCGATCCCGTTTACTTTGATGATGCTGCTTGGTTATCACGTGCTGCTGGCGCTGGAAAAGCCGGTGCTGTTTAATCTGCTGGACATAGCGGCGCCGTTGCTCATGCTCTTTAACGCGGTCCTGGTTCTGATCGTAATGCGCTCAGGATTGATCATGCTGGTGTCTTTCAATACCGCAGCCAATTGTCTGATCGGCTGCGCCGCAGTGGTAATCGTGGCGCGCAAGCTGTGGCCACAATCGGACAAGCTGCGTTGGCGGATCGATCCGAATCTCTTCCAGCGCATGCTCGGCACCGGCATCAAGTTTTACATTGCGATTGTGGCCGGCCTGATTATCGTTCGCGCGGACTTGTTAATCGTCAATCATTTTCGCGGGAAGGCTGAAGCCGGCGTTTACGCGGTCGCGTCACAGTTGGCAAATCTTTTGATGGTGTTACCCGCGGTGATCGTGACGATTCTATTTCCCAAGGTTGCCGCTTCCGATGACAAGCAAGGAATTCTGGCGATGCGCGTGACGCGGCACACTTCATTCTTGATGTTCATCATCTGCGCGGCCACGGTGCCGCTCGCATTTGCGTTGCCGGCGGTTTATGGAAATGCTTTCGGCGATTCCACGGTTCAATTATTAATTCTGCTGCCGGGGGTTTACTTTCTCAGCGTGCAATCGGTCCTGGCCCAACAGTTCATCGCGTTGGGCGTGCCCGCGACGATCTCGGTGTTTTGGATCCTGACGGCGGTGCTCAGCGTAACGCTTAATCTGATCCTGGTTCCGAAATTCGGCGCGCGTGCCGCGGCGGTTGATTCGACGATCAGCTACTTATTCATTTTTGTTCTCGTGGCGATTTATTCTTATCTGAGGACGGGCAACCGCCTGTGGGATGCGCTGGTTCCCAGCCGCGCTGAGTTTCGCGAACTGTTAAGTCCGAAGCGATGGCGGACACGTTTGGAAAAGGCTTAGCTGGCGCTGAAAAGAGTTCCCTCTCCCTGTGGGAGAGGGTTAGGGTGAGGGCTTACGGAAAAAGAGCCCCAAGAAAGCCTCTCTTTTCTTCATCGCTAAACCCTCTCCCCGGCCCTCTCCCAGCGGGAGAGGGAGTTTTTCAGCCGCCTGCTGGGCGGCCTGCTCGTTTAGCTATTCAAGTTCGCCAGTTGGCGAATCGAGTGGTTGATCGTTTTGGCGATCACTTCAGGCGTGAAGTTGTTTTGAATTCGATACCAACCGTTATCGGCCACCGTGTCCCACAATTCTTTCGAGGCGTACAGCTGCACCACAGCATCAGCGAAAGCTGAGGGCCCATCTGCAATCATCACGTCGACGCCGTGGTTAGCCCGAAGCCTTCAA
>Ga0247673_1000016_pt1 | contig 20562 bp, 10 predicted proteins | sample CNK14_metaG_FD_182722 | JGI IMG/M metagenome (GOLD analysis project Ga0247673, IMG submission 182722) | Soil microbial communities from Purdue University Martell Research Forest, Indiana, United States - CNK14 | ecosystem: Environmental > Terrestrial > Soil > Temperate forest > Bulk soil...
CCGCCAACGCGATCGAGAGGCCGGGCAGCGGATGAGTATGTTTTGGCGTAGCTTCGCCAGGCGCCAGCGTCACGCGATAGGCCCGCACGCGATCATTTTCGAGGATGGGCTCGCGCCCCGTTTCCTTCGGCAGGTTCGAAGCATCCTTGAGAAAGGACGTCGGCTTCAAGAGTTCGATCGTCAGATTACGAAATGCGGTCGCACCGACATTCATCGCGCGATGAACGTAAGTCGCCTTGCTGAATCGCACCTCGCCGAACTTCCATTCAGTATCGACCGGATCGCGGCCCACAGTTTCAATGTGCAGCTTCGTACCTGTGACCGTGACCACCACATTGTCGTTCCGATGAGCATGCCAAAGCGTCGCATCTCCGACCGGGACGGTGACATCCCAGATGCGCACGAACTCATTTTCCAACTTCGGATGGTGGCGCGGCTCGCCGCTAATTTCGACCGGCGACTGCGGCGAGTTGGATTGCTGCGCACCAATCGAAGCGAGGAAGAAACTCGCTAACAAGATCGACCAGAGGACTCTCAAAGTTGCGTCTCCTACTTCCGGCTTAATGATAAGAAATCGCGCAGAAGCTATGACCGATTGGCCGTGATGTCAATGATCGCGCGGGCTCTCTGGGTAGTGTCTTGGTTTGGCTTTGCGAATCTTTGCGTCTTAGCGTCTTTGCGTGAACTAGCCTTTTCCGCACGGCACATCTCAAGCAAAGGCGCAAAGCCGCAAAGAAAAACCGCAAAGGTAAGACACAAGTCTCTGGAGGGCACTACGGCTACGGCCCGCACAAATCGTTTGCTATGCGATCGTTTGCTATACTTGGCGATTGCACCGACTGCGCGGAAATCCGGGGTTTCCCGCTGTATTATCTGAATGTACGAATTCGCTGTTACACCTGCCGTCACACAAATCCGCCGGCGCGGAATCACGATTACAGAAGTTGCGCCTGATTCCATCGGCGCCGAACTTGATTTGGCGGCGGGCGATCGCGTCATGCGTATCAACGGCCGACCTGTGCGGGATTACCTCGACTTTCGTTATCAAACGGCCGGCGAGACCGAAATCATTGTCGATATTCGCAAGCCTACCGGCGAAGATTGGGAACTGAATATTGAGCGTGACGAAGCAGAAGATCTCGGCCTCAGCTTCGAACAGATCGTGCCGCGTCAATGTGCAAATGAATGTCTCTTCTGTTTTTGCAAAGGTAATCCCGAGAGCGCGCGGCCGTCGCTGTTCGTGCGCGATGAAGATGTGCGGCTTTCGTTTCTGTACGGCAACTACACGACGCTGACGTCAATTACCGAAGACGAGATGCGCCGCGTGATTGAGCAGCGCCTGACGCCGCAATATGTTTCGGTGCACGCGACGGACCTGGACGTCCGCGCGTATCTGCTCGGCGTTGATCAGAAGCGCGCCGACATCTCTGACAAGATGCAGCGCCTGATTGATGCCGGGATTGAGATTCATGCTCAAGTAGTACTGTGTCCGAAAATCAACGACGGCGAAGTCCTGCGAAAGACAATTTACGATCTAGCAGAGATGCACCCCTCTGTCAGCAGCCTCGCGATTGTGCCGCTCGGTCTGACGCGCTATCTGGACGATCCGCGTTTGACGCCGGTGACTTCAGAGTTCTGTCGCGAAACAATCGATCAAGTAGGTAAGATTCAGAAGGAACTGCGTGCTCGGTTGGGGACAACGTTCGCGTTTCTCGGCGATGAGATCTATTTGAAAGCCGGCCGCGCGATCCCGTCGCGCAAACATTACGGCGACTATCCCCAGATCGAAGATGGCATCGGTATGGTGCGGAGCTTCGCGATTGAATTCGAAAAGTTCAAGCGTCGTCTGGCCGGCAATCCAGGTTCTGCGTTTCCACGACGAGCGCGAAAGCTTAACGGCACCATCATGACGGGAACGCTGTTCGCACCTGTGTTGGGTGGAATGGTTGCTGAGTTGAACGAGCGGTTCGGAGCGCGCCTGAATGTAGTGGCCGTTCCGAACGAATACTTTGGCGGCGATGTAAGCGTGGCAGGATTGCTAACGGGCGGAGATTTTGCGGCACTGCGAGATCACGTTAAGGGTGATTTCGCGATCATCCCGCGCGTGTCGTTGAAGAGCGCCGAACCGATTTTCCTGGACGGCATGCGCTTCGATGAATTGGAGCGACAATTCAGCGTGCCGCTCTTTGCTTTCGATCTGCCAGGTCTGACCAACTTTCTGAGCGCCGAACTACCCGATGCGCAGGCTCGCGAAGCCGCCTAACTCCATCATCCATTAATCGTCTCGATACATGAACAGCGCCAGCCCATCCAGGAAAGTTCTCGACGTTGGTTGCGGCTGGAACAAAACAGCAGGCGCGATCGGGATCGACTCAAATCCCAAGAGCCATGCTGATGTGATTCACGACCTCGGCCTCGTTCCTTACCCTTTTGCGGATAACGAATTTGATGAGGTGATGTGCCGCCACGTCGCAGAACATGTGCCGGACGTCATGGCCTTTGTCACTGAGCTGTATCGCATCACAAAACCAGGTGGTCGCATCAACATAGTCACGCCTCATTATTCAAACCCCGATTGGGCGACCGACCCCACGCATAAGAACCACTTCAACAGTTACACTTTCAACTGCTTCATCGACGAGCGGCAGCTCTTTCCGTTCTACACGGAAGTGAAGCTCAAGCCGATTCGGACTTACGTGTCGCTCGCGAATCTTTGGCGAGCAATTGGGTTGGAGCTTATCGTGAATCTCGATCAGCAGTGGCCGAGTTTTCGCTTCACTCGAAAGTTCTGGGAGTTCTATCTCAGCACCGTTGTTCGCGGCAAGGAATTACAATTCACCCTGGAAGTTTTGAAGTAGGTTCTCAACGTCTAATGTTGAGAAAACCGCCATCGCTCTCTTCATAACTCGAAGGTTCGTGATCGCTAAACATCGCTCGCGACTTCATGGATTTGGAGAATCATCCAAAATCCTGAAGAGCCGGGTGGCAGAATCCTCTCAAAATCGAATGAATTGGCGGCACAATGATTGCTCGAAGTCGTTTTCGAGCGATTCTGCAAATCCGGTCTCGAGCTGGTCGAGACAAATTCAGCAACCACCACCTTTGGAGGAGCCTACCAATGAGAAGATTTAGTTTTGGACTTTTCACGTCCAGTGTCCTGGCCGTGTTTCTGATGAGTTTGTGCGCAGCCGGCGCCTTTGCCCAAGGTACGACTACGGGCACCATCAACGGATCTGTGAAAGATCAGAACGGAGCTGTGGTCGCCGGCGCCAGTATAACCGTAAGAAATGAAGCGACGGGCAACGAGCGCAAAGCTACTTCCGGCGATGATGGGTCCTTCGTGGTAGACCAGGTACCCCCTGCGAGCTATTCAATCATCGTCGAGGGTCAGGGCTTTAAGCGCACCGTAGCGCCAAAGATCATAGTCAACGTTTCCCAGACCACGAACGTCAGCATTGCGCTCGAACTTGGATCGGTGAACGAGACGGTTACGGTCACCTCGGGTGTGCAGGAAATAATCAACACGACTAGTCCAACTCTTACCAGCATTATCAACACCAAGCAGGTGGTTGATCTTCCACTCGGCGATCGCAATCCAATTAACCTTGCTGGATTGCAGGCTGGCATTGCGGTGGTGGGAACTGACAATCGGGGTTCGTCTATCAGCGGTTTGAGGCAAACTGCGGTCAATCTTACGCAGGATGGCATTAACGCGATGGACAATTTCGTCAAAACGAGTTCGTTGTTTGCCATAACCACGCCCTCACTTAATTCGACTTCAGAATTCAGCATTACCACCGGCACCGTTGGTGCGGATGCCGGACGCGGCGCTGCCCAAGTCAACATCGTCACCAAAGGCGGAACAAACGAATTTCATGGTGGAGCCTTTCTGCAGATCCTCAATTCATGGACGGACGCAAGCCCTTTCTTTAACAATTTCAATTCCCAGTCAAAGCCGATCCGCAGACAGCACTACGCTGGTTTTGACATCGGCGGCCCTGTGTTTGGCCCCAAATTTGGGGAAGGTGGCAAATCGTATTGGAACGGAAAAGATAAGGCGTTCTTTTTCTTCTCGTATGAAAGGTTTGTCGATGTGACTTCAGTTAATCGTAACCGCACCGTGTTGTCCCAAAATGCGCGAAACGGTATTTTCCAGTATACGGCCAGCGGCGCCACTCAGACGGTCAACCTCCTTAACCTTGCCAGCGTTCCATTTCATACGCTGAACCCGATCATGACCGCGCACCTCGCTTTGATCCCTCTTCCCAACAACAGCAACTGCGCCAACTCTGACGGTTTCAATATCAGTTGTTTCCAGTTCAATGTCAGTCAACTTACCACCAACGACAAGTACGTAGTGCGGTACGACCATCAGCTGGTGAGGAACACGAAACTGGGTTCGCACAAGGTGGAATTCGTTTTCAGCCGCGTCCTTACCCGGACATTCCCCGATGTCACCACAAACGGACTGGAAGCCCCGTTCCCTGGAGGCGTGAATGGGTTTCAGGCGTCAACCCGAAATCTCGTCACGCCGGCTTTGGTGTCAGAATTTGGACCTCACGTGACAAATGTTTTCCGGATTGGCCGCCAATGGGCGCCAGTAGATTTCAATCGCGAAACGCCCATCACTCAGCCAATCAACTCGCTGGCAGGAGTGCTGACGAACTATGACAACAACTTCTTCCCCCAGCCGCGAAACACTATCCTGGACCAGGCGACCGATACCCTTTCATGGGTTAAAGGCAATCACCTCTGGAAGTTTGGTATGGATTGGCAGAATGTGTTGGGAATCAGCCGGAATGATGCCGGTATCGTTGAAACTATTCAGTACGGAACTAACCCGGCGAACGGCAACGGTATTACCCTCGCCAACCTGCCGGGCGGTACCAACCAGTTGGTCACAAATGCGGGGACCACTTACAACCAGATTGTGGGCCTGCTGGGTTCCGCTAGTCAGACATTGAATGTCACGAGTCCTAGTTCCGGTTTTGTGCCCGGCGCAACGCGTTTGAGAACAGTTGATGAAAAGGACTTGGCGCTGTTCGCGCAGGACCAGTGGCGCATGAAGAGTAACTTTACGTTGAGCTACGGCGTACGCTGGGATTTTATGGGCGTTCCGACCGTCCCGAATGGCCTCGCCATCCAACCGAAATACAGTGACATATATGGAATTTCGGGATTCGGAAATCTCTTCAAACCAACGGCGGCTCCGGGCAGCCAAACTCAGGGCTTCGCCACTCAACAATTCGTCAGCGGCAACACTGGCATCGGCCTCTACAAGAACGACTGGAATAACTTCGCGCCGTTCGTAGGGGTTGCATATTCGCCGAGTTTTGAGCATGGATTGCTGCGCCGTTTATTCGGCGAACCGGGCTCGAGTTCTATCCGCGGCGGTTACTCCGTCAGCTATCTGCACGACGGTGTCACCACCTTCACCAACCTGCTGGGAACCGGAACTACAAACCCGGGATTGATTCAGAGCGCGACTTCTTCGACCGTCAACGGCACTCCGAGCAGCCCGAATTTGCTTGGTCAAATCGGAGCCGCCGGCGTGCCGTTGATTTTCCCGACGTTTAAGATGCCCCTTACGGATCGCGACAATTTCCTGCTCAACCCCGCCAATGGTCTTTGGACCGCCGATCCAAATCTCCGCAGCCCGTACGTGCACCAGTGGAGTATCGGTTTCGAGCGTGAGATCATGAAGGATACCGCCTTTGAGATCCGCTATGTCGGCAACATGGCTCCAAATGCCTGGCGTGCTTACGACATAAACGAAGTTAACATCTTCGAGAGCGGGTTCTTGACGGAGTTCCTGAACGCCCAGAAGAATTTGGCCGCACGCGGGGGCACGAACTTCGCTCCTGGATGCGGTACCTGCGTGGCGACTCCTCTGCTGGACAAGTTCTTCACGGGACTGGCAAGCACGAGTGGCAGTGGGTACGGCAGCACAACATTCATCTCGAATTTGAACAATAACAACGTAGGCACGATGGCCAGCGTTTTGGCGTTCAACACGGCATACCGCACCAATCGCGAAAATCCGGCGCTCGGCATCCCGGCAAACCTCTTCGTTGCGAATCCCAATGCAACGTTTGCGAGGGTGCTGGCCAATGACGCCAAGTCCAACTACAACGCGATGGAAGTTGAGATTCGTCGTCGATTTGCCAAAGGCTTACAGTTCCAGGCGAACTACACCTGGAGCAAGGCGATGGGTAACGCGGTGGACGCGCAAGGAAATAATCAAAGCGATCTCGTGTCTCACTTAACACTGCGTAACAGGGATTTAGACTATCGCCGGTCGACGCAGGACCAGACGCAGCGGTTCGCATCAAACGCCATTTACGAGCTTCCCTTCGGAAAGGGTAAGCCCTTCCTGGGTGGCGCGAATGGTCTATTGGATCGCGTTGTGGGAGGTTGGTCAGTTGGAGGTATCGCGATTTGGACGACTGGCGTGCCGTTCTACGTCGCCTCCGGACGAGCGACGTTCAACTGTATTGGGCCCTTAAACGCGAACGGTTCCTGCACCCCGGCTAATAACGGGGCGCAGCTCGCCGGAATTAGCTATGAAGACTTTAAGAAGAACGTCGGACTATTCAAGACGGCCGCCGGTGTATTCTTCATCAACCCCAACCTTCTGGACATCACCCTCAATTCGGTAGGCCATGTTTCGACGTCGAAATTGAAGGCGGGCTTGATGACGGCGCCGGCACCGGGCACGTTCGGCAATTTTCCGGTGAACGCCCTCAGCGGTCCCAAATACTTCAACCTCGACATGAGTCTGATCAAGAGAATTCCGATCACGGAACGAATCAGGTTTGAATTAAAGGTGACGGCCATCAATATTCTGAACCATCCCAATTTCGTATACGGAACTCAGAATTTTGACGCGACCACGTTCGGGCTGATCACCACGCAGCGAGGCAACTCGCGTCAGATGAACTTTATCGGGCAGATCCGGTTCTAGTCCGACGAAGTTCACAACCTGGAGTTTCGACTCCCGCATTTGATTCGTTTGGGGCGTTGTCGGACTTACCGGCAACGCCCCTTTGCTTCGCCATCAGGTTGTACTGAAGAGGCAATGCGCACGTGCTAAAATGCACCAAATCCCAATGCGTCCAACGCGCAAGTGAGGTGACCACTATGCCAAATAAAAAAGTAATCACACTAATTTCAGTCACTCTAATTGCCTTGATTTTGGCCGCGTCAGTCACTGCTCAAGTTTTCCTTCCGCCCGGAGCAACCGATACAGGTCTAGGCGGAGGCAACGCCATTACGGGCATGATTCTCGTCTCAAGCGGCCAGCGTTTGCAGCGACGCATCGCTGTTCGCCTGCAAACGATGACCAAGGGCGATCGCGTCGCGATGACTGACGACAACGGCACGTTCGCGTTTCGTGGTCTGCCAAACGGCCAGTACACAATCGTCATCGATAAGGAAAAGGAATACGAACCGTACCAAGCAGCCGTGGACATTCGGCAATTCCCAGGCTCTCCGGCCCAGATATACAACCTAAGTATTCGGCTTGAGTCGAAGATGGAAACGAGCACTAAACCTGGCGTTCTTAATGCCGAGCTCGCCAACGTGCCACCACGGGCTGTCGCGCTTTACAAAAAGGCACTCGAAAAATCTGAAGCGGGGAAAAACGCAGAGGCTGTCGAACAATTGAAGTCCGCCATTGCCGAATATCCACGGTTCGGTCTCGCACTCACAGAGTTGGGCGTGCAGTACCAACGGCTCGATCAGCTCGACAAAGCAGAAGAGTCGTTGAAGTCGGCGCTCGAGATTATTCCAGACGGATTTGCGCCGCTGGTCAATTATGGAATTGTGCTGGTTCGCCTCAAGCGATACGCGGAAGCTGAAACGGAACTCCGGCTCGCGCTCAAGCAAAAGGACCAATCCGCGGTCGCTCATTACTATCTGGGCCGAGCGCTGGCCTACTCAGGAAAGTTCGACGAGGCGAAGAAAGAGTTGAACGTCTCGATTGGTCTTGGTGGCAACGACATGAAAGAGGCGCATCGCTATCTCGCCGGAGTTTACAACGCGCTCGGAGACAAGCAACAAGCGGCCGCCGAACTGGAAACCTACCTGCGTCTTGCCCCAAAGAGCCCGGACGCGGCCCAGCTTCGCGAATTAATCCGAAAGCTCAAGGGATAGAAACAAGCGCATTACCGGGCCTCAAACCCACGTCCCGGATCCAGCCCGCCGCTGGTGCAGTCAAGCATTGACTCATTCAGAAACTCGGAGAATGATCCGAATTTCTAATTACCCGTCCGCGGCGTCAAGGTTTTTTGCGGCTAAATTAGGCGCAGGAATGCGATCTTTGGTCACTTTTAATTGAGGGCATGGCCTTTGCTTTTTGCCCGATCCATCTATGAATTTCTTCCCGCGGGCTTCCTCGATTTTTCCCACGATTGTGCTCGTGTTGGGTTGTGTATTCGCTGCATCAGCGCAATCCGACCGGCCTGAACTAACCCGGCGCGGGGAGAATGATCGGGCCGAAGATAAAACCGTTCTCGGCAGCATCCGGGGTCGAGTTGTTCTGCCGGACGGCAACTACATCAAGGCGAACGTCAGAATTACATTACAGACATTCCGCGCCGCGGTTACGACAATCTATACGGATAATCAGGGACAGTTTGAGTTTCCCGATCTCATTCCCGGCAATTATCAGTTAGAAATCGATCCTACTGATCGAGAGCACTTCGAACCCAGCAATGAATCGGTCCAGGTCTTCAAGGGGTTGCCCTCGATCTTAACGCTATCGCTAAAGCCACGAGAGACAAATAGAACCAGATCAACCGGCGCCATTTCCGTGGCGGAGCTTGATTCCAATATTCCATCCGCTGCCCGGAAGGAATTCGAGAAAGCTACGGCTGCGTCACAGAAAGGTCTGAGTGAGGAAGCGATCACGCACCTGAGAAAGGCGATTGCGATTTCGCCCGTGTTCGTCATGGCTTACAACGACCTGGGCGTTCAATTGCTGGCGCAGGGCAAGCTTGATGAAGCGGCCGAGCCGCTGCAGAAAGCGGTCTCTCTCGATGCCAAAGCATTCAATCCGGCGTTGAACTACGGAATCGTATTGGTCTATTTGCATCGCTTCGCTGAGGCCAATGAGAGCCTGAGTCGCGCGCTGACCATGCAATCTAATTCGGCGGCCGCACACCTCTATTTGGGGCTGGCGCAAAAAGGTATCGGCAACAGTGAACAGGCGGCCGGCCAATGGAAGCTCGCCTACGAAACAGGCGGCGTCGAATACGCCGTTGCGCTTTTTTATTTGGGCCAGAATTATCGCGACGAAGGCGACAGATCGCTGGCTCTGCAATATCTCGAGAAATATCTGTCTGTAGTACCGAACGCAGCAAATGCGGAACAAGCACGTCGCATGATCGCTATGCTGCGTCAGCTTTAGGGGGACAGGGTGAAGCCAACCCCTGCGCAATGAATAAGATTAGAAGGAGGATCGAAATGAGTAGTCCACGTTTTGTAAGGTCACTGTGGGCAATCGCGACGCTAACGCTCGCGTTGAGCACGCTGATCTTCGTCTTTAATCAGCCGGTGATGGCGCAAGCCACCACTGGCTCTCTCAAGGGCGTTGTTACCGACGCTAATGGTGCAGTCGTTTCCGGCACGACCATAACCGCCAAGAACGAAGCCACCGGAATTGAAGCCCAAGCCACTAGCAGTGGTGACGGTCTTTATGAGTTCGCCCGCCTGGCTCCGGGTAAGTACACCGTCACCGCCGAGGCGAGTAACTTCAAGCGGACAGTTAGTACCGGCGTCGAAGTCAACGTCGGCGTGGTCAATCCGCTGGACATTAAGCTGCAAGCCGGCGCGATTTCTGAAACCGTGACGGTCACCGCCGGCACCGAAGAGATCGTCAACCGCGACCAGGCTCAACTATCCACGAGTTTCGAAACGCGAAAAGTGGAAGAGCTGCCGTCAAACGCCGCGGGCGGCGGAATTGATACGCTTGCCCTATTGGCTCCCGGAGTAGTACCAGGCTTCGGCAACGTCAACTCAAATGGCACGACGCTGTCAGTCAACGGTAATCGAGCGCGCTCAAACAACTTCACGCTCGATGGAACCGATAACAACGACTTGACGATCGGTGGTCCGAATTTCTTCGTAGACAATCAAGACGCTGTCCAGGAGTTTCAGCTAATTACGAACAACTTCTCGGCCCAATACGGACGTAATCAGGGGGCCATCGTCAACATCGTTACCAAGGGCGGCACTAACGAATTCCATGGTTCGGGGTTTGAGTTTCATCGCAACGCCAGTGCTTTGGATGCGATGAGTAACGCGGAACGTGCCGATCCGAATCGCAGCCAGAAGGATAAATTCATCAGCAACGTTTTTGGCGGCACCTTCGGTGGTCCGATCATCAAACAGAAGGCCTTCTTCTTTGTCGATGGTCAGCTCACCCGTCAGCGCCAGACGTTCCTATTCCAGGCCGGTAATCCGGCAATTCTTCCGTCGGGCCTGGCTACTTTGGCGGCGAACTTCCCGGGTAACCCGGCGATCGCCGCGATCGTGAATCAAAGCGTTTTCGCGCTGCAGCCGAGCGCTCGCGTACAAGGTGGAGGCTCTGCCCTGACTGGCAATATCTGCTTCCCCAAGGATCCGAGCCTGGCTTGCAGTGGCGCCAACGCGGTCAACGTTCCGACCGGCTTTCCGGAATACCTCTTGCCGCTGCCGTTCGACCAGAAAGAGTTCGGCCTGCGAGGCGACTTTAACTTGACGAGCAAGGACAGCTTTAACGCCAAGTATCGTTATCAGCAGTCACCCGAAACTGGCTCCGTCTCTCAATCAAACGGCTGGTTTGGCGACGTGCCGTTTAAGAGTCGAAATCTAAACGGGCAGTACACTCGCCAAATGAGCAGCCGGCTGGTGAATAATTTCAGCGCGGCCTGGCAAAAACTGGAAGTCATCTTTGGCGGCGGCTGCACCGATGCTCTGAAAGGTTGCATAACTGACACGGCATCGATTGATAAAAACTTCACGAACATCACGTTTAACGGCATCAGAGCAGCCGGCGTGACGCTCCAATCAATCGGACCGGCGACCAACCTGCCGCAGGGACGTCAGGTGCGCGTGGCTCAGTTCTCGGACAGCATGTCCTGGACCAAGGGGCGACACTCGCTGTTGTTTGGAATTGACTATCGCAATCTGGATAACTCAGTTCCTTTCCTGCCTAACCTAAACGGAGCTTTCCGTTTCAGTTCGACGGCTCGAGTTGTCGCCAATGCGCCTTCGTTCGTGACCATCGTTGCGGGTCAGCCGACCATCACCTACAAAGAGAACGATCAGTTCTACTATTTTCAGGATGACTGGAAGGTTCGCGAGAATCTGACCCTGAATCTCGGCGTCCGGTACGAATATACCGGCCAGCCGATCAACACTCTACATGATCTGACCCTGGCGCGTGAAAGCAATACGAGCACCGCGATCTGGAGACAGAGCCTGCCGATTGATGTGCGAACTGTGCCGAAGATCCCGGTTGATAAGAACAACTTCGCGCCCCGGTTCGGTTTCGCTTGGGTGCCTCGGATGGGCGAGGGCAAGTTCGCCAGGATGATGTTCGGCGACCGCGATGCGACCGTCATTCGCGGCGGCTACTCGATCGCTTACGATCCGGCGTTCTATAACATCCTTTTGAACGTCTCGACGGCGACGCCGAACGTCTTCAATAACACGATCAACAACAACGGCAGTCTGACTGCTCCGCTGTTCCGCCTGCCGGCAAGTCCAACCGGCGACGTGGTGCGCGCCGCTTTCAGCTCATCGTTGCAGAAGAACACGTTCGACCCGCGGTTCTTTAATGAAACGATCGTCGGGTCAGATTTCCATTCGCCCTATTCGCAACAATGGTCGATGGGAATTCAGCGTCAAATAAACCGCAACAACGTCGCGGAGATCCGCTATGTCGGCAATCACGGCGTTGGGCTGTTCCAGACGATCAATCGCAATCCGGATATCAGCAACCTCTACAACGGGTTCTCGCTTGGCGCTTTCGGAGCCTTCCCGAACTTCAGGAATTTGCTCGGCGGCGCGGTTCCGCTGACCTGTACTGACGATCCGGCAACGGCGGATAACGAAGGGGTTTGCAACGGTCGTATTCTGCGACAGGGCAACGTTCGCTCGCGTGAAAATACCGGATCGTCCACTTACAACGGATTGCAGGCGCGCTATAACGGCCGCCTCTTTAATCAACTCACTTTGGGCGCTTCCTACACCTTCAGCAAAACGCTGGATAACGCTTCGGAAGTGTTCACCTTTGGCGAGGGTTTCGCTTCGCAAAACGCGCTCGACCTGAATCGTGGCGAGAAGGGCTTATCAGGAAATGATCGGCCCCACGCGGGATCGATGAATGTCTTGTGGGATGTTCCCTTCTTCAAGAAGCAGGAAGGCTTCAAGGGCCATTTGCTCGGTGGGTGGCAAGTTAATGGAACCTATGTGCTCGCCAGTGGGCGCGCGTTCACGCCGTCTCAATTTTGCAATGTGGCGTGCATCGGCATCGGCTACGAGGACATTAACTTCGCGGGGACGTTCCTGGGCTTTGACAACCTTCGCCCCTTCGCGGGCAACCGCAACGCCCCCAGAGATTCAGTCGGCATTACGGCAACTGACGCTGGTTTGATTTTCTTCGGCGCCCCAATTGCCGCCAGCCCGACGGGTCTTTACTCCTTCAATTCGCTCGAAACCACCGGCGCCCTGGTTCCGGTGACCGCGAACGACGTTCGGTTCATTTTCAACGGACCAGGAGCTGCTCGGCAGTTCGGAACTCCGTTTGGAACCGTTCTGCGCAACAGCGAGCGAGGCCCGGCATTGAACCAACTCAACATCGGAATCTTTAAGACGACCCGGGTACGGGAAAACTTCAAGGTTCAATTCCGTACCGAGTTGTTCAATGCTCTCAACCATCCGAACCCCGGCTATGGCGTAGCCAATGTCAGCACTCTTCCGGACACCTTCATCGAAGATGCCGGCAATGCTGGCGGAGCAGGGACGTTCAACGGATTCAACGACCGGAAGGCTATGGAGTTAAGTAGCCGCCGCGTGCAGTTCGGTATCCGCCTAATCTTCTAACACTCAAACTGCTGGTTGCAGTCTATTCAGGGAGAGTCGGTTCGCCGGCTCTCCCCTTTTTTGTCTTTCTCAATGTAAGAGCGAACTCAGCGCGGCGAGTAAATATAGGACCGCCGGTAACGCAGCGCGACGCTGGGCATGCTAACCCGCACTCGCACCTCCCGCTTTTTCTTATCTTCTGATTTGTTCGAAGGGTAATACCCGAGGCTGTATTGCTCGCGCAGCTCAGCCGCGATGCGGCTGAAGATTCCTTTCAGGTAATTCAAGCCAGCCGCGTGGTAGAAGCGCCCCGCGCTGTTCTCAGACAAAGTTTGCAGATAGATCCCGGCTCGCTTGTACGCGACGCTCAGCGGTTCGCCGCGCGAGGTCACGACTTGATTTCCCATCTCGCCCGCCGGCACGGTCTGGGTTTGCGCCACGTCGTTGTAGGTGTTGTATTGAATCGAATAGATGAGGGCATCCAATTCTTCGGCCGCGCGCAAAGTACTTTCAAAGGTTGCAAGGTTGCTCGTGGTGTCGACGCCGTCGGTGAAAAGAACGATGGCCTTGCGACCACGAATCTTCTTCAGTTGCCTCGCCGCCATCAAGTCGACCGCATCATAAAGGCTGGTACCGCCGCCGGCTCTCAATCTTTCGATTGCTGACGTGACTAGTTTTCGATCGGCAGTTGGACCGCACAGCACCGTGATGTTCTTGTCGAAGGACATCACCATGACGCGATCATTTTCTTTCAGTTCGCCGATGAAGGCCGTGGCCGCGGACTTTATCTGTGCTAGTTTTTCTTTAGCTGAGTCGCTGACGTCCAACATCAAAGCGATCGTGAAGGGCTGTTCCGCGTTTTCAAAGAAGGCAATTCGCTGCTCAACTCCATCTTCGAACAGGTGAAATTGATCTTGTTTTAGATCGGCGATGAATCGACCGTTGGGATCCATGACGCTGACCGGAACAGTCACCAGGGTGGTGCTGACTTTGATTACTTCTACGTCTTGATTTTCAACGGGCTGCCTGGGTTCCTGAACCTGCGCGATCGCGGTGATTGAGCTGCCGAGGGAAATGATTAGCCCAAGCGACAGCGCGATTAATCTCAAGTTGAGCTCCAACTTCACAGCTTGAGCCTCGTTTATTCCACGACCGTGAAATCAACGCTGCGCGAGACTATCTGTCGTTTCTTATCGGCCAGCGGATCGGTAACTACCAACGTCAGGACATATCTTCCGGGATTCACTTTCGATAATCCGAGCTGCCCCACTTTGATGAATTGACCTGGCGCTGAGCCTGCAGCTTGAACGGGCTGCTCAGGTTCTTTGAAGAGCAGTTTGCCGTTTTGACTAATCATCAATTGGGACTTTGCCTGTGGTTTCGCGCCGTCCAGTTTTGGGTTGTAGACGACCACGGCATAGCGCAGTTCGTTTTTGCGAGAGATGATGCGCGTCGGCGCGAGCTGCAGCGGGTTTTTGTCGCTACCGCCGGCGTTCACCTGGTAAAGCATGACGCTGCTCATCATTAATTGCTTGTTAGAAAGATCGGGCACCTCGAAATATTTCGCGACGCTGCCTATCTTTCCCGTTCCCACTTCCCGGACAACCAATCGCACCTGGTAATAACCCGGCGCAGCTTCGGTGCTCGCCGTATAACTCAATCCGTTCGTTAGCGCGTGCTGATAATCTTCCTCGGAAAGATCAGCCTTGATTGTCTGGCTGATGCCGCCGCGGTTCTTTCCGACCTGGTCGAACACAAACCCCGCTACGTCGAAAGACGCGTGGTGCTTGCCGTCGCTCGAGGTAGTGAACTCAAGCTTGCGCGCGTCGATGAATGTATTGATGTCGAGCTGTGCCTGATTGTTCGGCAGGAATTTGTATTGCAGCTCAGCGGCTACGTCGATGTCGCGTTTCGCCAACGGTGAAGTCGCGGCCTTGACAATCTCGTCTTCCTTAGTCAGCGCGCCGGCCGACTTGTCTGCGCGCGCAAAATATCCTTCAGCGCTGTAAATACGAACTCCGCCGCGTCGCACTTTGATCTCGACTTTATGAAACTTATTGTCGAACGGTTCGGACGGACGATACGCGAGGCGATAGTACGCGCGTCCACGATTCAGAATCTTATCGAGGCCGCCGGCAAAGTTATTGCTGTTGACGACTGAAACTCCGCCCGTCCCGCCAGCCAACTCGCGGAGTGTCAACTGCTCAGTCAATGAGCGGTCGCCAAGCAATGCCGGATCATACCCCCTGCCAACGGTGCTGATGTCGCCACCGGCAAATGTTCCACCGCCGAGCGCGCTCTTTGCCGGCGTATCCTCAAACTTCGCGACCACTCCGGCTACCGGCACACCGCGAACATCCATGGCGTTAATCACGACTCCGGAACGCGTCGCATTATCCTTTACGATGCGGAACAGTAGGGTCACGTCACTGACTACAGAACCGGCGCGAGTCAAATCGAACAAGGGCAATCCACCCGACAGCAGTACCAGGTTCTTTCTCCCCGGAATCTGTCGTAAGCTATCGATGACATAGTTCGAAACCGATAGAGCGAGCATCGCTCGCGGAGTCTGGTTCGTTCCTTCATTCGGGCCTTCAAAATCGAACGTTGAATTGATCGTTTGCGTCGCAGTGGAATCCTCCAAAGGCGAAGGTGGCGCAACGCGGTCGTTGTCATTGCCCGTGAACGCCATATATGGGGGCACGGAGCGTACGCCCAACTGGGCAATCGCGCGACGCAGGATCTGTTTGTCAGCGGTGAATTGCTCCAGCAAACCCTTGCCGCCAATCGTGCGCACAATTGCCACCAGGTCGCCTTCGGTCATCTTGTTGTCGACAAAGTCGGTCAACATCTGTCGCGTGCGCGCCATGTCTTCCGATGGAATCGTCACGTCATCGACGACAAAGGCCGTGACGCGGCGGACATCTCTCGCGGTAAGCTCGCGCGCGACTGAGGCGTCGACTCCGCCGATTTTCAGGGCCGCGTCGGTGCTTTCTTTTCGCGGAGTGTTGATCGTGACCAGCTCGGCGAATTTCAATTCCTGTTTCTTTCCGCGATCGAAGACTTCAAAGTCTTCGAGTTTCAGATCCGTGATTGGACGTTCGTCATTGTCGGTGACCACGACGTCGGTTTGCACCAGTTCGGTCGTGATGCGGACAATATCTTCCTGCTCGATCTGTTGCGGAGGTTTCTGCGGATCCTGGCTAAGACAGATGCCGGACATGAGAGCGACGGAAAGCAGAGAGGCGACAATCTTGTTCATGGCTACTCCTTGGGTTGGAGATATTCGCGCGTATTCTATAGCTATGGGCGCGCCGGCGAAAGGAACTACTTATGGTTGCGCCGGCGCACTTGTTCGACGCCCACCGGAAAGTAAACGTTTGCCGCCGGCGGTCTGCAAAAGGCTGAGCGTTCCCATATAGCCGTATCCAAAAAAGAACAGCAGCAGAAAAAATATGGGCCCCCACATATGCATGCGCACGGCGTAAGCAATGGCAAAAGCGAAATAGACGGCAAAGCTCAGTTCCAGCAGCGGCAGCCAACCGTGCTTGCGTTTGTACTTCTTTCGCTTCCACGATTCGTCAGTGGTTTTCTCGACGCGATACTTGGGTGTGCGCACGAAATCTGATTTGACCCCAAATAGGGCTTCAAAAACCGCGCGCGCGTTCGAGAAAGCCAGGCCGATCCCGAGACTCATCACCAGCGGCAGATGCAAGAGACGCCAGGTTCGTTTCTGATCGAGATACCAAACCGCCGTGCCATAAAAGAGCACGACGGAAACGGTCGAAAAAAACAGCAGCGGCACGTCCAGCACCATCAACTGATACAGGCCCTGATTGTAGCGAACTAACAGCAGCGGAAACTGCATGAAGCTGGCCACGATCATCAGCGGGTAGCTGATGTTGCCCGTCAGCCGAAAGAACATTTCGAGCTTCACGCGCAGAGGCAGAGGCGCGTACCAGATGCGCCTGTAGAGCTTGAACCAGACTTGCAGGACGCCCTTGGCCCAGCGGCGTTGCTGTGCTTTGAAGGCGTTCACTTCGACGGGAATTTCCGCGGGCGCTTCTTCATCCAGCAGGTAAACGAATCGCCAGCCCATCAACTGCGCGCGGAAACTGAGGTCTGTATCTTCGGTCAGCGTGTCGTGCTGCCAACCGCCGCTTAGTTCGATCGCTTCGCGACGCCAGATGCCGGCAGTGCCATTGAAGTTGAAGAAGTTTCCAGTGCGATTGCGTGTCGTCTGCTCGACGACAAAGTGGCCGTCGAGCATGATTGTCTGCAAGCGCGTGAGCAGGTTGTACGAGCCGTTGATGTGCGCCCAACGCATCTGCGCGCAACCCACAATCGGATCGGTAAAATGATGAATCAACTTGCGCAGGAAATCCGGTTTCGGCACAAAGTCCGCATCAAAGATCGCAATCAGCTCGCCTTTCGCGGTCTTCATTCCATTTTCAAGCGCGCCGGCTTTGAACCCCGTCCGATCGTCGCGATGAATATAACTAATGTCGAAACCAGCGGCCGCGTATTTCTCGACAGTGGCTTGCGCGATCTTCACCGTCTCGTCGGTTGAATCGTCCAGCACCTGAATCTCAAATCGTTCCCGCGGATAATCAATTTCTGTAACCGCTTGAACTAAGCGCTGCACGACGTACATCTCATTGAACAGCGGAAGCTGCACGGTGATGTGCGGCAGTTCGTTTTCCGCGAACTCGCCCTTCGCCGTCGGCGGAAACTTCGAGTAGCGCCAAAACTCGATCACCTGCTTCACCCGATAGACGCCGTAGATCGCCAGCACGAACAGAATCCCGAAGTAGATGATCAGCACTGTCCAATCGAACGCATCGAGATAGTAAAGCGGGCTGATGTTCAGATCGGTTTTGTAAATCGGATCGCAGAAGCCAGGTGAATCGATGCACAGATTGCCGGTGATGGGCGTCGGGCAGAACCAGCCCTTTTCCAGGCACAGCGTGGGATTAACAGTTGCGGCGATTAAAGCTAACACAGGTATGACAGATGACTTCGCAGAAAATGATCTGGCTGGCATTCTAACGTAGCGAGGCGATTGGCTCAAACTCGCGCATCTTTTAGTTGGAAGCGCCGCGTAGGTATTAGCGGAATCATTTTTAGCGAGAGTTCGAAGGGGCTTTCGTGGTCCGTTATTTTGAATCGCTGCCGGCGCCCCGTCCATTCAAAATGCCCGGACAATCAGCCAGGCTGACCGGTGCAAAAAGGGGCTCCGGAGTCAGCGGAATCCCCGAAAAGGCGAGGATTTCGTAACAAATCGATCTAGACCCATCGCGGTATGGGCATTGCCATCGCGAGATTGGGCGAAGTCCCGCGTTTACCTGCCCCACTCAAATTGCGCGATGACCCGAACTCGCTTGAATCAAATCTATGTCGTGTCAATAACCGCCGCCGGTGCCGCCGTGCTTGTCTATAGCGGGCTGCACCTGACGCGCGAACAACTCGACATTCGTTTTCTGCTGCTGGCGCTGGTTACGGTTTTGATTGGCCCGCGCTTGAGCATTCCCATCCCGCGCGTCAAAGCTCACATCTCCGTCTCAGATACCTTCGTATTCCTTTCACTGCTGCTGTTCGGTGGTGAGGCGGCCGTCTTCCTGGCGACCGCGGAAGCGCTGTGCTCTTCGGCTCGAATCACCACTAAGTTCCGCACCCATCTCTTCAACGCGAGCGTCATGGCTTGCGCCACGTTCATTACCGTTTGGACTTTGCGGCTGACGTTTGGCGATACGGTGCATGCCCACGATCTCTCCTCTTCAAATTACATCGTCGTTCTTTGTCTGATGGCCGTTGTGCAGTACCTGGCGAACTCGTTGTTGGTGGCGGCCACATCAGCATTCAAATCCGATCAGCCAATTTGGCTATCGTGGCGACGAAATTTCTTGTGGACGTCGATTACCTATTTGGCCGGTGCGTGTGCCGCCGGAATTGTCGCGCGCCTAATCGCTAACGTTGGGTTCTTCGCGTTCAGCGCAACGATTCCCATCATCGCCATCGTTTACTTTACTTATTGGACGTACATGAAGAACGTCGAAGCCGCTGCGGCCCAGGCTGAGCAGGCGCGCCTGCACGTCGAGGAACTGAATCGTCATATTGCTGAGCAGGAGCGCATCAGTAAAGCTCTGCGCGAAACAGAAGAACACTTCCGTAACGCCTTTGACCTGGCGGCTATCGGCATGGCTCTGGTCTCACCACAAGGGGCCTGGCTGCGCGTGAATCGCGCGTTGTGCGATCTGCTCGACTATACCGAGCCGGATTTGCTGCAAGCGAATTTCCAGGATGTGACCCATGCAGATGACGTCGGGAATGACCTTGCGAGTTTGTATCGGCTCATGCATGGCGAGACCCTGCGATCTCAGGTTGAGAAGCGTTATATACACAGGCTTGGCCAGGTCGTCTGGACGCTGAATAGTGTATCGCTCGTGCGTGACGCTGACGGCAATCCGGCGCATTACATCTTTCAGATTCAGGACATCACTGAACGTAAACGTGCTGAAGCCGCATTGCAAAGCCTGTCGCTCGTCGATGAACTGACGGGACTCTACAACCGGCGTGGCTTCCTGGCGGTCACCGACACGCATCTCGCTTCGATTCGGCGCAACCACAAACTGCCCGTCATCCTCTACGCCGACCTTGATGGCTTGAAAGAAATCAACGACTCGTTCGGTCACCACGAAGGCGATCGCGCGATAAAGAAGACCGCTGAGATTTTGAAAGAGACTTTCCGGAGCTCAGACATTGTGGCGCGGTTGGGTGGCGATGAATTCGTCGTGCTCGCAGCTATTGACACAGATGAAAGCGCTGAGTCCTTAACGCTGCGGCTGCAGGAAAAACTGGATGAAGCGAACGCGCGCGGCTCGCGGCCTTACAATCTGTCCTTAAGCGTGGGTACGGCGCACTTCAGCGACGATGACAATCACTCAATCGAGGAATTAATGGCCCAGGCCGACCGCGCCATGTACGAACAGAAGCGGACCCGCAACTCACGCGGCTCATTTACTCCCCAACACATCCGCCCACGGATTGAAGCCGCAGCGTAATGCTGCGCTACAATCTCCCGCTTGCAACCTTCTCCTGATCTATCTGACAAGTCACGCTGGCTGACACTCACGCTGCTCGCGATCGCGGAGCTGTTCGGTATGTCGCTCTGGTTCAGCGGCTCGGCGGTCGTACCCGCGCTGACGAGCGAATGGCGCCTCAGCCCTTCGGCGGCGACGTGGTTGACTCTGTCGGTGCAACTTGGTTTTGTGGCGGGCACGCTGTTGAGCGCGCTGCTCAACCTTCCTGACATAATCAGCCCCCGTCATCTTTTCACGCTGACGGCCATCGCCGGCGCAGTTGTGAACGCGGCCTTCGGCTGGTTCGCTCATGATGCCTCATTCGCGATTGTCCTTCGCTTTCTCACAGGAATGTTCCTCGCGGGTGTCTATCCGCCGGCGATGAAAATTCTGGCAACGTGGTTTCGCCACGGAC
>Ga0247673_1000017_pt1 | contig 19430 bp, 16 predicted proteins | sample CNK14_metaG_FD_182722 | JGI IMG/M metagenome (GOLD analysis project Ga0247673, IMG submission 182722) | Soil microbial communities from Purdue University Martell Research Forest, Indiana, United States - CNK14 | ecosystem: Environmental > Terrestrial > Soil > Temperate forest > Bulk soil...
ACAAGTTTCTCGGTGGTCGCGCAGTTCGCGCCTGCGTCGTTTACATGGCGATGGCCGGGGTTGCAATGTTCGCGTTCTGGAAACTCAATCTGCAATCTGAACTATTGACGACGCTCGTGCTGGGAGCGGCGGGCTTCTTCGTTTACGGGCCGCAGTGTTTGTTGGCGGTCACCGCCGCGAACCTCGCAACCAAGCGCGCGGCCGCAACGGCGATCGGACTGACGAGCATCTTCGGTTACGCCAGCACAGTTCTTTCCGGCTGGGGCTTGGGCGCGCTGGTGCAAAAGTACGGATGGGACGCAGGATTTGTCGGCCTCGTAATCGTAAGCTTCCTCGGAACGCTGCTCTTCATCGCGGCCTGGCCGGCGAAGGCACACGGATACGAAACTAATTAACCTCATCTACGATACAGTTTGTTATCGAGAACGCTCGATTTTAGACTGGTGCTGGGAATTGATGTGTTGAGGTGGAGCCGGCTATCGGATTTGAACCGATGACCTTCTAATTACGAATCAGACGCTCTACCAACTGAGCTAAGCCGGCCCGCTTGAGTTTTGACTATACGAATCGGCGAATTTCAGGTCAAGCCGCACCCCCTCTCCTGTTGGGAGAGGGCTGGGGTGAGGGCTTAAGCAATGGCGATCTGTTGCCCTCGCTTTAGCAAGTCATTCTTCAATTGAAGAATGACTTGCTAAAGAAAAAGGACTCGGACACCATCGTAGGCCCTCATCCCCGACCTTCTCCCAAAGGGGGAAGGGAGATATGCTCCAAATTGATGAAAGAAATAATCGTCATCGGTGGTGGACTCGCCGGCGTTGAAGCCGCGTGGCAGGCGGCTGAATCAGGCGCGCGCGTACAGCTTTACGAGATGCGACCAATCAAACAAACTCCCGCGCATCGCACAGAGAAGCTCGCCGAGATCGTCTGTTCGAATTCACTGAAATCAGATGAGCCCGGCTCGGCGTCTTATCTTCTTAAAGAAGAGCTGCGTCGCGCAGATTCTCTGGTGATGCAGGCAGCGACGGCGACTCGTGTTCCCGCGGGGGCGGCGTTGGCGGTTGACCGCGAACAGTTTGCGGATTACATCACTGAACGAATCGCAGCTCATCCCAACATCGAAATCGTTCGTGAGGAAGCCACAACGATTCCACTTGATGCGATCACGATCATCGCCACCGGGCCGCTCACTTCTGAAACGCTCACGACGCAGATCATGAAGCTGACCGGTGACGATCAGCTTTATTTTTATGACGCGATTGCGCCGATCATCGCGGCCGACTCAATCGATCAATCCATCGCTTTCAAAGCCGCGCGTTACGGTAAAGGCGGCGACGATTACCTCAATTGCCCGCTGAATGAAGAGGAATACGCTCGGTTCTATCAAGCCCTGATCGGAGCGAAGAGCGTCCCGCTGCAACGCTTTGAAGAGACGCGTTGGTTCGAAGCCTGTCTGCCGATCGAAGAACTGGCGCGGCGCGGCGTCGATACGCTGCGTTATGGGCCGATGAAGCCGGTGGGCCTCGTCGATCCGCGCACGAGCGAGCAGCCGTATGCCGCGGTTCAGCTTCGTCAGGAAAATTTGATGGCAGACGCGTACAGCATGGTCGGTTTTCAAAATCATCTCAGGTACGGCGAACAGGCGCGGGTGCTGCGAATGATTCCGGGACTCGAACGAGCGGAGTTTCTTCAATTTGGGCAGATTCATCGGAACACTTATATCAACGGCCCCCGCGTGCTCCAGCCAACCATGCAGATGCGCGAGCATCCAAACATCTTCTTCGCTGGACAAATCACGGGCGTTGAGGGCTACGTCGAATCAGTGGCGATGGGCTGGCTGGCCGGGCTGAATGCGGTGCGGGTGGCCGCCGGTGAAGAACTTTTGATTGCGCCCCCGCGTAGTGCAATTGGAGCTTTGGCGCGCTACGTGTCAAGCGCCGAGACAAAGAATTATCAGCCGGTGAATATCACGTTCGCGCTGCTTGAGCCTCTTAGTCGCGAACAAGCAAAGTCGGTGAAGCGCAAACGCGATCGACATGCGTTGCAGGTCCAGCTCTCCCTGAAAGAATGGGATAGTTGGTTGGAAGAAGTGAAACAACAATCCGCTGCGGCTCTCGCAACATGACAACCCCGCATCAAAGACTCGCTCTGGCATCGGCGCTCACGCTTTGCTGCATCTCGATTGCGCTCTGCGCCTTCACGCGGCCAACGCTTTCGCAATCCGGCAGACAGAAACCCCCAACGCCGACGCCATCACAAACGAACAGCAACGCGCGGCCGCGGCAAGCCTCAACCAGAACGTCACAGCCAATCGCCCAACCGCCACCAAAGCAAACGCCCGTCGTCGATGACACAGACGAAGTCGTACGTGTGACTTCGAACCTGGTCGCGGTTCCGACCACCGTGCTCGATGCGCGCGGGATCGCAGTCGCGAATCTTCGTTTGGAAGACTTCGAATTGATCGTCGACGGTCAGGCGAAACCGATCAGCGACGTCAGTCGCGCCGACACGCCCGTGCGGATGGCCATGCTCTTTGACAACAGTGGCAGCTTGATGGAATCGCGTGAGTTCGAGAAGCGCGCCGCGGTGCGGTTCTTTCGTAACGTCATGAGACCTGTCGATCAGGCCGCGATTTATTCTGTCTCGACGGACATCGACCTGGCGCAACCGATGACGAGCGACGTGACGCGCTTGCAGCAAACGATCGAGTCATTCGCGAAACCCGAAGGCGCAACCTCGCTCTATGACGCGATCTTCATGGCCCTGAACTATCTGAAGCCATACGCCGGTCGTCGTGTCATCGTGATTGTCTCTGACGGGCGCGACACTACCAGCCATTACGATCACGATTTTGACAGCACCTTGCAGAAGTTGTTGGCGGATGAATGCCAGGTTTACGCCGTGCAGACAGGCGTGTACGACAATGCGAACGTGCGGGACCTGGCCGCCGAACGACGCATGCAGGAATTCTCTTCACAGACTGGCGGCTCTGCCTATATCCCGCGCAGCGTGGACGATCTCGACAGCGCGTTCGCGCAAATCTCCGCCGACCTCGCGCAGCAATATGTTCTCGCCTATTATCCGGCGGCGGACAAACGCGACGGCAGGTATCATCAAATCGCCGTGCGCGTGAAGTTGCCCGCCAATGCGCGTGTGCGATCACGAAGGGGCTTCGTCGTAAAGAATCCCGATCGAGGGTAAGTTAAGCGTGGTAACCTTACGCCGTGCTCGATCAGCTTCTCACGCAATTCCTCGATCACCTGCGTTACGAGCGCAATGTCAGCGCGCACACGCTGCGCAATTACGAAAGCGATCTGCATCAATTTCTTAATTACCTCGCTCCGGCAGATGAAAAAGGAAAGCGCCAAGAACCGCCGATCGCGCAAATCGATCACTTAACTATTCGCGAGTGGTTGGCGACGCTTCACTCTGACCAGAAGAAAAAGACTTCCATCGCCCGCAAGCTGGCCGCGCTGCGCACGTTTTTTCAATTTCTCGTTCGCGAAGGTGTCGTTGAATCGAACCCCGCGAAGATTGTGGCAACGCCGCGCAAAGAGAAGAAGCTGCCCAAGCATCTTTCGATCGAAGACGCGATTCGCTTCATCGAGACGCCGGATCTGGAAACCGATTTTGGCAAACGTGACCGCGCGATTCTCGAGCTGCTCTACGCCACCGGCGTGCGCGTCTCGGAATTGGTGAACCTCAATCTTCGCGATGTTGATTTCAAGAACAAGCTGTTACGGGTGTTTGGCAAGCGAAGGAAGGAACGGATCGTTCCATTTGGCGATCCCGCGGCAAAGGCTTTGAAGGATTATCTGGCCGTGCGCGAGCAATTCCTGATGAATGCGCCAGTGACCAAGCGCGACGCGCAGCCGCTGATTCTTAACTATCAGGGTACGCGCATGAGCACGCGTTCAGTCGGACGGCTAATCGAAAAGTACATCAAGCTTTGTGCCGGCATTCATGACATCAGTCCGCACGCATTACGGCATTCATTCGCGACGCACTTGCTGGATAGCGGCGCCGACCTGCGCGACATCCAGGAACTGCTGGGGCACGCGCGACTTTCAACGACGCAAATCTACACTCACGTCTCGATGGAGAAGCTCATCGAGGTCTATGACAAGGCCCACCCAAAGGCGTGACGGAGGCCTTCAACAAAGCGCTACTTCCACGTGACAACGGCGGTGCGCTATGATGCCAAGGCGGTTCCGTACCGCGGTTTTCTTCGCGCATGCAGGGTCAACTCGCCGAACATCCTCTGGCTGAATTAATTCGCGAAATAAATCGTGCGCGTTTGTCTGGCGCGCTTCGTCTCTCGCGCGATCGCGCGAAAGCAGTGATCTACTTTGACGGTGGCGAGCTAATTCTCGCTGCGTCGAATGTGCGCGCGCACCGCCTGCGCGAGGCATTGAAACGACATGGACTCACAGACGAGGACCTCAGTAATTATGAGACGACGCTGACTGACGAGGAACTCGCGCGGCAAATACTCGCGAGTGCAAAGCTGACGAAGGAAGCCCTCGATGCAATCCGAACCAGACAGGCTGGAGACGTTTTACGGGTGACACTGCTATGGACGGACGGAATATGGCAGTTCGATGATCGCGTGCGTCTGGCTGCCGGCGATCGCGTGCCTCTGGATGTTTCAAGGTTCTTGCTGGAGTGCGCCCGGCACCTGCCCTTCGCATTTGTTCAGGCGAGATTCAATGACCATCCCGGAAACTACTCGTTTAGGGGCGATGCCAGCTCGATGAAATTATTGCCCGTCGAAGCGACGGTAATGTCGCGCGCCGCGGCCGCAGGAACCAACCTCACCATCGAGGAACTCACCACGAATGGGAAATCGAGCGAAGACAGCCTGCGAAGTATCTATGCGCTTTCGCTTTCCGGTTTGCTTGAGCCAAGCGATTGGCCATCAGCACTTGGTAGTGTGCCTCAACCTAAGAGTGCGTCTCCCGCGACGGTCAAGGTGCCACCGCCAAGTCAACCGGAAATCCGGAAATCTGATCAGAAGGATGCCGACGAATTGTTTAGCCGCCTGGGCACGGCCACGGATTTTTATGAAGTGCTCGGCGTTGCACCGGACGCGACTGATGACGAAATCAAACAGGAATATCGATCGCTCGCGTTGCGATTCCATCCCGACCGATTTCACCAAAGCGCGCCCGAGCTGCGAACCAAGATCGAATCGGCCTTTGCAAATATCCTTCAGGCCTATGAAACTCTGAGCGACGCGAAGCAGCGGGACCATTACGACAAACGATCTCTGAAACCGGGAAGCAAAACAAAGCTTCACGAGACGAACGGCGCGCGAAAGGACAAAACATCGTCGCAACGGGAACGCGCCGAGGCAAGTTTTCAGCGCGGCATCAACGCGCTAACGCGCCAACAATATGATGAAGCGATTCGTTCCCTGGCGGAAGCGGCTTTGCTCGAACCGCGCGAAGCCCGTTATCGCGCAAACTATGGCCATGCGTTAATGTCTCGGCCGAACATGCGCAGGAACGCTGAGTTTGAGTTGCAGGCCGCAGTTAGGCTCGAGCCGAATAATGCTTCGTATCGAATGATGTTGGCTGAGCTTTACAAGGAACTCGGATTATTCCGGCGAGCCGAAGGTGAAGCGGAACGCGCGCTGACGCTCGATCCGAAAAATCAAGCAGCACGGACTCTGTTATCGAGTCTCAAGGGCAAGAAAGATGCCACCTATTGAAACGATCGAGAGCGATCACTTCGCGACGATAGAGGTATTCCGAAGTCTCAGTCTGCGCACTGACGAGTTCGAGGGATACCCGAATGCGCACGCGACCAGAATCGCCGCGATTGCGGATCAACTTGCAAAGGTGTTTAGCCTGGGCGCGCGCGATCGATTTTCGCTGCGCGTCGCCGCGCTGGCTCACGATTTAGGCGAGATGGTAATGAATCGCGATTACATTCGGGGCCAGGGTCCTTTGAGCGAGGACGAACGAGTGGATCTGGCCCGGCATCCGCTTTTCAGTGAACGCGAGGCCGGCGTCGCCGGCGCTGATCGAGGCGCACAGTTGCTGGTTCGCTGGCATCACGAATGGTGGAACGGCTGCGGCTATCCTGATGGTCTGCGCTTCGAGCAGATTCCGCTGGGGGCGCGCATCCTGCGCGTGGCGGATGCTTATGCTTCGCTGACCGACGCGCGTCCGTTTCGCGAACCGTTCTCGGAACAGCAGGCGCGCGAGCACATACTCGAATGGACCGGGCTGGAATTCGATCCGCGCGTGGTGCGTGCGCTGCTGGCGATCGAGCCTTTCAAAGAACTGAAGGGTTACGCGGTCGAACCTGCGGTCTCTCCGGACATGGATGTAATCGCGGATGAGATCCTCGAGCGGGTGGAGCAGCTGGGGAATTGATGCAAACGCCAAACTCACTAAACTCAGGGGCTATCGGCTGGCTCGGGTTTGAGCTCAGCGTGTTACGTCGTCTTCGATTCAACTCGGCGGCGTTGCCTTTGAGCGGCGAACCAAATCTCGCGCATTATCTGAAACGCTGGGACTCTCGGGTCGCAGCTAACGATCCGGCGCAATGGGCGTGGATCAAGTCGCAGGCCTTTGTTGAGAACAACAGCGACATCCTGACGGAAGATGACATTGAAGCCGTGCTTGAAGATGCGTACGTACCCGGAACGTACTTTCGCAATCCGACGCTACTGACCTGGTTCAACGAGACGGACGCGTGGTGGTTCGATAATGTGCGCGCTAACGCTGAGCGGCTTACGTCTCAATACAAACGCGCGCTGGTGCTCGCGATCGGAATGTCTGTCGGCGACTACGTATTCTCGTTCAACCTTGATACGCGCGATCTGCGCCAACCGCTTTCGCTTTCAAATGTGTTTCGCCGGCTGTGGCACACGGCCATGCCGCCGATAAACAATTTGCGGCGCAACACGAGTTCGAATTTATCTGCCCGAGCTTTCCTGGCTGAAACACAAGATACCGATTTGATGTTTCTGCGTCTGCCCCGCCCGGCGCGTTCGAACGATAGCCGCAATACCCGCGTCCTTACCTGGCGTGAAGAATGGATTCGGCAGGGCCGAGGTTTCTGGAGCGAAGTCAGCAAAGACCGCAACGGCAAACTTGACGCTTACGTTGAAACCAAGGAACAGTACCTGAGCATGATCGAGGAACTGTTGCAGACTGCGGCGCATCTTCGGCTCTGGGCAATTGAAGCGGTGAGCGACGGCTTTGTTACGACAGATGAACTGGTTGAGTGCGTCAGCGAAACGCGCAAGATCGACGCGATCTACACGAAGGATTTTTCTGATCTTCTGGGAGTTCAGTCAGTGATCGTTACCGCCGCAGCTTAACTCACGCCGATTGACGGCAGTACTTACGCCCCGCGGTTCTGCGCTCTGCTCGCGCTGAAACAATTACCGCAAAGCACCGGTCGTCCGGTTTGGGGCTTGAAGGGAACGCTGTCGGTTTTCCCGCACTGATCGCAAACAATCTCAAAGCGCTCTCGCTCTCCGCCACCGGATCTTGAGCCGCCGCCGCCCGCGTTCGCACGCCGCGCGTCGCGGCAGGGCTTGCAGCGTTTGGGATGGCTCAGTCCGCGCTCGCGATAATAATCCTGTTCTCGTTCAGTAAAGGGAAAGGTGGTTTGGCAATCGGCACAAGTAATTTCCAGATCAGGCATGATCAATCTCCCGAGAAGACAATTCCTGAGGGCTTATTTACTGGTCGTGAAGTGTACTCCCACTGAGGCTGGTGTGTACAGGATTTTGAAAGCGGGCAGCAGCTCTCAGTTCACTTTCTGAAGCTCGCGCACATGCTGCCGGACCGTTTCGCCCAGCGTCTCGAGATTATAGCCGCCCTCCATGCAGGAGATCAGCCGGCCGCCGCAGACTTCCTTCGCCCACTCCTTCACAATGCCCGTCATTTGCACGAAATCTTCGTCCGTCAAAAGCAACTGTCCGAGCGGATCGCCCTTATGCGCATCAAAGCCGGCCGAGATGATGATGAGAGCCGGCGAAAACTTCGAACCGATTTCTTCGATGGCTGATTCGAATGCACGACGCTCATCGATCGCCGATGTCATCGCTCTCAAGGGCACATTCAAAGTGTAGCCACGACCTCTTCCCTGCCCGGTCTCGCCACGGGATCCCGTACCGGGATACCAGGGATATTGATGCATCGAGAAGTAATAGACCGACGGGTCGTCGTAAAAGATTCCCTGGGTTCCGTTTCCGTGATGCACGTCCCAATCGAGAATTGCGACGCGTTCGATCTCCTTGTACTGCTTCTGCGCGTAGCGCGCGGCGACTGCGACGTTATTGAAAAGGCAGAAGCCCATCGCTCGATCGGGCGTCGCGTGATGGCCGGGCGGACGCACCGGCACGAACGCATTCTGCGCCGTTCCATCCATCACTGCGTCGATTGCGCGACATGCCGCGCCCGCGCCGCGCATGGCGGCTTCGAATGAAGAGCCGGAAACCATTGTGTCGGCGTCGAGGTAACCACGACCTTCGCGGACCGCTGACTCGACATGTTTGAAATGCTGTGGGGTGTGGCAGGCTTGAATGTCGCTCCGGCGCGCTTCGTCAGCTTCGATCTCAATTGCGTTTGACCATAACTCACGGTCAGCGCGCAAGGCATCGATCGTGACGCGATAACGCTCAGGCATTTCCGGGTGATGAGGACCGGTGTCGTGCTTTTCGAAAACGGGATGATGAACGATCGCGGTTGGCATATCGTGTCAGAAGCCCGCGCGTAAGCAAGGGCTGTCTCTCGCATCAGGCCCTCCCTCATGGTCGGGCTTCCGACACTCGTTCTAATTTCTCATGTTTGCCGGCGCCGCATCATAAAGCTTCTGCGCCTTCGTCGCATCAAGCTGACGCAAAATCCGGTACTCATTCAACACGCCGGGTTTGTTTCTCGCTTCGATGAATACGTACCCCAAATAGAGATGCGCCGTGGCGTCGTCATTTCGCAGTCTAATCGCCGTTCGCAACGATTCAGTTGCTGCCGGCAACCGATGCAGCTTCCACAGAGCGAATCCAAGTTCGGTATGGGCTTCGACATATTCGGGCTTCAAACGGGTCGCTTCGCCGAGATGCGTCACCGCCTCGGGAAATCTACCTTGATCGTTGTAGATCCAACCAAGGTTGTATCGCACCCGCGCGTTGTTCGGCGAGATGCTGATCGACTGTTCGTAAGGCGCAAGGGCCTGCTGATACTGCTTTAGATCCGTAAAGTAAACGTCACCCAGACCTGTGTAGGCGATGCCATAGTTCGGCTTCAGTCTAATCGCCTCGCGATACGCGGTGAGCGCCTCGTTAGGCTGGTTGAGCTTGCGGCTCGCGAAACCGAGCTCTGCATATGCCTCTGCATAGTTCGCATTCAATCCAATCGCTTTTCGCGCTGCGGTTGCTGCTTGATCGTATTGGTTCAGCTCATTGGCCGACCACGCGAGATTGTAAAACGCCGTCGGATTATCATCTTTGTATTGAACCCCGCGACTGTAGGCATTCATCGCCTCGCGATATTGTTTGGTCTGGTAATAGTAAACATCGCCGAGTCCGAGATACGCAGATCCATAATCCGGCTTCGTGCGCACGGCTTGCTGGTAAGCGGTAATCGCGTCTTGCGACTGGTTCAGCTTGTAATACGAGTAGCCCAGTTCCTTTTGTGCTTCGGCGAAATTTGCCCTGAGCGACAGAGCTTGCCGCAGCGACTCGATGGCGTCCGTGTACTGCTCAGCGTCATTCTGGATCCAACCGATGTGATAGTAAGCAGTAGCAATCGGCTTTAGCGACACGGCCTTCTGATAAGCCTCTAACGCGTCGTCATACTTGTCGGCCTTGAATAGATCGTCACCTTGCGAGTTGTACTGCTCGGCGGTGATGCCTCTGCGAACCGGCGCCGTCGTGCGGCGAACAGGTGTTGTCCGGCGTGGACCGCGGCGAACAGTGCTGCTGCGGCTGGAATCGGTGCTGCCGCCGGTGGCTCCGCCGGAAGTGCTGCCGCCGCCCATGTCGTGCTGGGCCATGACTGTCCCGGCTGAAAAAAGAACGGCTCCGGCAAGCGCTAAACGCGCAAGTAAACGAATTGTCATTGGGTTAAACTCCATGTGATAAAGTAGGATCGATGCCGCTACGAATGAAAGGCGCGCCAATTATAAGACATCAGAACCGTCTACGGTAGCAGATCACGTTTTTACCTTTCACATGCAGGAACGCCGAACCGCGCCACGCTTGCGCACAAACATTAGCGCTCGATGGGAGACCTTGAAATCGCAGGGCCGTGGTTCGGTCTGCGACCTGAGTTCAGGTGGATGTTTCGTGCTTACCGGCGGCGAGCTTTTGGCGAAAGAGCTAGTTCGCCTTGAACTAATCCTGGACGATCAAATCGTCTCCGTGTGGGGTTATGTTGTTTACCAAGTTCGGGAGATGGGATTCGCGGTGCGATTTGTTTTGCAGATTGAAGATGATCGCCGAGCAATTGAACACTTGATCGAGCATGCGCAACGAACGGCCGTTTGACACAGTCTTTTCCCCTACGCTAATTTACTTTCTTCCTAACCTGCCAACGATCTTGACTGTACGTCCCGTTCGTCTAGTGGCCTAGGACACCGCCCTTTCACGGCGGCGACACGGGTTCGACTCCCGTACGGGACGCCAATTCTGTATCGTGCCGAGCGCGTTTTACTGAAGCGCGTTTGGTTCAAGTCTACCCGGCAAGGCGCTTCAAGGAGCAGGAGAAACCGCAGTCGACTGACCCTGAAGTTTGAGATATGGGCTTAGAAGTTTGCTCCACGATGCAGCAATCTTAGGATAGTCTTCGCGACAAAGCTCCGCCCGTTCAGCAGGCAGGGTTCCATCCTTAACCAGGTATGAGTATTTTTCCGGGGCATGACCATAAATTAGACAGATAGTGTCGTAGAACCGCTGCTCATCAAGAGAATGCTCATCCCAGTAAATCTTAGCCTGGCCTTTCTCCAGGTCGGCATAGAGCCGGAAGGAAACAGCTCCATCCAGAGCCATCGGTTCGCCATTATTTGTGTGGTTGATCAGTACCAGCGTCGATAATTGATCGACAGCATCCTCCTCGCGGCCGGTAATGGGCAACTTCCAGGCGTCCACCAACCCGTGGCCCAATTCGTGAAAGAACGTTGATGCCAGTGCACCCCGAACCGCGTTATCAAGTTTCGTCTTGTCTTTAATTTTCCGGGAGAAGAGGTCGTTGTATTCGTCGATTAATTGATAGCAAATCGTGACTGATCTCGTTTCGGGATCGTAATGCGCGTCAGGCTCCTCGCAATCGTCGAATGAAATCGTCAGGTCCCATGGCAGAGCGATTTTTTCATTGAGATTTGCCACGATTTGCCCCAACACTTGTGGGTCGTTGGCAATGACGCTGCCGCTCTTATTGCTCTTGCGAGGCCTGTAATCAAGCTTGAGAGCGCCTTTATCAAGATCGCGCTGATTACTTTGAGATGGTTGCGTGGCCTGATTTGTTGGACCGTTTGGCGGTGTAGTAGATGAACGTCGCTCGCACGCCGCCAACATACCAAACGCGAACAAAACTAAGAGAGTTCGAAGTACGAGCTTTGGTGGCGTTCTTTTTTTCATGATTCGTTCTTCCAATTTACACTCTTTGAGTCATTCAGGATAAGCCGGATTACCGCTCAGTTTTCCGATCAAACAGCGCCGTCAGTGCAGGCACATCGTTTCTTTTCTTGAGTCGGCATCGGCACTGTAAATTCCGATCAAACTTGGCGGCCGCGGGAATTTACAAGAATTTACAATAAGGGAGCCGGAGATAGGTGTACGATAGCGCCATGCGTTCGACCCTGTCTTTGCTCGTCTTGATTACCATCCTTGGTGGAGAGGCATGGGTGCTGGTGGCATCGAGCACTCTCGCCGCCGCAAATGCTGGCGATCACTCGACCGTCTCGATGAAATCTTTCTCAGCCTCCGCGAAGCCCAACTTTGATTCCGAGATAAAACCGATCTTCCAGGCTCGCTGCCAACCCTGCCACTTTCAAGGCGGCAAGGTTTACGACAAGCTTCCCTTCGATAAAGCCGAAACCATCACGCGATTAGGAACCAAACTCTTCACCCGAATCAAAGACGAGAAAGAGCAGCAAAAGATTCGCGAGTTCCTGGAGCAACCTTAACGCTCCGTAGAGTAGCAGAAGATTCGTGAGTTCCTGAGCAACCTTAACGCTCCGTAGGAGCGAAATATTTATAGACCTCCGTCGAAAAACGATGACCGCGCTCCTTTAGGAGCGCGATGTAATCGGTTTCACATTTCGCTCCTAAAGGAGCGAGTGCTATGTGAGGGTTCGTTGGTGCTATAAACATTTCGCGCCTAGCGGCGCGGAGCACGTTTCCAAATTATTTCTCTGTAGCCTTTAGATCGCGAAGCAGCTTCGCAAACTCTCTTTCAAACGAATCATGATCCTTCCAATTAGAAAAATCGCGAATGTAGTATTCGCGCACCTCCGCCGCCAGGTCTTTGCCGCTATCAGCGTCGAAGCATTCCCATTCCTTGATTCGTTCGAAATCCAAGAGCCGAATAGGAAACAGCTTGCGACGATTCTCTTCCCTTTCAACTCTCTTCGCGCGGCGAATCTCAGTTGCGACCCATTCACTACTCATGCTGTTCTCCGAGAGAACCAGTAGCAACTTGTCCTGAATTTGAATGGCTTGAAAAATCTGCTCGTGAAGTTTTTTGCCACCCTTCATCTCTTCGGGAGCAAACCAGACGCGGAGGTTCTCGGCGCGCATCGCGGCGTGTAGTCGCTTCGCGAATTCTTCGTCCCGATGACTGTAACTGATGAAGCATGATTGGAATTGGATGGGACTCACACTGGCAATGAGAGCCGGTATTTGGGTGATGAATTCTTCAGGAAGCCCAGCGCCTCGAAGGAAGGCTTCCGGGATGTTGCCTTGGGACTGGTAGATGGTATCAACGCCAATGGTGGACGGCGCGGCGTGATTTATTGTTTCCAGCCCTTTCACCGTGGTTAGATCATTATTTGCAAATACGGTTACACCAATGTGGCCGTCAGTCATGTTCGCCTCTTTGATGCTTGCACCCGTGAGGTCGGCCCAAGTGAGGTCTGCCCTGCTAAGATCGGCTTCACGGAGTTGTGCCTCCCTCAAAATTGTTGCGCAAAGGAGAGCGCCTCTGAGGCGTGCCTCACTAAGGTCCGCCTGACTGAGATTCGCCAAACTGAGATCTGCGCCGCTGAGGTCTGCCTTTATAAGGACCGCTGATTTCAAATCAGCTAAGCAGAGGCTTGCGTTGGTGAGGAGAGTCTTGCTGAGGTCTGCATCGAAGAGCACTGCGCGGTAGAGATTCGCACTATCGAGGTCTGCCTCGGCAAGAGTCGCTCTGCTGAGGCGTGAGTTGTGAAGATCTGCTTCACGCAGATTCGCTCTCCGGAGGCCTGCCTCGCTGAGATCCGGCTGAACCAATGGATTTTGCTTTCGCCAGGCGTTCCAAGCCTTGACGCCTTGCTTAATAATCTTCAGATGCTCTCGCTTTGCCATCGACCGAGCTAACGCTCATTGAGGCGTCACCTCATATTCCGGCTTCTTCATTCCCATCAGCCAATGATCAAACCAGCCGACGATGTGCTCGAGCCGCTCGATGCGATGCCACGGTTGTCCTGAGCGAGAAAGTTCGTGCGTCTCGTTCGGAAAGCGCACCATCACCGTGGGAATCTTTTTGTATTTCAGCGCGCGGAACATTTCTTCGCCGCCCGAGTAGGTCGGCGTGCGCCAATCGGCTTCACCAAGAATGAACATCATCGGCGTCTTCACTTCGTTGATGTAGGTGATTGGTGAGCGTGCCTTGAAGTCCTCCGGATCTTCAAAGGGCGCGGCCTTAAACCACGTCGCCTGGAACAGGGTAAAGTCCGCCGTGTACCACCAATCGGCCCAACTCGCGATGTCGCGTTGCGCCACCGCCGCTGCAAATCGCGTCGTGTGCCCAACGGTCCAATCAGTCAGCAGTCCGCCGCCGCTGCCGCCGGTCACGCCGAGTTTCTTCTCGTCGATGTAACCGCGCTTGATCACTTCATCGACACCGAACATCAAATCTTTGTAGTCGTCGCCGGGATAGTGATACTGAATGATGTTGCCGAAGTCCTGCCCATAGGTCGTGCTGCCGCGCGGGTTCGGATAAAGCACGACGTAGCCTTTCGCGGCCATCCACTGGAACTCGTGATCGAAGACCCAACCGTATGCCGCGTGCGGGCCGCCATGTATGTTAAGTATGAGGGGGTATTTCTTATTAGCATCGAAGTTCGGCGGCTTCTGCACCCACGTATGGATCTTCTTGCCGTCGAAACTCGTGTACCAAATCTCTTCCGGCTCAGTCAGATTCAGTTTTGAAAACAACTCTTCGTTCACATGGGTGAGCTGTTTCGGAGTCGCGCCTGGCTTTTCCATCCAAAACAGATCGCCGATGCGCGTCGGCGTAGAAATCAGCAGGGCGATCTTTGATGCGTCAGGCGTCGCGCGAAAACTCTGCACTGCTTGATTGCCCGTGGTGACATCAGTCTCTTTGCCGCTGACGGCGTCGAACGCGCCCAGGTTTGCTCTTCCCTCTCTGCCATAAAGCGCGATGATCGACTTGCCATCCGCAGACCAAACGGGCGGGAAACCGCCACCGCCGCGCGGCGCGCTGTTGTCGCCGCCAACTCCGCCGCCCAGGTCCCAATCGAAATTCGCGGTGAGGTTCTTTGGCTGTGCATCGGGCGCGAGATCCATCACCCACAAATCGGGCTCGGTGTAAGAACGCACAGGTTGATTCGTCGACGCATAGAAGGCGACCTTCTTACCGTCGGGACTGACTGTAAACGCAGCCGCACCCATATCGAAGGTGGTGAGCTTCGTCGGTTGTCCGCCGGAAACAGCGATGTAGTAAAGGTCCGTCTTGCCGAGTTCGTAGTAAGGCTCGTCGCGATGATCGGAAACAAAATAGATACGCGAGCTGTCTTTGGCCCAAGTCACGTTGCCGTCGCCGTAGCGTCCGCTGGTGAGTTGCTTCGGCGTGACTTTGTCCTCGCCGGTGTGCGGCGCATTCACTACCCAAATGTGGTTCGGATGTTTGAAATCGAGATAGCCCGAATCATTCGATCGATAAACTGCACGGGTGATCACGCGCACGTCGCTCTCGCGTTCAGGTGACGCGGCCGGGCTTGGACTCGCTGACGGTGACGGACTCGGTTTTGGAGCAGCCTTCGCGATCTCTTCCGCTGTCGCGCCATTCCCGAATGAAATCATCTTGCCGTCAGGCGACCATTGCGGACCGCCTGCGCCGCGCGGCACCGTCGTGAATTGCCAAGCCTCGCCGCCGTCCATCGACAAGATGAAGAGCTGTGGCGGCTCGACTCGGCCATTCGTTTCCGGCGCGCGGACAAAGCAGATGTACTTTCCGTCCGGCGACCAGCGTGGTGAAGAATCACGCGGGCCGGCAGTTAGTTGCCGCGACGCACCCGTCGCAGTCGACACGGTCCAGATGGCTGTGTCGTATCCATCCTTCCGTTGATTCACCGTAACGCGCACAAAGGCGACTCGCGAACCGTCAGGCGCGACCTGCGGATCAGCAATCCAGACAAAGTTGAAGAGGTCCTTTTCCGTGATGTTTCGCTTCTGGGCGAAAGTCGGCGTGAACAGAATCGTAATTGAAACGAGTACAAGGAAGAGACGTGATCGCATTGAAGTTTCCTTTCGGACTAGCAGATTGAGTTGAGTTACGAATCTTTCATTCACACCTCGCTTCAGCGAGGTGTAATACAAGCAAATTAAACCACCTAACCGTTTCCAACGGTTTCTCTGAGAAGCCGTTGAAACGGCATTGATATATTTGACTCAGCTCTCGACAGAGCTAGTCGCGGTCACTCGAATTAGAACTGAAGCTGCGTCAGCAGCGTTCAGAACTAAGCCAAGGCGAGGCTCCGCGAGCCTTGGGGTTAACGAACCAAGTAGAGCGATTGAGCCCCGCACGGGGCGAAAGCATCGATAGTTCAGCCTGCCCGTTAACTCTCTGTCGCCGCTTCGCGGCTCTGAGCTAACCAACGACCACCACCCAAGGCTCGCAGAGCCTCGCCTTGGGCTTAACTTCTACCGCTGCTCCGCAACTCCCGCTTGCACCCGAAAGGGCCCCGTACTTGATGAGTCAAGTATGTCAATACCGTTGAAACGGCTGATACGAACCAAAGTTCGGTTTGCGTCACCTCGCTGAAGCGAGGTGTGAATGAGAAACGGAGTGATTCAAAAACCACACGACCTCGATCAACGTCACCGCGCGTACAGCTTCACCACGCGTTCAATCGCGCGACTACAGACCTTACAAAAATAGTTAGTGCGCGAGAACATGATGCAGTCCACTTGCGGGCGATAGTATCCGTGCGCTTCGTAATTCGCGCCTTCGAATGCGCCAACTTTGCCGAAGTACTTTTCCTTCGCCATCATCGCATCGACGCGGCGGCGATCTTCGCGAAACAGCGCTTCCATTTCGCTCTCAGGCCGATTTTCCTTCCGAAGCTGCGCGCGGCGCGCTCCGTACTCGCGCTCATAAGCTTCGAATTCATCTTTGTTCCACGGCGTAGGCAGAGGCGTGTCGGACGACACAAAGTCTTTCCACTTCAAAGTGCTCTTATCGAGCAATGCCGTCGCGTTCGGCTCCCACGGCTCGATTCGTTCTGCCGGCGCGGGCGCGTAGGCTACCGGCGACGTGTAGTATTCATCCGCCAAAGCTGCGAAGTGATGGCCGAACTCATGAACGAAAACATAATTCGCGAAGGCGTTGTCGACTGCGACTGTGCTGTAGAGATTGAAGATGCCTCCGCCGCCGTACGTGCGACCGTTCGCGAGAATCTCGATGAATTCGTACGGCGCAAACTGCGCGACATTGCGAAGCCGCTTGTTGTCGAACGAGAGAATGTATCTTTCGGAACCGAAGGCGTCGTAAGTCGATAGCGAATCGCGATAGATTCCAGTCGACGGGCGCGAGATTCCTGATTGAGAAGCCGGCGGGCAAAGACCCCAGACATTGAAATCGGAACGATGTTCCTTGAACGGTGGGGTAGAAAATAGAACCGCAATTAGGCGACGCGCGTCGGCGATAAATTTGGGAAGCTCGCGAGTTGTGTAGCCGTCACCGAGCAACAATAGATCGACTTTCGTCGCCGGGTCGCCCATCTTCTGAATCGGAATCAAGTTCGCGGGCGCGCGCGGCTTCGATCGATCGACGAACATGTCCTTTGGATCGATCGAGGTCTTCCAGATCTCAATCCAATTGTTCCTTGCATCGCGCTTCTTCAGAACGATGTCGATCGACGCATCAGGCGCGGGAAATCGCAGCGACTCGCTGAAGCTGCGCATGATCTTCTGCGCTTCATCGGTCGTTTCCCACTCGCCATACACGGAGGCGAAGCCGCGTGAATACAACACATGATTCGTTTTTTGATCGCGAACCTCAAAGAAATATTTGCCGAGGTTCGTTTCATCGATCGTCTTCGTCAGATCACCCGGCCACGGCAAAGGCTCGATGACTACCCGATCCATGCTGAAGATTTCGTGCTTAGAATCGCCGGTATGGAAGTAGTCAAGCCGCATCGTCGCCGGTGCGGCCTTGATGGCGATGCAGAAGAGTAGAAGGATCAATAGTCGAAGGATGTTTTTGATCATAAGTTTACCAATTCCCTCTCCCTTTGGGAGAGGGTTAGGGTGAGGGCTTAGCGTGCTAACTCCTCTTTGTTTTCCGTGCGAGGCTTCGCCCCTTACAAACCAAATTCGACGGGTCGCGACTAAGCTTAACACCCTCACCCCAGCCCTCTCCCAAAGGGAGAGGGAGCAAAAAACTTCCTTAGTCCGGTTGCTAACGCTGCGGTCTGACATCAGCGATCATTCGCGATCGGCTGCGACGGACCGAGCACCTTATCAACTTCGGCGCGCAGCGCATCGAATTCTTTCTTTAGCACGGCATAACGTTCAATAGCATCTCGACCGATTTTCTGATCGACATTCGCAGTCATGCTCGCCAGATACGTGATGTGCGCCTGCAGGCCCGGCTTGCCGTAACGCACGGGCTCACTCAGAAGTTTCGCCGCGACCGCATTGATGCGGGCCGTCGCATCGGGGCCACCACTGGCTGCAACAGCTTGCGTACGTCTCTGAAACTCGCGAACGCGCGTCACTAATTGATTCACGCCGTTCACCAACTCGCGCATGCGCATGTTGTGTTCGTACTGCTCGACTAGATCGGCAACGGTAACCCCGTCTTCAGCGACGCGCGGATCGATCAGCACGTTGAAGCCTTCGGTGAGCATTGAGCTGCCGATTTTCAGCCGGGCTTGATAACGACCGGGCGGAACTGTGATCCCGTCTTTGTTGCGCACGTCCCACACAACTCGATTCAGTCCGGCGCTCTTTGTGACGCGCGGTGCCGGGGGACCTTGACGCCGAAACGATGGAGCATCCGGATCATCTGGCGCCGCAACTTCGCCGCCTGCCCCACCGCGCCCGCGACCTGTGTTAACCGGGGTCTCGCTGCTGTAGGAATTCAGCACCGCGCCCTTCGCATCAAGAATGTCGATCGTGACGGGCGCGCTCGACGCTGCCGGCAAATAATATTCAATCGCCGGGCCGAGATTCGCCGGCGCCACGCGTGTTCGATAGCCATCGCGCGGCTGGAATAAATGAACTTCTGAAGTCGCTACGCTCGGAGTCAGCTGATGCAATGAACTAATGTCATCGATGATCCAGAACGCGCGGCCCTGCGTCGAAACGATCAGATCGTTGTTGTGAAGCTTGATATCGGTTACCGGCACATTCGGCAGGTTCAACTGAAACGATTGCCAATGGCTTCCGTTGTCGAACGAGATAAACATGCCAAATTCAGTTCCCGCATACAACAACCCTTCTCGGTCTGGATCTTCGCGCACGACGCGCGTGGACCAGTCAGCAGGAATGCCATTCTTCCCATCGGTCAAACGCTTCCAGGTCTTACCGTAATCATCCGTCGCGTAAATGTAGGGCTGATAATCGCCGAGCAACCATCGATACACCGCGTAATATGCTGAGCCCTTTCGATGCGGTGATGGATCGATGTATTGGACGCGCCCGCCTTCGGGCAAATCTTTCGGCGTGATATTCGTCCAGTTCTTGCCGTTGTCACGCGTGACGTAGAACGGCCCATCATTCGAGCCCGTCCAAATCACACCTTTTTCGAGCGGCGATTCAGCAATTGCATACAAAGTTGAGTAGAACTCTTCCCCAGTGACATCACGCGTGATCGGTTCACCGCTGGCGCCCTGGCAACACGATGGATGCGCGGTGAGATCCGGAGAGATCTTTTCCCAAGTCACGCCCTTGTCACGGCTGCGGTGAACAAATTGAGAGCCGTAATAGAGGACTTCCGGATCGTGCGGTGACGTAGCCATCG
>Ga0247673_1000018_pt1 | contig 19362 bp, 17 predicted proteins | sample CNK14_metaG_FD_182722 | JGI IMG/M metagenome (GOLD analysis project Ga0247673, IMG submission 182722) | Soil microbial communities from Purdue University Martell Research Forest, Indiana, United States - CNK14 | ecosystem: Environmental > Terrestrial > Soil > Temperate forest > Bulk soil...
CGTTGTTTCGCGCCGCCGCCTGGCGCGCATTCTCTTGACGAAGATAGCTGATGCGCGGTTCGTCAGCAGCGAGACCCTTTACGATTTCTTCGGTATTGTCTGTCGAGCCATCGTCGACAATGATGATTTCCCAATTCGAGTATGTTTGCGAATGAACGCCGGCCACGGCCTCGGCGATGAAGCGCGCATAGTTGTACGAAGGAATGATGACGCTGACGAGCGGCTGTGATGCTGTGGACATCGGCAGGCAGGAAGTTATGCCGTCTTCAATCTTAAAGCAAACGACTGAGACGCCATTCTATCGGGTAGAGGCAGCGGCGGCTGATTTTGGCGAAACTTCGCGGAAACAACCGCAGGAGGATTCGCTGGCATTGTGTGATCATTCCGGCTCGATCCCACGTGGCAAATTCGCGCATCGCTTGCCGAGCACCGGCGACGTCGTCTTCGGCAATTAGAGCCGTGATGAGATCACGATAAAGACCTCGGATGCGAGCACGCCCGGTCTTCTCGTCGACCGCATCGCTGTGTTTCTTCACCACTTCAATCATGGGACGCAGCATCTTGCTGTCGCGATGCGTGGTTGAAGATTCGTGCCGGCGATAACGCATCAGCTTATCGGACATTCCATAAAACGTTCTGCCGGCCCGGGCCAATCGCAACCACAGCTCGTAGTCTTCGCAGTTCTGAAATAAACGACTCTCATCGAACAGTCCGACACTCTCGATCACGTCGCGCTTCACCATTGCCGACAGCGTAGCTATTCGATTGTACTGATAAAGCAGTTGTCTCATTGTCGATCCATCTTTCAATCCAGGCACGACCGCAAAAAAGTCACTACGCTCATCGTCGCCGTTGTCAAAAAACACGTAGCCGTCGCAATAAACAACATCGGCGCGCGTACGACGAGCTGCCTCGAACTGCCGCTCCAACTTCTCGGGCAACCAGAGATCATCGGCATCGAGAAAGGCGATGAATTCACCCTGAGTATTTACGATTCCGGTATTTCGCGCGGCTGCTTGTCCGCCATTTTCCCGACGCATGCAACGGATGCGCGAGTCGCTGAACGAGCCTGCAACAGTAGCTGTCTCGTCCGTCGATCCGTCATCGACGACGATCAAGTCCCAATCGTCAAAGGTCTGTGCGAGAACGGACTGAATGGATTGCCGAATGTGTGGCGCGGCATTAAATGCCGGCATGACGACGCTGATAGTGGATGACATCGGTGCGCGCTGAAGGCTCTAACCAACCGCCCCTTTGGACCGAATCTTTTCGACCAGCCGTTGAAATTCCTGATCGAGCTGGTCGATGGATTGGTTGCGCTCGAGGTTAACGATCGCGAGTTCTTTAATCACCGCGTCTTTCTGTTCGGGCGGCACAGCTTCAAACTCATAGACCTTTTCCTGCACGTGCCACAACTTGCAGTTAGTGTGGGCGAGTCGCGAAAACATCTCGCCGAGTGTGCCGTTGAATTCCGGAACGGCGTTGCCGTCCTTTTTATAAACCTTGTTCGCCGCGAAGGTCAGCCGCTCGGTTGGTATCTCGCCGGCAATGGCCGAAGCAATGAACTCATCAATCTCCTGATGAAGCTGCTTCTCTTGTTTAGTCAGGCTCTCCAATCGATCCGGATCGTCCGTGTGCCAAAGCTTCAGCTTTACCGTCGCCAGCTTGTCACACAGCGAACCAAGCGTCTCAGCCATCTATTACCCCTTCTAAAAAACTACTCTGATATGGCGCGCCGTTAGTTCAAACGGCGCTGGCAGCGTTGGTAACATTCGTACCAGCGTAGCCTCGAGATGCGATCTCTAAATCAAAATCGACCATCTCGCGAACCAAATCACTAAATGTGTGCTGCGGTTTCCAACCCAAAACCTGTCTGGCTTTTGATGAATCGCCCACCAGCGAATCAACCTCGGCCGGCCGGTAATACAACTCGTCGACTTTGACGTACTGATTGTAATCGAGGTCGACAGCGGAGAAAGCCGCCTCACAAAACTCGCGCACGCTGTGCGTTTCTCCGGTCGCTACCACAAAATCGTCGGGCGCGGGCTGCTGCAACATCAGGTGCATCGCCCGCACATAATCCGCCGCGTGTCCCCAATCCCGTTTGGCTTCCAGGTTTCCGAGACGCAATTCATTCGCCAGGGCCAGCTTGATGCGCGCTACTGTTGAAGTGATTTTCCGCGTAACGAATTCAAATCCTCGCCGCGGACCTTCGTGATTGAATAAAATACCGTTCACGCAAAACATGCCGTAGGCTTCGCGATAATTCCGCGTGAGCTCAAATCCCGCGACCTTGCTTATGCCGTAAGGCGAGCGCGGATAAAAAGGAGTCGTCTCTCGCTGCGGCACCTCGCGCACCTTGCCGAACATCTCTGACGATCCCGCAAAATAGAAGCGGCAGTTGGGCTGAAGTTCGCGCAGAGCGGCGAGCATGTAATGCGTGCCGTTGATGTTTGTGTTCATCGTCGAAAAGCCGTCAGCAAAGCTTTCCGCGACGAAGCTTTGGGCCGCGAGGTGGTAACACTCATCAAACTCGTTCTTACTGATGACGTGGAAAATGCTCGGGTAACTCTCCAGGCTCGCGGCATGCAGCTTCAGCCGATCGGTAAGATTCTGAATTCGCGTGAATCTTCGCGCCGGATCTTCGAACGCGACTCTCCTGACCAGGCCGTGAACTTCATAGCCCAGGTCGAGAAGATGTTCCGCCAGATAGCTGCCATCCTGCCCGGTAATACCTGTAATCAGTGCGGTTCGCATGTTAGGCGTGAGAAACTTCAGGCACGGTTAAGCTGGACCAAACCGTGTCTTTCATAATTGCGTGGGTGGCGTCGCTCGGCCAAATAATAACGATACTTATAGTACTGCCAAAGCATCCACATTTCCCACTCAGGCATTCCTTCGTCGAACTTCCACTCTCCGCGTCGTGTCCAGCGCCATTTCAGCAGCCGCGCTCTCCATACAAACGCTTGCCACCGGGCGTTACTGATTTCTTCGTGTTCCCAATGATGGCTCCAATACGCGCTGGAAGCACCCATTTTTCGAGCAGTATCGATGAAGCTTGCCCGCGAGAGACGCGACTCATCGAAATGATGTTCGGCAACTACATCGAACGCCGAAGCAATTATATAGCCGGCTTCGCGCAATTGAGCAGCCAGGAGCGACTCATCATGAAAACCACGGGAACCTGGGCCCAACTCAGTATCGAAGGCCGGCACTTTGGAAAAGACCTCACGAGCGTAACCCATGCTTGCTCCGACGATGCTCTCTGGTTCATCAGGCTTTAGATATTCCGTGGAGGCCAGCCATGACTTGTGCAGCCAAGTCATCCAGGATCGCTGCAGGTGGGGTGCAATCTTCACACCTCCCGCCACCGCGTGACCCCGACCTGACAGAATCGGTTCGCACATTCCGCTTATCCAATGCTCAGGCACGCGCACATCATCATCGGTGAAGAGGATGATCTCTCCTCGAGCCGCAGCAATCGCCGCATTATATGCGTGACCTTTTCCCGGTTGAGGTTCGAATAGATAACGCGTCTCAAACGCAGGCGGGGCATCCTCATGAGCTACTTTGGCTGTAGCGTCAGTCGATCCGTTGTCGACAATTAACAGTTCACATTTGAAGTTCTCTGGAACTACAACGCTCTTGAAGGTCCGCAGCGTCGTTCGCAAGCTCTCGCAGTGGTTCCGAGTACAAATTACAACTGTGACTAGCATAGGCTACCGGAATGCATCACCGGAGTTTGGAATCGGTACTGGAAGAAGTGCGCTGGCGGTCGCTGAGACACTCAAATTCAATGGCGCAATCTTACGGCCTAGTTGAGCAGGGCTCTCTCAAGCTGGTGAGCATTCATCTGACGGACATGCTCTGCTGTGTCAGGGCCGAACCTCCTGGCTACCATTTCCAGGTATTGAGGACTGTTGAAGTAAACCTGAAACGCCTGGTCGCGAAAGCGAAGCACTTCCGCGGGCTTCAGATACTTGGTCGGCAAAGGCAGCGTATCGTATGAATGCTGTGAATACCCGCTCCACTTCTCCGGTAATTGCAAACCTGATTGAATGGCGGTGCGATATAGCGGAGAACCTGGATAAGCCATCGTGCTGTAAAAATTTGCAAATTCGCAATTCAGTTCCAGCGCCAAATCCAGGGTTGATTGCATCGTGTCAAGATCGTCTTCGGGCAAACCAAAAATGTAATTGCCGATGACGTTAATGCCGGCATCACGAACCTTTTGAATCGTCTTGTAAACGTCGTCCTGATCGAAGCCTTTTTGCACTTCATCCCTGACTCGCTCGCTCGCAGCCTCAATCCCAAAGGCCAACCAATTGAAACCGGCGCGCTTTAGTTTATCGACCATTCCGTCTTTCACAGTATCAACGCGTGCATACGCCCAGATGTTCAAGTCGTATCCGCGTTCGATGATCAAGTCGCAGATTCCCGAAACATGTTTGGGATTCAGCACAAACATCTCGTCGGCCATCTTCACGTTGCGGACGCCGTACTTGTTAACCAGAATATCGAGCTCCGCGATTACTGCTTGCGGACTCCAGTATCTGTAACTATTCAAGGTTTCGCGATAACCGAGCGCCTGCTCGCCGCTCTTAAAGGGAGCCTGAATGCAGCAAAAAGTACAGTGATACGGACAGCCTAAGGTGGTGTACATCGCCGCGTACGGCTCGCGTTGCAGATGTCCGAAACAATGCCAGTTGTGCGCGCGGTACTTGTCCATTGGTAATAAATCCCAACTGATTCCCGGCATTTCATTGTCAAGGTCGTTGACGAGCGGCGCCGCGAGAGTTCCTTTGATAACCCCGTTGTCGGAGTAGTAAAGATTGCGAACTTTTGAGTAGTCGTCCGCCCGATCGGATTTCAGCGCGGCGATCAGATCAACCATGGTGTAGAGACCTTCGCCGCCACTGACAAAATCGACGTCTTCTTCTTGCAGAGTGCGTTCGGGCAAGGCCGCGACGTGTCCGCCTACGAGCAAGACTTTTTGCTGCGGCCTTCGTTCTTTGATCGCGGTGCAGATTGCTCCCGCGGCCGGCATGTTCTGAGTTGAAGCAGAAGGTTGATGGCCGTAAACCACCACCGCCGTCAGTAGCGGCGACATCTCTTCGACGCGCTCGGCAACTTCGACCGGCGACAGGTTCTCAGCGTCGCCGTCAAGGATGGCGACAGAATATCCCTTGCGACGCACGAAAGTCGCCATCAGACCCGCCCAAACCGGCGGCTCAATCGCGGCCAGGTTTGTGCTTAACGATTGATAAACCTGTTTCCGCGCACCCGGGTTAACCAACAACAAATCGATCTGATTTTCTTTCCCCATCAAGACACCTCGAAATCTCTTATTCATGAAACTCAGAGTGGCAAGTGCCCTCCGAGGTCTTTCTGCGCTCGCTCTATAGCGAATTCAAGATCGCGCAGAGCTTTTTTATTTTTTCCTGTTCCAGTTCCGGATAGTTACCGATATAGAAACCGTAAAAGTGCACGTGATCGACTTCAGGAAACTGTTGGTAATCGATCGTGCCGAGAATCTTTCGCAAGTACGGTTGTCGCAACTGATTGCCCCCACCGGCGGTGCCGCGGCGAAACTCCACGCCGTGATCACGCATCGCGCTCATTACTCGCTCGCACAGTTCCGGATCAGCTTTTTTCAAAACGAGCGTAAACGCATAGTTACAGCTCCCTGCGGTTTCGAAATCAGTACGGTATTTATCGGGATCCAGATTCTTCAAAAACAAGTCCAGGTTTTCGACGCGAATCCTGTTGTTATCGTCCAGCCGGCGCAATTGCGAGCGGCCGATGACTGCGTTGATCTCGGTGCTGCGGACATTGTAAGCCGGAAACGCAAAGATAAAGTCCGGATTCAAATCTGAATGGTTCGTCCGATATCGCTCCTTGATTTCATCGGAAGTCGATTCACGCACCATGCCGTGCGAGCGAAACATCCGAATGAATTCGTAGAAGTCACGATCATTCGTCGAGATCATTCCACCCTCGATCGTACTCATATGGTGGGCGTAATAGAACGAGAAGTTCGAGACGAATCCGTAAGTTCCCAACTTCCGGCCCGCAAACGTCGCGCCGTATGATTCGCACACATCTTCGATCAAAGGGATCTTCCGGTTAGCCAGCTCGTCCAGCAACCGCTGGTTCAGCGCGTTGTAACCAAGGACGTGAGTGAGAAAGACCGCGCGAGTTTGGCTGGTGACTTTTTCGAGAATCTGATTCGTGTCCATTCCCAGCGTGCGCGGATCGATGTCGACGAATACCGGTTTGAATCCGCACTGGATCGTCGACGCGATGTCTGAAACCCACGTCAGCGTCGGCACCAAAACCTCGCCGGGCCCGTAGATCTCCTTCAGCGCCGACATCGTCAACAGATTGGCCGACGCGCCGGAATTAACGAACACGCTATGCTTGACCCCCAGCCATTGAGACCATTCTTCTTCGAAAGCACGCACTTGATTCGATTGCGTGAGGACCGGAGTGCTCTTCAAAAAGTCGATTACCGATTCCAGATCGATAGGGACAATATTGTTTCGCATCAGCGGCCAGTCGAGTGACTCCGGCGCCGAGCTTTCGCGAATTTCGTAATTGTCCAGCACTGCTGTCGATTCGTTGCTCATTAAAACGGCCCCTTGAACTCGACGATTTCCGGAGCTTCAATCAGCGCCGGCGCCCACGATTTCCCATTGCCATGAAACATTGCGTAAGCAGCCGACGCAATGCCCTGCGGATTCGGATAAAAAAGATTCTCGAGGTTCTTGGTAGTCGGACAGGTGACGGGTTCGTATCCCATTCGCTGAATTCTGATGTCGCGGTGACCTTGCAGGCGCTCGGCGACCTGGCAGGCGATCTCGGCGCTGACGCCGCAGTTCGTCCAACCTGAGTCAACGACAATCAGCCTGCCGGTCTTGTTCACCGAAGCGATAATCGTGTCGATATCGAGCGGACTCAACGTGACGGGGTCTATTACTTCAGCATCGATCCCGACCTCTGCCAGATGCTTTTGCGCGCGCATGCATTCAACCGCCATGTACGAGACCCCCACCAGCGTTACGTCCTTGCCTTCCGCCAACACGCGCGCTTTGCCAAACGGCACCGTATAGAGTTCTTCAGGCACCGGGCCTTTTTGGTAGTGCACCATGCGATGTTCAATGAACATCACCGGATTATCATCTCGAATGCTTTCCACTAAACAACCCTTGGCATCGTATGGCGTGCTGGGCGCGACCACTCGCAAGCCGGGAACGTGCATGAAATATGAATGGAGACCTTGCGAATGTTGGGCGCCTTGTCCCCAGCTGCGACCGATGACCGAACGCACGACCATGGGCACCTTCACCTGGCCGCCATACATGTATCTGGCTTTGGAGGCGATGTTGATGATCTGATTCATCGCCAGCAGCACAAAGTCCATGCGAATGTGCACGTGGATCGGACGCAGGCCGGCGAGCGCCGCTCCAATCGCCACCCCGGTCATGCCGTCTTCGGCCAACGGCGTATCAAAGCAGCGATCGGCGCCGAATTTTTCTACTAGTCCCTTCGTCGTACCCCAAACTGCTTTAAAGTCATCGACGCCAATACCGAGCACGATCACCGATGGATCGCGCTCCATTTCCTGTTCAGTAGCTTCGCGAAGTGCTTCGCCGTACGTTAACGTTCGCCCCATTCGTTTCTCCTCAAACATACATGTCCGTATAGAGTTCTTCAGCTGGAGGAAAGGGGCTTTGTTCGGCGAACTCAAAAGCTTCCCTGATCTCTTCCTCGACTTCCGTTTCGATCCTCTCACGAACGGAAGGCTCCAATTTGTTTCCGATTACGTTCACCTGATCCTGCTCCAGCCACGGCCGCAATTCTTCGCGCGTGCGATATCCGGCGTCGTAGTCGTCATTCGGTCCCACGTGTTCTTTCCATCGATAAGTCATGCATTCAAAGAATCTTGGGCCGGCGTCAGTGCCGCGCAACTCTTTGGCGGCCGCGCTGACTTTCTCGAATATCTGCATGGTGTCGTTGTTCTCGATTCGCTCAGCCGGAATCCCGTAAGCGCGAGCACGCAAACAGATATCTTCGACCGGATGACGAGTGCGCTGATGCGAGTGAATCGAATAGTAGTTGTTTTCGCAGATGAAAATCACCGGGACATGCTTCAGCGCGGCAAAGTTCAAGCTCTCGTGAAAGGCGCCTTCATCGGCCGCGCCATCGCCGAAGAAATTGACGACGATGTTGTCTTTCTTCTGGAGCTTTAGCGCGTACGCATAACCGGCCGCCTGCGGGATGGTCGTTCCTACGACAGCGGAAGCGCCCATCACGCCGGCTTCGGCATCGATGAGGTGCATCGAGCCGCCCTTGCCTTTGGCGCAACCGGTGACCTTGCCATAAAGCTCAGCGACCATCTTCTTTAAGTCACCACCTTTCGCGAGATAGATCGCATGTCCGCGATAGGTGCCAAAGACGATGTCGTCTCGCCGCAGCGCTTCGCAAACACCGACGGCCACAGCTTCCTGGCCGATCGAAAGGTGGACGGGACTCTTGATTTTGTCAGTCGGGTAGATCCGCGCGACTTCTTCTTCTACGCGGCGGATCCGATATAAGGCACGAAAAAACTTATCGTACATGAGCAAGTTCCAGGGCGGGTTTCCTCTCGTCTTTATTATTCAAGAACCATTCATAAGTAGCGGTTAAGCCGTCGCGCAATGACGTTCGCGGTTGCCAGCCCAGAGCCCGAAGCGGCGACGAATCCAGACCCTTCAAGGGCATACCATCCGGCCTGGTCGTGTCGAACGATAATTCTCCGCGGTAATCCACCACCTCTTTGATGGTCACAGCCAACTGGCCAATCGAGACATCCTCCTGGCCACCAAGGTTGATTGGCTCTTCGCCTTCATATTCGTTCATCACGAACACACAGGCATTTGCCAAATCATCAACGAAGATAAATTCGCGCCGAGCGTTTCCAGTTCCCCAGACATGAACGGCCGGTTGTTCTGAAGTTTTCGCCTCGTGCATCTTCAGGATTAAGGCCGCGACAACGTGTGAGTCCTCGGCATCAAAATCGTCCCCGGGACCAAACGCGTTTGCCGGAATGCCGACGATGAATCTATCGCCGTACTGCCGGCGAAACGCCTGGCACAACGTGATTCCTGAAAGTTTCGCGACGGCATAAGCTTCATTCGTCGGCTCGAGCGGCCCGCTGAACAACGACTCGACCCTCATAGGCTGTGGCGCTGCGCGTGGATAACTGCACGAGCTTGCCAGGAACAGCATCTTCGTCGCCGCGTGCCGGTGAGCAGCCACCGTTACGTTGCTCTGCACGACCAGATTGTTGAGCATCAAGTCGGCCGGATACTTTTGATTGGCCGCGATGCCGCCGGATTTTCCCGCCGCCATAAACACGTACTCGGGCCGCGCGTCGCCGAAAAACTTGTCCACGTCATCGGCGTTCGTCAAATCGGGCTGCTGGTCGATAACGCTGGCGTATCCCTGAAGGCGGAGCTCACGGATCAACGCCTGACCGATCATCGTATCGGTCCCGGCAACGAAAATCCTGCTGGTCTTACGCAACTACGAACCTGCCTTAGCTACAACCGGAGTCAGCTCCTGGAACGCCTTCAATGATTGCGACGCCCGGGCTTGCTCCGCCGCCGAGTAATCGGCTTCCGCATCGTAAAAAATTATTTGGCTCCCCGAAAAATCGAATTCGAACGGCACGTGGATCAACTTATTCAGTCGTTCGATTACCTTCTGTCGATTCGCGGGATGGACAAACAGGAGCATGAATCCACCGCCGCCCGCGCCCGCGAGCTTCCCGCCGATCGCGCCCGCCGTTCTGGCCCCACTATAGATTTCTTCGACATCGGAATTGGTGATTTGCGCGCTGAGGGTGCGCTTGGCCTTCCATGCCTCGTGCAGCAACAACCCGAAGCGCGTGATGTCGTCATCGCTATTCAGAATGCCGATGCTCTCTTCAACCATTCCGTGCAACAGCCGCAACTGCTGCTCGCGCTCGCCGATCTTTTGTACGAAAGTGCCTGCGATGTCCGACGCGGTACGAATGATTCCCGTATAAAAAAGCATCAAATGAGAATTCAATTCAGCCACTCGCTCCTGCGAGACAGTGATCGGACGAATTGAAATCTCACCATTCTCGAGAAAGCTAATCTGATTGAATCCGCCGTACGCGGCCGTTACCTGGTCCTGCGATCCGACGTTTTCTTTCAGGCGTTCCTGTTCAATATGGATCCCTTCGTTCGCGAGTTGCCACTTGTTCGGCATGTAACCCTTCAAAGCGTGCAGTGCGTGCAAAAGGCCCACGGTAAACGATGAACTTGATCCCATGCCACTGCGCGCCGGCAAGTCGCCGTCGTGATGAATCTCGACACCGCGATCGATGTTCAGATATTTCAAAATCTCGCGCGCCGAAGGATGCTTGATCTCGTCAACGGTATGACAAGCCTCGATCTTGGAATACACCAGCCGGAAACGGTGCTCGAAGAAAGGCGGCAGATACCTGCAAGTCAGGTAACAATACTTGTCGATCGCGGTCGCCAAGACGGCGCCGCCGTTCTTTCGATACCACGCTGGATAGTCGGTACCGCCGCCAAAGAACGAGATTCGATATGGGGTCCTGCTGATAATCATGCCTTAGTCGGTTGACGCTCTTCAGCAAACAACTGCCGCTCTACGAGCTCACAAATCAAGTGTTCAATCGCCAGATGCGCTTCCTGGATATGTTGGGTCTCGGTACAGGGGACCGAGATCGCAATTGTCGCCCGCTCTGCGAGCCGTCCGCCGCCGAGCCCCGTTAACACGATGGACGACATCTCCGCCGCCCGCGATGCTTCAATCGCGCGGACGACGTTTCGTGAATTTCCGCTCGTACTGATGCCTAAAAGAAGATCCCCAGGCCGGCCGAGCGCCTCGACCTGCCGCTCAAACACACCATCGTAACCAAAATCGTTCGAATATGCAGTCAGGAACGAGCTGTCCGTCGTTAAGGCCACCGCCGGCAATGCGCGGCGCGTGAAGCTTTGGTTCAGCACACTCACGAACTCAGCCGCCATATGCTGACAGTCGGCCGCGCTGCCGCCATTCCCGCACAACAAAACCTTGCCGCCGCCGCGAAACGTTTCGGTAATCAGACTGGCCGCATCGAGAATCTGTTGAAGGCACTCGTCGGCGACCTTCTGTTTAAGATCAGCGCTGGCACGCAGGTACGCGCGGGCCAGCGTCTCGAGACCATTCGTCTGCTGCTGTTCAGTAACCACCGTTAAAGTAATCTTTCAATAACCGCTGCCGCTTCGTTCAAATCGCTTACCACGTAATCCGCAGCGACTCCCGCAGCTTCTGCTTCACGACCGTAACCGGTCCGCACCAGTACACTCGTAGCACCAAGATTTTTGCCCAGCTCGACGTCGCATTGTTTGTCGCCGATTACAAAGCAGAACTCCGGATCGAACCCCAGTTCATTCGCCGCGGTGCGCAACATCGCCGTGCGTGGTTTGCGGCACGCGCAGTAATCAGACGGGGTATGCGGACAGTAGAATATTCCGTCAAAGCTAACCCCGTGTTCCGCCAGCAGCTCGTTAAGACGATCGTGGATCGATGCCAGCCGTTCGTGATCGAACATGCCGCGACCAATCGCTGACTGGTTCGTCACCAATATCAGGCCGAGTCCCAGATCGCGCAGGCGCTGCAAGCCGCTGGCTGCGCCCTGGATCAATTCGACTTCGCGAGGCTCTGAAAGATAATGGCGCTCAACGATCACCGTGCCATCGCGATCGAGCGCCACAAAACGCCGAACACTCATTCTATATTAGCGGCTGGAAGAAGGCCTCATCTCCCCGCAATGCTCAACTTTGTAAGGGGGCGGGGTGCCGCTCCAAAGGGCCATTCAACACTAAAACTGTACGGGACTCAAGGAGCGAGGCGCCCGACGTGCTGCCCTTTTGCCCTGGCCTTTAGACATTCTTATGCCGCCCTCGCCCCAGCATCCGATAACCCTTCAGTAGTTCTATTACGCCGTCGTCGATCGAGCGACGCGCCTCGAACCCCGCTTCGCGCAGCCGCTGATTCGAAACGATGTAATTGCGCTTGTCGGGATCGCTCCCGATCGGCGCGAAGTGTATGTAAAAATCAGGGACGTGATCCTTCACTTTCAACGCCAACTCTTCTTTGGAAAGGTTGGCCGCATCCAGCCCCACGTTGTAAACGCGACCGGCCATTTGGTCTGCATTCTCGATGCAGTGAATAAAGCAATCGGCAATGTCGCGGATGTGGATGTAATTTCGCTTGAAGTCCTTTTCGAAGATCACCAGGTAGCGGTCGCTGACCGCGGCGTATACAAAATGATTCACGAGCAGATCGAGGCGCATGCGCGGTGACATGCCAAACACCGTCGCCAGTCGCAGGCTGATCGCGTTCGGCGCATCCAGCAGGACGCCTTCAGCCTCAGCCTTGGTTTGCCCATACAAAGAGATCGGTTCGAGCGGAGTCTCTTCCGTGCAATAGGTTTCACCCGATTTAGTCCCATAGCCGCTGTTGGTTGTCGGATAAACGACCAACTGATTAGGAGAACGTAGCTCATTCATCATTTGGATCGCATCGAGATTCGTTGACCGCGCGGTCAACGGATCACGATCACAGGCGGTCGCGCCGACAATCGCGGCCAGCGGAATAATCACGTCTGCTTTCGCCAACAACTCTCGGATTAGTTTTTCGTTGCGCGAGTCGCCGAAAACGAATTCAAAATTCGGGTTGGCGCAAAAATGAAAAAGACTGTTCTGGCCGTACATTAAGTTATCGACGGCAGTTACTTGATAGCCGCGCGCCAGCAGGTGCTCGCAAAGGATCGAACCTAAATAGCCGGCGGCGCCGGTCACGAGAACTCGTTTACTCATCAATTATTCCTTAGCAATCAGATTAAAAACCGCGCAGAGCGCTCACCGAACTTTTACAATCAATTCAAAGCCGCTGGTGGTTAGATCCTCTTCGCCATACGTCGCCAGACTGTCGCGCACGTCGCTAGTCAGAGCGTCCTGGCCCTCGTAATTCTTCGCGAGGTTCAACACCTTCACATTGGGCAGCGCCATGAATTCTTCCAGGCGGTACTGCTTCACCGTCAAACCGTTGATATGCTCTGGCCGTAGCATGCGGTCAACGTACTCGGCGGCGCTGACTCCGTGGCTCTGCTCGATTCTTCGATCAGCTCCGGTACTTCGCGCGTAATCGACAATCTCAGCCTTCGACAGCCGCAGATGAATCCACGGGAATTTATCAAAAAAGCCGAACATGTGATGGCCGAACGGTGAATGATAAAGCGGCCCGGCCTGAATCACACAATATCCACCTGCGCGTGTGACGCGGCGCATCTCCTCCATCACTGCAAATGGATCGGGCACGTGCTCGAGCGTTGCCAGCGAATAGACCACATGAAAAGCTCGATCCTTAAATCGCAGCCGCGACGCATCCATTTTGAAGTAAGTGATCTTCGGATCGCGATAGCTACAACCAACCGCCTCCATGAAATCGATTCCCACGACTGCATCCGGCTCTTCCGACAGCAGCAGGTCGCACGCAAGGCCATCGCTGCATCCAACTTCCAACACGCGCTTACCCTTGACCGGCGGCACGTACCGAAACATGTCGTTCAAGTATGCCTTGTTATAAGTGATGCGGTTGAGGTCCTCGCCCTGATACGATCGGGTGCGGCCATCTTCGAACATGGTGACGAGCCGATTGCTGAACGCAGGCACAAACATTTCGATATTGAAACTGTTCCAGTAGGTTCGACCGGGGTATGGCGCCGCTACGAAATCAAACTTGCGCTGACGCAGCGTCTCTAGTAGTCCTGCTGACGTATTATTCAAATCAATAGCTGCCGATTCATTGCCCTCGGCGTCAAGATAACCAATCGTTTCGTATCCTTGCCAGTCCTGTTTTGACCCACGCGTAAACAGAATCGTGACGTCGTGTTGACGCAAGCGTTCGAGGAAGGGTCGGGCTTGCACGGGCGCAACATTGCCGATAAAGAGCACCCGCTGACTCGAATTTTGAGCCTGGTCAGATGTCTCCGGGCGATTGATAAAACGAACGATCTCTTCCCTCACGTCCGGAAGGGTGTGCGCAACCAGGCACGGATTGTATTCATTGGCGCGCAGAGACTCCGCATTCAGCATTCCCGCTTCTCGCTTGAGGCCGAAATATCGCCCTTCAAGTGCGAAGATGTTGAAGCCGTTATGATCCTCGACCAGTTCCGGCGCCGCATGCACTCCGTCCGCGGCTGTTGGTTCATCCAAGTCGCGAAACAGTATCTGCTCGATTTCTTTGCGGCTCTTCCCGGCAAGAGGCACGGATGGATGAACTGTGTGACGCCAGGTCTCTTCCAGTTTCCAGCGCGCGACCTTTCCACGCGCGGCCAGGCGCTCCCTCTTCGCTTGAAGATAGCCGGGGAGGCGATGGTACTTATAAAGGAACGTTTCTCTAAGACGACCGATCGTTGGTGACATTGACAGGTTAAGATTCTGCGGCGTGATATCTTCGATACATCAACGCATCGCGTATCGCTTCCATCGAATCGAGAGCGCGACAACCACTCGTCTGGGAATTTGCACGTACGCGCGGCTGGCGAGTTCCAGCACCGGATTGCGCCGGTCCTTGCGCAGCCACTTGTCCATTCTCATCAATTGCCAGCGCCAATGCGCTGAGCGATTTCCCGGTTCCCCACTTTGGCTGATCGTTTGATCGACTGTGTCCTTAAGTTCGCTCAAACTCGCGGCGCTCAGTATGTCGGGCCGGTTGCGCGCCTCTTCGTTCACCACGACAAAGAAGTCGAGTGTCACGGGCACCGCATAATTCAGCGCGCCATACTCAACCAACTCATAACCTTTGTAGAACTCCAGCTGAATTGGGATCGGACCGGCCGGCATCCACGCCATCTCCTTCAGATCTTCACACACTGCTTCACACCGCGCGCGTTTGGCAAGACTAATGTCGCGCCTCAAAGCTTCGCACGCGCCCACGTATAGAGCACGCTGAAATAATTTGTACGGCCCACCCAGGCGAAGCAGCTCGTTTAGCTCGGCAGTAAAATCATCGTCAGAAGATTTGTCCGCGTTACTAAACAGATTATTAATGCGACGCGGAATGGTCGTCAGTTCTTTCAACCCCGGATATTTCGACCAGGCCGACTCAGCCAGCGATTGCAAGCGCCCCGTGCTAATCCACTCGTCAACAAACGTCTGGACATCCTGATTGAAAAGCACCTGCGAGCGTTGTGAACGGTAATCCATCGTCGCGCCACCCAGATGCGTCACGGTGACTTCCGGCGTGCACACAACTTTATAGCCGGCTTCCCACACGCGGAAACTATGCGTCAGATCAAAGAAATACTTACGATACTGTTCGTCGAAAAAAATGTTGCCGCACTTGCGCGCATCAATCAGCAGGATTGCACTGCACAGGCACTGGCATTCGCGTTTGTGCGCAGGACGATCCTTAAGATGTTCATGGCTGCCCCATTCGTCACTCGCCATGTAGACGCCTGAGAAAGATAGCCTCCCTTTACCATCTTTGTGCATGGGCGCGACGACGCCGGTTTCTTCATCCATCGCCGCGAGCAAACCATCGAGCCAGCCCGCTTCGACGAAGACATCGTCGTCGAGCAGCACCAGGAAATCAGTCTTCACGCTCCGCAAAACTTTGTTCATCTCGCGCGCATGAACAAATCCAGCGCCACCATTGTTATCGAGGATCACCAGATCGAAATTTGTAGTGTGCTGCTTGAGGGCGGCGAGACATTTCTGAGCGTGTTTCTTGTAAATGTCCGAAGTGACTACCGCCACAGTCACGCGCGTGTTCGAACTTTCGGGTTTTGGCGCAGGATAAGTCGTGACCATTCCCGGCCGGCGAAAATCGTAAGGGTCTCGGAATTCGGCCAATTGCCGCTCGTAACCGCGAACGCGCGCGTCGCTCTGCTGCTCGTCAATCATCATCGCCAGGCGGATCGCGTCACGCTTGCGACCCGCCAATCGTGCTTCAAAGATGCGCGCGTCGTGCTCGTGAAACTGGGGGTTAGGCAAATAGACTTTATCGTCTTCAGCGATGTAGAGGCTGTCCTCGGTTTTGTGATGTTCACGTTTGAGCTGCTCAAAGTTCTCATGTTCGAAGATCACTTCAGGCAGGTACACAATGCGTTTGTGCCCGAGGTAAGCGAGCATGTTGTAAATCGCGTAGATGTCGTCGTCAATCTTGTACCGCTGGTAGTCCGGTTGGCAGACACCGAATTCCAGACAGACCTTCCGCGATTGAATGGGAAAGGTGCATAGCTTCTCGCGAAACAACAGATCGTTGACATGCACGAGCGCGACGTCGTCCGGATACCGCGCGAAGATGGTCGCGATCGTCGAGTCCCAGCCAGGTGTGCGCAGCACGACGTCGTCATTAATCAGCATCACGTAACGGCCGCTGGACGCGTCAAAGCAGGCGCGGTTCAAGTTGCCCATGGTCGAACCCGCCGGCACGACAACTCTCTTGAAAGCAAGGCGATCTTCGATGATTCGTTGGCTCTCCAGGTCGTCGTCATCGACAGCGATCACCACCTCGATGCGCTCGGGATTCGCGGTCGTATCCAGCACGCTTTGCAGGAAGCGACCGACCAACTCTGGCCGCCCACGTGTCGGCATGAGGAACGAGAACGAAAATTCATTATTACCGGCCAAAGCTGTCATAAACGCGTGCGAGGCACTCCGTTTCAGGCTAACCTTAAATTTTCTATTTATCTAGCCGGCAGCCAGCCATAGCGGAAGTAATGCGGCCCATCGGTGTTAGTTTATTAACTCGTAACTCACGCCATATCCCTTCGGATTCTGAAGATGCATCAGCTTGTGCCGTGAATTGTCCAAAGCCCCCTTGCTAAGGTCATGGAGAAAGCGATGCATGCCTGCGTGCTCCGGTATTCGGTTCGCCGAATTCAAAAAGACGACAGCACCGGGCGGCTTGATTAGTTTCTTGAACATGAAATAGAGCGAAATGATGTTCCCGTAATACAGATCGTCAATCAGCAACACTTTGAGATTTGAAACGTGCTCTATCGCGCGATACAAAAACATCGTATCCGCCGGTCTGCCGAATAGAATCGTTTGGCTTCCGGCGATGATGGGCTCATGTTCAGAGCATCTGTCGCTGACAATCGAGATAACTTTCTGAAAGACACTCTCCCACAAAAGACACGGCAGCCCGTTGCGAAAATCGGTGACGAGAATCTCACCCTGATCAAGTTCGTGTTCGCGGACCATCGTGATGATCTCTCTGACGTCATCCACCGAATAGTGAATTGCCTGAGGCAGAGTCTGATTGTCCCACGATTGACAACGAACGGGCGGCGGCCAGATTTGATCGGGATCTGTTGACGCTGGTTGATACCGTCCTAACGATTCGACCAACTGGTCAATAGTCATCGGGAATTCTCGATTCGTTTTTGCTTCCGCATCTACCACGATCATTAAATCAGGATTAGAAGCCTGCCCTACCTCAATCCCTGAACGATGTACTGCTCGTAAAATTCAGGGTTTTTTAGCTTCACAATATTCCAACTCTTTTCCGGATCGGCGTGCGCCAACGACGGAGGATGAGGAATGTGGCGACATTCCATTTCGCGATTAAAGTAGATCGCAGTTCGACGCAAACGGCCTATCTGATATCCGAACTGGATGTCCTCGACTTCGCCAAACGTCAGGTCTTCATCAAACCCGCCACTTTCAACGAACAGCTCTTTTGTTATCGCCAGGCTGCCGCTCGCAACCTGAAAGAACCGCTTGGTCAGGTGGTGTGGGTCTTCCCACACACCGAACTGGGTACGCGGATCGGGACAGCCGGCAAAGAAGTAGTCCCAAACATAACCACACTGCACAATTCTCTCGCCGTACTCACGGAAAGCTCGCAGCGCGGCCTCGACATAATCCGGAGTCACTAAGATGTCCGCATCAAGAAAGATCAGGTACTTGCCGTTGGCGATCTTCGCGCCTGTGTTTCTGGCGCGGGACGCGCCAAAGCCTCCGGCGGTCGGCTTTCTTTGCCATAGGTAAATGGTTTCCGGCGGCAACCTTTGCGCCAGGTCCTCACCTTCAGTTCCATCATCGATAATGATGGTTTCGATCTGTTCCGGCCGGCACGATTGCAGTGATTGCCCCCGGACGCCCTGCAGGACGTCGAAAATCGTCGACTGTTTTGCGTAATAGGTAATGATGACGGAAACCAGGACGTCGGGGTTGCTCACTCGATAATCTGCCGAGCTGGAGCCATGTCGCGTATGCTGGTCTGCCACTCCTGACGGGACTTTGCGACGAAGCGATCGGAAATTCGGCATGCGTGACTTGACCAAACGCCTAGCAGGGGCGTGACTTGTGGGAATTATTAAAGCCCAGGAGAATTTTGATGACTGTCGCGCTCACATTCTCGACCAGGTACTCAGCCGGAGCTTTCCATTGGAACTTCTGATCCAACACCGTACGCACGCATCGCCAGATTGAATCCGGGTCAGCTCCGCTCAACATGTTACTGCCGGCCTCGATTGTCTCGGGTCGCTCGGTAACGTCGCGAATCGTGACGTTGGCGACGTTGAAAATGCTGCACTCCTCCTGAACGGTTCCACTGTCGCTGAGGACGCAGAAGGCGTCCTGCTCGAGCCTGACGAAATCAAAGAAGCCGAACGGATCATGAAACTGGACATCTTGATTGCCGTTCGTTTCCAGTTGCGCAAGCCGCTTGCTCGTGCGCGGGTGCGTACTGCAAATCACCGGCAGGCCGTACTCGCGGCGCAGCAACGCGAGTGCCGCCACCAAAGAGCGCAGGCGTGGCTCCACGTCAACATTTTCCTCGCGATGCATAGTCACCAGAAAATATTTCCCTGGCTCAGTCTTCAGACGGTGATGAATGTCGGACGCGCGAATCCGGTCGGCATAATGCTGAATCACTTCATAGATCGGATTGCCGGTAACATAGATGCGCTCGCCTGCGATCCCTTCGCGCAAAAGGTTCATGCGGCTGCGTTCGGTGTACGGCAGCAAAACGTCGCTACTGTGGTCGATAATGCGGCGATTGACTTCCTCGGGAACCCGATCGTCGTAGCAACGATTACCGGCTTCCATGTGATAGACGGGAATGCCGAGGCGCTTCGCGATGATCGCGACCAGGCTGCTGTTGGTGTCACCTAAAATCAACACACGGTCGGGACGTTCTGATCTAAGGATCGGTTCAGCGGCAGCCAAAATCTTGCCAATCTGTTCACCGAAGCTGTCACCCCGAACGCCAAGGTAATGGTTCGGAGCCCTGACGCCGAGTTGGTGAAAGAAAACGTCATTG
>Ga0247673_1000020_pt1 | contig 17202 bp, 14 predicted proteins | sample CNK14_metaG_FD_182722 | JGI IMG/M metagenome (GOLD analysis project Ga0247673, IMG submission 182722) | Soil microbial communities from Purdue University Martell Research Forest, Indiana, United States - CNK14 | ecosystem: Environmental > Terrestrial > Soil > Temperate forest > Bulk soil...
CTGCCAGGGTCTTTAATCCGCCGCTACAGAAAACAAGCTCGTCATGCGAAGACAATGCAGCGAACTTGTTTGGATGAGACTTGAATGGCAGGCCGGTGAGTTCCGCGATCTTCTTCGCCGCGCGTTCAGCGAATTCCGGATGCGCATTCAAGCCCGTGCCGACCGCCGTTCCGCCAATCGCCAGATCATAAAGACCCGGCAGCGTTGCATTCATGCGATCGATATCGCGCTCGAGCAGGCTGGCCCAGCCGGACATCTCCTGACCGACTGTCAAAGGCGTCGCGTCTTGCAAATGCGTGCGGCCGATCTTGACGACGTCTTTGAATTCTTCGGCCTTCGCTTCGATGGCACTTTCTACTTCCTGAACGCGCGGGATTAATGCGTTCATTCGCTCCGCGGCCGCGATGTGCATCGCCGCTGGAAAAGTGTCGTTCGACGATTGCGACATGTTCACGTCGTCATTCGGGTGAATCGGTTTCTTCGATCCCATGACGCCGCCGGCGATCTCGATCGCGCGATTCGAAATCACTTCGTTGGCGTTCATGTTGGTCTGCGTGCCGCTGCCGGTCTGCCAAATGCGCAGCGGAAAATGCGCGTCCAGCTTGCCTTCGATTACTTCGTCGCAGGCCTGCACGATCAGCTTCAGTTTGTCTGCAGAAAGTTTGCCGAGATCGTGATTCACCAGCGCGCACGCTTTCTTGAGAGTGCCGAAGGCGCGAATCATCTCGCGGGGCATCACGTCAAAGCCGATGTTGAAGTGAAGCAAGCTACGCTCTGTTTGCGCGCCCCAATAGCGATCCGCCGAGACTTCGATTTCGCCCATCGAATCGGTTTCGACGCGCGTATTTGGTTTTACTTGTGCTGACATTGTCTGAGGGTACTTTCCGAATCAATGATGATTACGAGCTCAGATTGTACTCCAATGCGCGCGAGAAGATTAGGTGGATGTGGGCCGCAAGGTGACTGTCGTCACGAGGTCATCCTTCGTATCCGCGAGGATGTGCCGAGAGCCAATCCCACGCCGACTGGACAATCAAACGCAAGTCTTGAAACTGAGGTTTCCAACCGAGTTCTCGCTTGATCTTGTCTGAGCTGGCGATCAGCACCGCGGGATCTCCCGCGCGCCGCGGCGCTACCCTCGTCTTGATCTCGCGACCGGTAACTTCACGCGCGGTGTCAATCACTTCGTTGACTGTGTAGCCGTCACCGCCACACCCGAGGTTATAGAACGCGCTGCGTTCATCAAGGATGTTCAGCGCGAGAATGTGTGCGCGCGCGAGATCGATGACGTGAACATAATCGCGCACGCAGGTGCCGTCGCGCGTCGGATAATCGTCGCCGAAGATCTGAACCTCAGGACGGGTGCCGTTCGCCACGTGCAGCACTAACGGAATCAGATGTGTCTCTGGATCGTGCCACTCGCCGAATTGGTTCGTTGCGCCCGCCGCGTTGAAGTAGCGCAAGCTTGCGTAGCGCAATCCCAAATCGCTTTCGTACTTTGGTAACGATTGCTCAAAAGTCAGTTTCGTTTCGCCGTAAGGATTGGTTGGCTCCGTTCGATCCGTCTCTTCGATCGGTTGCTTCTCTTGCTCGCCATAAACGGCCGCAGTTGACGAGAAAACAAGTTTGCGAACGCCGCAGTCGCGCATCGCATCGAGCAGCTTCAAACCGTTCACAACATTGTTCTGGTAATACTTCGCCGGATTCTGGACTGATTCACCGACGAGCGAATCCGCGGCCATATGTATGACGGCTTCGATCTTGTTTTCTTTGAGCGTATGGATAACGAGAGCGGCATCGCCGATGTCACCTTCGATGAATTTCGCGCGCGGATCGACTGCGGCACGGTATCCCTTGGTGAGATTATCGACAACCGTGACGTCATGACGGTCGCTCAGCAGCTCTTCGGTAACGACACTTCCGATGTAGCCTGCGCCTCCCGTAACGAGGACCTTCATCTACTGAACGAATCCTTTCTTAACCAGCCATTCATGCACCACGATTTTCTTATCTCGCTTCGCGCCGTCAACTTCGTAATTCAGCTTGCGCATTTCATCGGTCGAGATTGCGCCGGCTAGTTTGTTGAGCGCCGCTGAAACAGGAAACGTGATCGTGTCCGATGTCGAGTAGGAAATAGCCATGCTTTGACTGCGGACGACGAACACCGCCTCATACGGCGGGAAGTAATGCTTGTCATCTTCGAGTTGGACCAAATCTAGTGCGGCGATTCGCCCGTCCGTCGAATTCCCGGCAATCATATCGACCTTGTGCGAGGCGAGCGCTGTGTAGGTCAAGTCGAGCGACATGTCGCTGACGCCGGCAAACCGCAAACCATAAGTTCGCGAGAATCCCGGATAGCCATCCTGGCGATTCATGAAATCGTGTCCGAAGCCCGCCTGCCATGTCGGCGCATATTTCGCGGCGTCAGAAATCGTTTTCAAGTTGTATCGACGTGCGTCTTCACCGCGGACCAGGATCGCGAATGTGTTGTCGAAGCCTAACGGATGGCTGACCGAAAGATTGAACTGACTTGAGTATTCCCGCTGCACCTGATCGTAGACCGCTTTGGGATCGGAAACCGATTGATGATGAAGAATCGCTGTAAACGCCGTGCCCGTGTATTCAGGATAGAGATCGATCTGCCCAGAAAGTATGGCGGAGTGCGCCAGATTCCCGCCGAGATCGAACTTGCGATCGACTTCGACATTCTGTGCCTCAAGCATCTGCGCGACGATCTCCGCGAGCAGGATCGATTCGGTGAAGTCTTTCGAGCCAACTGTGACGTGTCCGCGCGTGGATGACCCTTGCGAACGGTTCCTAATCGCTCGCCAGCTCACAAAACCGATCATTAAGACAATCACGACAGCGAGCGCCGCGCCCAGTGATCGCATCGACAATCGACTGCGCTTGGCCGTCGTGTCGAACTGTTTTTCGAAAACGCTGAAACCGAAATCCGCGAGCAAGGCCATCGCTGCTGACGGCACCGCGCCAGCCAGCAGCAGGTGATTGTCATTCAAGCGCAGCCCGCGAAAGATGTATTCGCCCAAGCCGCCGGCGCCTACTTCCGCGGCAATGATTGCGACACCAATCGTGATGACTACCGCGACGCGCACACCGGTGAGAATGACACTCATCGCCAGCGGCAGTTCGACTTTAAAGAGGACCTGACGATCAGTCATGCCCATCGCCACTGCAGCTTCGCGTACAGACGAATCAACGCCGAGAATTCCCGTGACTGTGTTGCGAATGATGGGAAGTAGCGCGTAGAAAACCAACGCTACGATTGCCGTGCGCGGCCCGATGCCGCCGATGAATGGGAGTGGGATCAGAAAACCGAAAAGCGCGAGGCTGGGGATCGTCTGCATCACGTTTGCGATTCCCAGGATCGGACTACGCAGGCTTTTCTTACGTGTGATGAGAACGCCGACCGGCAGCGCGATCACCGCTGCGATGGCAATCGAGATGAACACCAGCCAGACGTGCTGCGCGATGTGCGCCAGGATGTCTGACCAGTTGGACTGCAAGAACTCGGTCATGTCGGTCGTCTAAAAAGAAGCGTTCTTAGGTCCCGTTAGGGACGAAATATTTATAGAACCAGCGTTTGATATTGATTCCTTCTCTCAGCGAGGAGCGTGAGCGCTCCTCGCTGAGAGGAATCTTTTGGGGGCCGGCCCGGTTCTACAAATATTTCGCTCCTACGGAGCGAGAACCAAATCAGTCTCGAGCGTTTCTAAATAAGACTTCGCTAGCGCATTGTCAGACTTCACAAATCCGTCCGGCGTTTCCAACAGAACGATCTTGCCCTTGTCCATCAAAGCGATGCGCGACCCAAGCAGCAAAGCTTCGCGTACATCATGCGTCACGAAGATTACGGTTTTGCCTAAACTGGATTTCAACTGCGCGAACTCTTTCTGTAACGATGCGCGAGTCAGAGGATCCAGGGCCCCGAACGGCTCGTCCATCAAAAGCAATGGCGGATCTGCGGCCAATGCGCGCGCGACTCCGACGCGTTGTCGTTGGCCGCCGGAAAGTTCGCGTGGATATCGATCAGCGAATCTGGCCGGCTCCAATCCCACCAGCGACAGCAGTTCTTCAACTCGCGCTCGGGTTTTTTCTTCGGGCCAATTTTCGAGTGACGGTACGAGCGCAACGTTTTCGGCAACCGTGAAATGCGGAAACAGTCCGGCGTCCTGAATCACATATCCCGTTCGCCGCCGCAAACGTATGACATCCCACTCGGTGGTTGATTTGCCTTCAACCAGGACCTGTCCGGCTGTTGGCTTCAGCAGCCGATTGACTAATCGCAGGGTCGTCGTTTTGCCGCAGCCAGATTCGCCGAGCAACACGAGCGTTTCACCGGCGGCGACAGTAAAGTTCAAATCATCGATGATCGGTCCCGACGTGTCGGGATTGACCGCGAAGCTGACATCACGGAATTCAACGAGCGATTTTTGTATCTCGGCTGTCAAAGCGCGGCGAGTCTATCAGAAATATAGTAAGCGTCAGAACCGCGAGCGGTAGCGACCGGATCATCGCGCAACTTTGAGAAAAACATTAACTCAGTTGCTCGGAAGGACGCACTTTGATCCGGTCGCTACCGCTCGCGGTTCTGACACTTTCGATGGTACAGTCTCAACCAATTCCAATGAGCCAAATTGATCGAATCCATGCCCGCGAGATTCTCGACTCGCGTGGCAATCCAACTGTTGAAGCGGATGTCGTTCTGGTGACCGGCGAGCGCGGTCGCGCGGCGGTTCCGTCCGGCGCATCGACCGGAGAACACGAAGCCGTTGAGCTGCGCGATGGGGACCGAGCGCGTTATGGCGGCAAGGGAGTGCTGAAAGCGGTCACCAACGTCAATGATGTGATCGCGCGCGAGCTGAAAGGCATGGATGCGCGCGATCAACGAGGCATCGATCAGAAATTGATCCAGCTTGATGGCACGCCGAACAAGTCGAATCTCGGGGCGAATGCCCTGCTGTCGGTTTCGATGGCGAACGCGCGGGCTGCGGCAAATCAACACAAGCAGCCGCTGTATCGATATCTCGGCGGTGAAGGCGCCCACACTCTGCCGGTGCCGATGATGAACATCTTCAATGGCGGCGCACATGCCGACAACAACGTCGATTTTCAGGAGTTCATGATCGTTCCCATTGGCGCGCCAAGTTTCAGTGAAGCGTTGCGCATGGGCGCAGAGATTTTTCACGCGCTCAAGTCGGTTTTGAAGAAGAAAGGTTATGGAACCGCCGTTGGAGACGAGGGTGGTTTCGCTCCGAATCTAAAATCGAACGAGGAAGCGATTGAAACGATTCTCGAAGCGATTCATTTGTCAGGCTACAAGACCGGCGACGATGTCTTGTTCGCATTAGATCCTGCAGCGTCGGAATTTTTTGATGGTGAGTCTTACGTCTTCAAGAAATCTGACGGACGCAAACTTTCCAGCGCCGAGATGGTTTCGTTCTGGAAAGATTGGGTGGATAAGTATCCGATCATTTCGATCGAAGACGGCATGGCTGAGAATGATTGGGACGGCTGGAAGGCGATGACCGGCGAACTCGGCAATCGCATTCAACTCGTCGGCGACGATCTGTTTGTTACGAATACCAAGTTCCTGCAGAAGGGAATTGACCTGGGTGTAGCGAATTCGATCTTGATCAAAGTCAATCAAATCGGCACGCTGACTGAGACCCTTGATTGTATTCAGCTCGCGAAATCAAATGGCCGCACGGCAGTAATTTCACATCGCTCCGGCGAGACGGAAGACGCATTCATTGCCGATCTCGCGGTGGCCACGAATGCGGGGCAGATCAAAACGGGATCGATTTCGCGCTCCGATCGCATCGCGAAATACAATCAACTGCTGCGCATCGAGGAAGAGTTGGGCGATGCGGCGCAGTACCTGGGGCGAGATGCGTTTGGTCAGACGAAGTAACGCAAACTTTAGTTTGCGATTCTTTTACCAAACATCCGCAAGCTAAAGCTTGCGTTACAAAGATGAACCTCCAAGACATCAGACACCTTTTTGATTACACCGAGTGGGCCAACAACCTGGCCATGGACGCGGCCGACAATCTCACTGACGAGCAGTTGCAGCGTGATTTCGGCATCAGCCATGGCTCAATTCTCGGCACGCTCACGCATATGGCTGGCGCGGAATGGATTTGGCTCGAGCGCTGGCATGACCGCTCGCCGGCGAAAGCTGAAGCCTGGTCGATGTGGACGCCCGAGTCATGCGGCGATCTGGCGACGCTCTACGATCGTTGGGGTGATGTGATGGTTCGTCGCGCGCAATTTATCTCCGGCTTGGACGAGGCCCGGCTTGCCGCCGATGTTCCTTTCAAGCTTCTCAGCGGCGATCCCAGTTCGATGCTGCTCGTCGATCAAATGCGACATGTTGCGAATCACGCGACCATGCACCGTGGCCAGGTAGTCGGAATGATTCGCCAGCTTGGGATTGATCCGCCATCGACTGATTTGTTGTTTTATTTGCGTAGCGATATCTCGCCGAAATGAAGTTCCCTCTCCCAGGGGGAGAGGGAGTCAGACACCTGGCAGCGCGACGAGTACTCAATCAGCACCGATCGTGCACGCCTCGATCTCGGTCTGATTCACGACTACATCAGCAATGAGTCATACTGGGGCAAAGGTCGCGCGCGCGATGTGGTGCAGCGCTCAATTGAAAACTCTCTGCCTTTCGGAATCTACCAGGGCCATGAGCAGGTTGGCTTCGCGCGCATCGTGACGGATTACGGGACCTTCGCCTGGGTGGCTGACGTATTCATTTTGCCGGAACATCGTGGCCGCGGTTTGTCGAAGTGGCTGATGGAAGTCATCATCGCTCATCCGCAGTTGCAGGGCTTTCGCCGGTGGGTGCTCTCAACCAAAGATGCGCACGGGTTGTACGAGAAGTTTGGATTCATACCGCTAAATAAGCCCGAGCGTTGGATGGAACGCTTCGATCCGAAAATGCAGGAGAGCCCGGATTATTGGAGATAGGGTCAGAACCGCCTGCGGTAGCGAGCGGGATAGTATTTGATATCGGCTCCCTCTCCCTTTGGGAGAGGGCCGGGGTGAGGGCTTAGCGAGAACCAGACGGTTTACCCTTTTCTCTTACCATCTTCTATCGTGCGAGGCTAGTGAACAAAAGGGTGGAGAGGGTTGTTTCATTGCACTAAGCCCTCACCCTAACCCTCTCCCAAGGGGAGAGGGAACTGAAATGAATTGAAGCCCATGCTGGCTAAAACCCCGCTCGCATTGATCGTCCTCGATGGCTTCGGCTATCGCGCTGAGCGTGAAGGCAACGCCATCGCGCAAGCCGAGATGCCTTACTATCGCGAACTTCTCGAAAAATATCCGCACACATTGATTCAAGCTTCGGGTGAATGCGTCGGCCTGCCGCATGGAGTGATGGGGAATTCCAACGTCGGTCATCTTTGCCTTGGGACGGGCCGCGTCGTGCGCACGGATGTCGAGCGCATCAATCACGCCATCACTTCCGGCGAGTTCTTTCACAATCTGGTGCTGACAGCTGCGACGGACAACGCCGTCAAGCACGATCGCGCGTTGCACCTCATGGGCCTCGTCTCTGACGGGATGGTGCATTCATCGCAGGAGCATGCTTACGCGCTGCTGCGCATGGCGAAAGATCATGGAGTGCGTCGCGTCTATGTGCATTGTTTCCTTGATGGCCGCGACACTCCGCCGGAATCTGCTTACAAATACGTTGCGATGATGCAGGAGAAATGCGCGGAGATCGGCGTCGGCGAAATCGCTTCGCTATGCGGTCGCTATTACGCGATGGATCGCGATAAGCGTTGGGACCGAATCGAACGCGCGTACAAAATGCTGGTGAACGGCGAAGGCGAGCGCGCCACGGATCCGGTCGCGGCGATCAAGCAGAGTTATGAGCGAGGTGTTACTGACGAGTTTGTCGAACCCATCGTGTTGACGCGTGAAGACGGCGGGCCGCTCGGAACGATTCAGGATGGCGACTCAGTCATCTTCTTCAACTTTCGCGCTGACCGCGCGCGGCAAATCACGAGCGCGATTGCGGTACCGGGCTTCGATGAATTTCCTACGCCGAATCGACCGCACACTCACTTTGTTTGTTTTGCCGTTTACGACAAGACTTATCCGTTGCCCGTCGCGTTTCCGCCGGAACTGCCGCGCAACATTTTGGCCGAGGTGTTTGCCGGCTTGGAAGTAACTAACCTTCGCTTGGCAGAAACGGAAAAGTACGCGCACGTAACCTACTTCTTCAACGGCGGCACGGAGCGCGGGTTCCCGTTCGAGAAGCGACTGCTGGTGCCTTCGCCGAAAGTCGCGACTTACGATCTGATGCCAGAGATGTCAGCGTTCAAAATTACCGACAAGTTTCTGCGTGCGATTGAAGCTCGCGAAGCGGATGTGTTCATTGTCAACTTTGCGAACTCTGACATGGTCGGCCACACGGGCAAGCTCGACAAAACAATCGAAGCGTGTCAGTACGTCGATACGTGTCTGGGCTGGATTACTAAAGCCGTTGCGTCCGCGAAAGGAACGACTTTGATTACCGCCGATCATGGCAACGCTGAGCTGATGATTGATCCGAAAACCGGCGAGCCGCACACGGCGCACACGACCAATCCCGTACCGTTTCATCTAATCGACGAAGATTCGATTGGCGTGAAGTTGCGAGGCGAAGGTGCTTTGGAAGATGTCGCGCCGACGATGCTCGGGCTGTTGGGACTTGAAAAGCCGCAAGAGATGACGGGCAGAGATTTGCGGGAAGGTTAGTGTTTTTCTGTAGCCCAGGCGTTTACGCCTGGGAAACCTGAAAGGTCCGGTACCAAGTTAGCCCCTTCAGGGGCTTTGATCGCGCGATCGTAAGCCCATAAATGGGCGTTGAAAATTCCACGCAACAATCCGTACCCAGCCGTAAACAGCTGGGCTACAGAAAAAATCGATGTCTGCGGTAATTGAAGTCATCGCCGAACAGGCTCGACCGCGAGCAATTTCCCTGCGCTGGATCATCAGCGCCCGCGAAGATCTAATCTGGTTTATCGGATCGGTCGCGTCGAGCTACCTGCTTCTAATTCCCTACGTCACCGGCGTTCTGCCGCTGATTCCAATGGTGGTCGGCTGGGCGATCCTGATCGACGCGCCGCATGTCTTCGGCACTCTCTCCCGAACTTATTTCGATAAATCCGAATGGAAAACGCGTAAGCGCCTGATGTTGGGCTCGTTGGTTTTTTTCATTATTGGCCCGGCGATGGTTCTGCTCGGCGCGGGATTCACTTTCTTTTTCATCGCCGCGCTGTGGGCCTATTACCACCTGGTGAAGCAACACTACGGCTTCATGGTGCTCTACAAAAAGAAGAATAATGATCTCGCGCCGATTGATAATGCTCTCGATCGATTGCTGCTGCTATTCGCTTTCAACTATCCGTTTGTTGCGTTCATCGCCAACGATCCGGCGGCGATGGCTCGGGTGCCGCCCGCTCTGCGGGGCGGTGTGAACCTGGTTGCTTTGCTGTTGCTGATCGGAACGATCGTGTTGGGAATCGGCTGGTTAGTACGGCAGATTCAACGCGCGATTCTGCGCCAGCCACTCAATGGCCCGAAGTACCTCTTGCTCGCCGCAGCGATTCCGATGCATTGGATTGTTTTGTTGACGCCGATGCCGGCGAAGCCGATCGCGCTCGTAGCAATTCTCACGATCTATCACAACCTGCAGTATCACCGGCTGATTTGGTTTCATAACCAGAAATACGGTGCGCACGCGTCCCGCGTGCCGAACCCTGCGGCCAGCACGCCGGAGGCGTGCGTACCGGATTACGGTCCGGCGGCGTTCATCAGTCGCCGCTTGATCTACTACATCGCTTTCGGGATTCTGTTTGGCGTGATCTATCAGGGGCCGCGGCAGTATCTCGCTTATCTGAATCTTCACACCGGCGATTCACCCGCAGCTTTGTCGGTTCCGATTCAACTCGGCATTGCGTTCCTCTGGGGTTACGCCTTCATTCACTACTACCTCGATTCAAAAATCTGGCGCGTGCGGCGAGACCCTTCGGTGGGCAAAGCATTGAAGATGGCGTGATTCGATCCGAGCGGTGTAGCCGAAACCGAGCGAATTTCAGGGCGTTTTCATTAAAAGTCGAACAATTCGGCCTCTATGGCGAAGATTTCCAGCCTCGGGACGGGCAATTTCAGCCTAATGTTGCGAAGTTGCAGGCCAATGTTGTGAAGTTTCACGCTCGGCACGGGCAATTTCAGCCTGATGTTCAGTAATTTCACACTTCTGACGGGCAATTTCAGCCTAATGTTGCGAAGTTGCAGAGCCTTGGTGGTCGGTCGCAAAGCCTCGATGGACAATTGCAGGTCCAACTTGGTTATTTACAGAGTGTTGGTGGGAACTTGCACGACCGTGGTGGGAAGTTCCAGACCTCTGACGCATAGTTTCAGGCCGGTGGTGCGAAGTTGCCGGTCACTGAAAGCTTCGCCGAGACTTTACCCGCAGAATTCCGCGACTGCTTCCACGAATTTTTCGGGCTGCTCAGCGGGCGGCAGGTGCCCGCAGTTGCGGAAGATGATCAGCTTCGCGTTGGGCATCGCATCACGCAGCCTGAAAGCGTCATCGAGCGGAATGTGATCGTCATGGTCCCCCCAAACCAGCATCGTGGGCTGGCGGATCAGTGAAGCCTCGCGGCCGATCCGGTTTGCGACCCAACGACGCGCAGTCCGAATCATCGCGCGATGCGCGTTCGCCGTCTCAAGCAAATGGTGACGTGACGCCACCATCTTTTCGTTGATTGGTCGCTGCATCCGCCGGTACATGTCTTCCATGCGCTTGCGCAGAATCCAGCGCGATCCCAGGAACAGCGGGGTCGCGATATCGCCGATGAGGGGCAGAACGGTCACGCGCATCAAAAACTTTTTCTTAACCTCGTCGTTCGTGACCGCGCCCACCAGAATCAGTTTTTCCACGCGCTCGGGATAATCGAGGGCCATCGTCGCAGCGACTGCTCCGCCGTAAGACGCCCCGGCGATCATCGCTTTCCGAATCCCCAGCCGGTCCATCAAGCCAATCACAGAGCGTGCTTGTTCGTTGATCGTGTATTCAGCGTCGCGTGGCTTTTCCGAGTAACCATAACCGGGCAAGTCAGGAGCGATCGCGCGAAAACCTTTCTGGGCCAGCGGCTTCAGCACATGACTCCAAACGAGATTTGAAGAGATGAAGCCATGAATCAGGATTATCGGCGGAGCTTCCTCGTCGCCGGCTTCCTGATAATGAATGCGCACGCCGTTCACGCGCGTGAACCAAGAGTATTCAGGGTTGTAAATGAAGTCGAGGCTGTCCGACCAACTTACGTCCGTCGGCCGCGTGAGTAGTTTGGTGGCGACCGCGCCGGCCACGACGCCGGAAAGTCCCGCAAGTAGGTAACGTTTTTTCATGGGGGAACGAAGGAATATTAACTCGCTGACTTAGAGATCGAAAGCGCCGGGCGAGGCCGTCACATTCACGCCTCCGCTTCAGCGAGGTGTCTCGCGCGTGCGAATCACCAAACCCTCTTCAAGGGTATTGATATATTTGACTCAGCTATCGACCAACTAGTCGCGGTCACTCGAATTAGAGCTGAAGCTGCGTCAGCAGCGTTCATAACCAAGCCGAAGGCGAGGCTCCGCGAGCCTTGGTGTTAACGACCTAACTAGAACGATTGAGCCCCGCAAGGGGCGAAGGCACCAAATGAATCAGCCTGCCTGTTAACTCTCTGTCGCCGCTTCGCGGCTCTGAGATAACCAACGACCACCACCACCCAAGGCTCGCAGAGCCACGCCTTGGGCTTAGCTCCTACCGCTGCTCCGCAGCTCCCGCTTGCACCGGAAAGGGCCAGGTAACTTGATGAGTCAAGGATGTCAATACCGTTGAAACGGCTGAGTAAGAATTTTTTCGCGGCAGGTTGTTACCTCGCTGAAGCGAGGTGTGAATGAGAGGCACGTTCACTCGGTTACCAGCACGACGGCCGGATGAACTGCACCTTCGCTCGCGTCAAATCTTCCCACGGCGATCAGTTCATTATTCAAACTCAAGCGAATTGCGTCGCCGTCAGTTAGTGTTTGCGGCCCGTCGTGTGCAAGTTCTAAACCGAGGCCGTGCCTGGTTTGGCGCGCCTGCTCGGTGTCTAACTCAATCACGGGAAGATGCGACAGAGCGCGGTACGGCGAAACTAATGCATCGTCGAGCATTTCTAGTTTGCAAACTTCCGCGAGCCTCTCAAACGTTAGCGCCTCGTCAATTTGGAACAAGCCGGCGCGGGTTCTTCGCAGTTCCGCTAGATGACTTCCGATACCAAGCTTCTGGCCCAAATCTTCGGCCAGCGTTCTGATGTAAGTGCCGGCCGAGCACACGACACGAACGCGCAGGTCGACTGAGCCGTCATCATTCGCGCGAAGTAATTCGTCAGCAGGCGACAACATTTCAAACTCACGAATCGTCACGCGTACCGGTTGGCGTTCGACTTGCTGCCCTGCGCGGGCGAACTCATACAGCTTCTTCCCCTGTACCTTTTTGGCCGAGTACATCGGCGGCACCTGTTCGATTTCGCCCTTCAGCGAAGCCATCGCGGCTTGAATCTCATCTGGGCGCAAGCTTTGCGCGCTCCGCGTCTGGGCGTGAGATCCTGATTCGATCCGCACTCCGGTCATGTCGCCGGTGTCGGTTGCATATCCAAGGCGGATCAGGCCTTCGTATTCCTTTTCTGCGCCGCTGAGGAATTGCGCCAACCTCGTCGCCCGGCCAATGAGCAGCACCAATAGTCCCGTCGCAAATGGATCCAGCGTGCCGGTGTGACCGACTCTGCGTTCGCCGATGATCTTGCGTATGCGCGCGACGACATCGTGCGACGTCATGCCTGCGGGTTTATCGATCAACAGCACGCCGTTCATTGAAAAGCATTCTAGGGTTTTGATTGGCGATTGGCGATTGACTCAAGAGCGGGCGCGAAATTACTAGTCCCGTAGGGACGAAATATTTGTAGAACACACGCTCTTCGTCTTTCGTTTAGCGCCAGAGGCGCGGAAGGCGGTGTCGCGCCTGCGGGGCTCTGTTGGAAAAAAGGACCGTGCGGGCTATAAAGATTTCGTCCCTAACGGGACGAACATTGATCACATGCGCAGTAGGTTTAATAGCTCCAAGAGAAAGAACAAACCAGAGTCGCCATCAACGGCTCCCATCGATCCGGCCAAGGCCCGGCAGTTGGTCTTTCAGCGCGCCGCGAAGTTGCTCGCGGCCAGGCAGCGTTCTGTTGAAGAGCTTCGCGAAAAGCTCATGAACGGCCGTGGCGCGACGAAATCAAACGTCGAAGAAGTGATCGCGCGCCTGAGCGAGTACGGCTACCTCGACGATGCGAAGTTCGCCCAGACCTACGCCAGCTTGCGCCTGCGCGAAAGACCAATCGGTCGTCGCCGCCTGCAGCGCGATTTGTGGTTGAAGAAGGTCGACAAGCAAACAGCCGAAGCTGCGCTGGACGAAGTTTTCGAATCAACGCCGGAAGAAGACTTAATCGATCGCGCGATTGCCAAACGCGTTCGGCTGCGAGGTAAACCGAATTCGCGCGAAGACGCAAAGAAGCTTTTCGATCACCTGCTGCGCCAGGGATTTGAGTTTGAGTTAGTGAGCGAGAAGGTGCGCGCGCTGGCGAGGCAAGCTGATCCAGCCACCGATGAACCCGGATAACACAGATCAAAAAAACAACTCGGTCAAGGCATTCATGTATCTGTGTGAATCAGTGTTCATCAGTGGCCATTTCCCTAATTCTCAATCCAAACGATCGGCACTGGCGAAATTGGTTTTGCGTTTCCAGCGATCGTCAACGGCGTCACATCGCCGCTCTCAGTATCAATCAGCAACAACTTGTCCGGAGCATCTCCCGCGACCATTAATTTGGCCGAGGACTTGATCAGGAATTTTGCGCTCAGCGAAAACGTGTCAGTGATCGTCGTCGTTCTCAACCGCTGCCAGTTGGTCGGATTCAACGAAAACAAATCGGTGGTGGTGCTTAACGATTGCGAGATAAGAAAGGGCACGCAACTCTTGGCCGCGAAGCCAATGAAGCGACCTTCTGATGAGGCGGGCGTCGGGTTGAGCTTGGCAAAATTATCGGTCGTCTTGGCGACCAGAATTGGTTGCGCTTGATCCGCCGGCGATACGAGGACATTGCCGGACGGGCAGGCACTCTGGATCGACCACTTGCGTTCCCCGTCGACGAATTTGACTGAGTCGCCGACCATTGCCACCGTGGTGGTGTTCGGCTTGAGGCCCTCACTGGGTGTCTGCTTCGGGGCCATCCCGACAAAGCGATCGAAAACCAATCGATCGGTTCCCACCCATTGAGCGCAGTACTGCGCGTCCGCATGTTCGATCCCTGACGAGTCTTCCCAAACTAGTTTCGTCTTGCCTTCCAGATCCGAAACGTAAAGCTTCGCTGAGCTCCCCTGCCTTTCTTTATAGCTAAACCTCTTCGCGTCAGGCGACCACGCCAGACAATAACCCTGGCCTTTGATGATGGATTTAGTCGCGCCGCTGTGCAGGTCGCGCATCCCGATCTCACTCTTCGTCGTGTAAAGAATTTCCGTTTGATCCGCGTTGGCCGTCGCCTCAGTGACGCCACTGGTAATCGTTGAAAGGTTGTATGACTTGCCGCCGGCAGCCGGCGTGAGTTCCATCAAATCCGCGCCACTCGCGCCGGATCCAGACAGCAAAAGTAATCGCCCTGTGAATTTTGCCGCGGGACGTTGCGGCGTTTCGTTACATGCACTAAAGAACGTGAACGCGAGGGTAATGGCGATAACGTAAACATGAATCGGGCGAGTCACGAATCGATAATCTCCCAAGATGAGGTTTGACTCAACTCGTGAGCGCGCCAACAGTTACGGAACCGCGAGCGGTAGCGAGCGGGATAAAGTGCGTGCTCATCGCGAAGTGTGTCTCTGACCCGCTCACTACCGTTCGCGGTTCTGTAACAAACTTACGCATGCTAAACTGAAATTTGTCAGTAGTCCGTCGTCAGTTGTCCGTTGGAGTAGTTGGCAACTGACAACTGACCACTGACCACTGACCACTGACCACTGACAATGACAGGTAACGAAATTCGCGAAAAATTTCTGGAATACTTTGAGCGGCACGGCCATACGCGTGTGCGCTCCAGCCCGCTGTTGCCCGCCAACGATCCGACGCTGCTCTTCACCAACGCGGGCATGAATCAATTCAAAGACGTGTTTCTCGGGCACGAAAAGCGCGATTACGTGCGCGCCTGCTCGTCGCAGAAATGTCTGCGCGCCGGCGGCAAGCACAACGACCTCGACGAAGTTGGCAAGACCGCCCGGCACCAGACCTTTTTCGAGATGCTCGGCAATTTTTCGTTCGGCGATTACTTCAAAGAAGACGCGATCAAGTTTGCTTGGGACCTTTTGGTCAATGAATACAAACTTGATCCCGCGCGCATGTGGTTTTCAGTCTTTGAAGGTGATGAAGAAGTTGGCCCCGACGAAGATGCTGAGAAGTTTTGGGAAGCGGTGGGCGCGCCGAAAGAAAGAATTCTGCGCTTTGGCCGCAAAGATAATTTTTGGCAGATGGGCGAGACGGGCCCATGCGGACCTTGTAGCGAGATTCATTACTACATGGGCGACGATCCGAACGACGCCGAGAACTGTGCAGCGAACGTTAACGGTCCGGGCGACACGATTACTGAGATTTGGAATTTGGTGTTCATGCAATACAACCGAATGGGAGTCGCTACGTTCGGCGCTGGTAAACCGGAAGTTCAAAAGGGAAAGTACACGCTCACACCTTTGCCCGCTCCTTCAGTCGACACTGGCATGGGCCTCGAGCGTCTGGCAGTAGTGCTGCAAGGCGTGAAGTCGAATTACGAAACTGATCTGATCCACCCCGTTGTAGAGTTTACGGCGCAGCTGGCGCAAGGAGAGTCGCAAAGATGAGTCAGACACTTGAAGCAACGATCGATACACACGGCCGAATCATTCTGCATGAGAATGTGAAGTTGGAGAAAAGCCGTCGTGCTTTAGTTACGATTTTGGACGAAGAGCCAAAGATTGAAGTTTCCGAAACGGCTTTGTTGAGCGAGAAATCGCTGGCCGAAGATTGGAATACCCCGGAGGAGAAAAGAGCGTGGCAACATTTGGCAGAGCTTCCGTCGTGCTAGTCGACTTTCCCTTTTCCGACTTATCGAACTCTAAACTTCGACCGGCGGTTGTCTTAGCGCAAGCCAGTTCGCAAGATTGGTTTTTGTGCCAAATTACCAGTAACGCGAAAATTGACGAAAGGGCAATCGAAATCAAAGACGCGGATTTTGTGACAGGTTCTTTGCGTCAAAGAAGCTTTGCCCGCCCAAATAAGATTTTTACGGGTCACGAGAGTTTGATAAATCGGCGAGTGGGAATCTTGAGCGACAGTGTAGCCGGGAAAATTGCCGACGCGGTCATTGCGATACTAAGACAGAAGTAAGAACTTATGAGCGTGTACGAGAAGTTAGATGAACAAGAACAGTTTGCCTGTCGCGTGATTGCCGATCATGCGCGCGCGACCGCGTTCTCGATCGCCGACGGCATTCTGCCGGCGAACGAAGGGCGCAATTACGTTCTGCGCAAGATCATGCGCCGCGCGATTTATCAAGGGCGACATGTGTTACTAGCGCATGCTGCGTGGCATGAAGGACTTTTTTTCAACAAAGTAGTCAACTTCGTCATCGATCAGATGGGCGAAGCATATCCAGAGCTAGAAGCGCAGCGAGAATTCATCGTTCGAATGGTAAAGCTGGAAGAGGAACGATTTGCCACAACGCTAACTGTGGGTTTGATGAGACTGGATCAGTTTCATGCGAACAGGCGTACGAGCAAGGCTCTCTTTGAAAACCCTGAGCAATACGAAAATCTAACAGACAAGGATTGGACAGCGCTTGCAAAGCTCTACGATACGTTTGGGACGCCACGCGACTTGATTCGAATCAGCTTGGAAGAGCATCGTATACAAATCAGCGAAGATGAATTTCTTCAGAAATTCGACGCTGCGCTGCAGGAACTTCAGCAGGGAAGTTCGATTGGAAAAACTGAACAGAAGACCAAGACCAAGCCAATTTATGCGGACGTAGCCAGTCGAGTTCAATCGCTCTTCCGCGGATACGAAACAACGCGAGTTGATGATGCCAA
>Ga0247673_1000022_pt1 | contig 15981 bp, 7 predicted proteins | sample CNK14_metaG_FD_182722 | JGI IMG/M metagenome (GOLD analysis project Ga0247673, IMG submission 182722) | Soil microbial communities from Purdue University Martell Research Forest, Indiana, United States - CNK14 | ecosystem: Environmental > Terrestrial > Soil > Temperate forest > Bulk soil | place...
AAAACAGCCCGGCCGGAGCCTCGCTGAGAAACACGGAAGCAAATACCGATTCGCTCGCAACCTTTTCTGATTGGTTTCCCGCGCAAATGCAGGCGGAGACAAAAACCCCGCGCGGAGAGCTGTTAGCCAAATTGAATCCGCACCCGCCGATCCCTGAGGTGAATATCCCGCCCGAACCAGTCGGCGCCAGAGTGCCGGGTAGCTCGGGTTTTGACCCACCGGCGCCGGAACTACAAATCCCAATCTCGAATCCGGCAGGCGGCGAAAGCTGGGCGAACTTTGTGCGCGGCCGCGACTTCAGTTGGCTCCGCACTTTCTCGCGTGTTGGCGGCGTACTGATAGGCCGGAGAGCCAGGGAAGACGGACTACCGAAACTGGACTTTAAGGATCTTCGCTGGGAAACAGACGGTTCACACATTCGTCTTGTTCTGATTGGACGGGATGGGCAACAAATTCGCTCACGATTGTTTCGCGCAGGCGTAGCCTATCAGGCAATTAATTATGCTGCAGATGGCCGTCCGCTGGCTGCAACGATGGTGAGCGCCAAACCTCTCACGGAGTTAAGAATCCTGTTGCATCCAACGCTGGAAGATACTGCGCTGGGATACAGAATCCTCGAATTGGACCGGCTAGTCGATGCATATGCCCGCAGAACCCCACCCGTAGTCGAGGCGGAAAGCCGCGTTTATGCGCACGACCTTCTTTATCAGTTTGTTTGGGCGGTTCGGGCGCTGGCGTTTCTGGATCAAGAGCCCGGGTCATATACCAACCCGAAACTTCGAGACTTTCAGAATGCACTTAGAGAGCTTGTGCAGGACGAGAAACTCAGGTCGTCGGCGCGCGAGGCCTTAAAGGAATTGTCCACTATTCGCGATCCGCGCCTTTCGCCTCTAACGGTCAAGCAGAAGTATTATGATCAAAGTCTGGTCGAGATTTTGACTAACTCGCCTCCCGAAACTACTCTGGATTCATTGAGCGAAAAAACTCGCGCGCTGGTAGCAAAGGAACGCCAGGCAGCGGCAGATTCGGAAAATGAAGAACGACAGAAAGCTCTGAAACTGCGCTGGCTGACTCCTCCTCCGGAGATCATAGTTTGGAGTGGCGTGCGGGAGCGGGGATTCGACACCAATCCGGCGAATGTAATGGTGTCTGACGGCGCTGAAATGCTGATGCCCTTCGATTTCATGTTGCAAGTCGCATTTGAGTCGCAGCCTCAATTCCTGAATTCACTCACCGAAGACTCTATTGATAGAGACCCCTGGGAATTTCCCGAATTGCAGGAGATGATTCAAACCACGGTGATGCAGAATGTGACGAAGGACCCACGGGCCAGGGAAATCGTTGACGATAGCGCTGAATTCGCCATGCTGCAGCGCTTGTTTCGCATGGCTATGAATGGGCAGTTGGGCGAGAACTTTCCGGTTGAGAAAATAACCAAACTCCATCAGGCTCTGTTGCCTTATGCCCCCAAGACACTTACGCGAACCCTGCGCTGGCATAACATATTCGGCTTCGATGTGATCGCTGCCCAACTTGAAGACGAGCAGAAAAACCCAAATGCGTGGCGCGAACAACCGGCACCCCAGACCAATGGTTCTGGTAGTTTGCTTAATTCGCGGCCCAAGAATATCGAAGAACTAAGTCTGATAGAGGAAATTCGTCGGCAACTAGGCGTCGCGAAGGATGATGAGCAGGCGAAGAAAGAAAAGAACGCGCCGCTCCCCAAACTCGAATAGCAGGGCGGAACAAGATAAACAACGCGAAAGCAGCGTCAGCGACTCCTTCCCATATCGTCGTCGTGTCCAGCTGCTCTGGCGGACCCCAACAACAGACCGATTAGTCTTTCACTGTCGGCAAGAAGGTCTTTCAAACCGTTCTGTGCGGCAACCCGGCGGGCCTCTTCGGCGAGCGGCAACGCAAACTGCGGTTGATTTAGTTTCTCGGCGATCAATTTTGAATGGCGCAAAAAAGCAAGAGCCAATTCCGCGTAATCGCCAACCTCGCGACAGAGAGCTTCCTGCTGTTTGTAGAGATTCACTGCTTCATCGTAATCGCCTAATGAGCTGAGTATCTTAGCCTGATTACCGAGACACACATTCAGCGCGCCCTGCTCTCCCAACTGGCGGCAATACTCCTCGTCCCTTTTGAGCAGTGCGAGCGCTTTCCTACTATCGCCGAGTTCCCAGTGAACCAGCCCCTGGTTGCCAAGACTCTTCCGCAAATGTGATAGATCGCCCAATTGCCGACAGATGTTTTCCTGTTCATGGAATAATGCCAGCGCTTCCCTGAAATTCTTTTGCGCGTGTTGGACGACACCCTGGTTACCAAAGCACTCGCTCAGTCCCATCAGATCCTGTAATTGCCGGCAAAGGGTCTCTTCTTGTTTAAGAAGAGCCAGCGCTGCGCCCGATTGGCCTAGCTCAAGCATGATAACTGCCTGATTGCCGAGGCTCGCGGCAAGCGACCTCTGATTTTGAGACTGACGACAAATCTGCTCCTGCTCCTGTAAACATCGAAGCGCTCCGTTTGAGTCTCCACGTTGCCTAAGCAACTCCGCTTGTGTGCTGAGACTAAATTCTAGAGCTACTAGGTCACCGGATTCACGGGCCTCATGCTCGAGAAACCCGCTCAGTTTGAGCGCTTCGGCTGTATGATGCGCATCAGTCAGGAGCTCACATACAGCGGCTACACTGCTCCGGTGCTTCGTTGGGTGGTTGATGACTTGCGAATAAGCGTTAACCATCCTCAGCGGGGAATGTTGTTCAGTCGCAGACCAAAAAGACTTCACGTCAAATCGGCGAGTCTGCCATGCGGCATTCAGGAACTCGGGCTGAGACAGCAAAGAGAACAATTCTGGCCAAGCGCTTATCGCAGCCAAGTGCCAAGGCAGTTCTATCATGCGGCGATCCGACGAATTACCGCGGACGAAGTAATCAGCGAGTTCCCGGTGGGCCGCCATTTTCAATTCGCTCCCAGGCAGGTAACGCTCTTCCACGGCGCGACGAAGCTCGGCATGAGAGAATGAGAGCAAGCCTGAGCGGTGTGCCAATAATTCCTTGATGGCCAAATAAAGCGGTGACCAGTATGCGCTCGGCAGCGGCGCCTCACCTGATCCGAGGAGCTCTGTTAATTCACTTTCGGTCAATCCATGCCGTGCCGCCCAAATTAGGCGCATTGTATTGCGAACGAGTTCTGGTCGATACGGAGTTGGGGCCACGTAATCCTTTTCCAGACGCAAAAGTATTTCTCCGAAAAGTTCACCGGTAGTCCGGGTCATCAACAAAGACTGAATGTGGCTCGCTAACGCCTCATGACTGCCAAATAAGCGCAGCTCTTCAAGCAGCGTACGGAGGTACAAGGGGTTGGCCGTGCTGGCCGCTAACGTGACGCGCTTCAACAGCGGCGCGCTCAACCTTTTGCCTGAATGTGCGAGATAGTGTTGAATAACAACCTTGCGCGTGGCCGCGCGAAGCGGTTTGATTTCCATAATCGGCCAGCCGCGTTTGCGAAAGTCATCAATCATCTCGCGGCGAGTTGCCGCCAGGATTATTCGGACATCCGGCGGGACTCTTATCGGAAGCCACGCAAGTCCCAGAATCTGCTTCTCGTCCGCGAACTGGTCGATTCCATCGAGAAGCAAAATCAATTTAGTTCGCTCCCCAACTGCTTGAAGGTAGTTCGCGAACGCGGAAAAAAGTGACTCCGAGCGTAACGGGATTTCTAACGATAAGTCGAAACGGATGCGCATGATTTCCATCAGTCGCCGCAACATCGCGGTCAGGTCGGTGCTCTCGGCCGAGGCGCCCACAAAATGACTGATGATAATCGGACCTTCACCAGCGATCGGCCGAGACGATCTCCTGAAATAATAAAAACTCTTCCGTAGGTGGGTTGCCAGAGACGCCGAAGAGGGGGCATCGCCGCTCAGTCGCCTTTGCAGCCAATTTGCGAGGAGCGACGATTTCCCCGAACCTGAGGCACCGGTGATCAGCAAGGGAGCGCGCTGGCTCGTAACGTAACGATCCAGCCGATCGAAGTATTCCTGCCGATCAACATAAATTCGGCATCGACTCGCTGCGAAGGCATCATGTGCAGCCTCCTCCTGTTCGAGCGGATCCAGAGGGACAATTTCCGGAAAGAGCTCTTGAAAGAGAGCTGCTAAATCATTGAGCAATAGTTGACCGACTTGCGCGGGGGTTTCGTATTCGCGCACAACGTGTCCACTGTGAAGAACTCGCCGTTTGAGGTCCTCCAGTTTAGCTTTAGATTCGCCGTCAATCAGGTCGAAGTCTGAGCCGCTTGTGCTTCCCGCAGCAACAGGAATCCGCAGGTAAAAGAAAGCGTGTGCTGGGATAGGCCTGCCATTCAAAGCACCGTGCAAAACCTCCAACTCGGTAATACTTTTCCTCGGGTGTTCTCTGAGCCACGGCTCCTTTTCAAAAATTTCCTCCGGGATGCGAGTTAACATCGTTCCATATCGCGCGCCGAGGAGACATACAAAAAACGGTTGGCAATTCTCTACTTCCGCGAGGCAGATAGGCAGTAACTTCCCCGCATCAACGTCTGACTCCGGGATGCCCCATCGCAAATCAATCTCCATCAAGGTTACACCGCGTCGCTCGCACAAACTTCGCAACTGGGGAAAGACGCGCTTTGCCAACTCTTCACGTTCGGCGTACATATCGTGGTAGGTTGATGAAATGAACACTCGTATGTTCCGCGACAAGTGCTGATGGGAATTCATAACAGCCGCTGATCTCGATTCAGTTAGAAAGTGACATCTATTATGGAAACAAACCCAAAGTCAGTCCATTTACCCGGTTGCGCTCTAACTGACGCAATGACTTCTGTAGGCCGGCAAACCGACGGATTATCCCTCAACCGAATCCTTCAACGAGAGCTTCGTTATCAATGTTTGGTCAATTGGTTCCTTTCACTCGCAGATGCGAATGCGAAAATCTCGGCGTTCAAGGATGCTACAACGGGTAGAGACTCCGAGCGAGGGAGTTGTTGATTCAGCACTTAACGGTTGGCGTCTCGACCCACTACATCATGAGGCTGCGCCGCGCTGGCTAGATTGAATCATGCAGCAACGAGATTGGAGAATTAAAGACTATATTGCTGCAACCGGCAAAGCCACGAAACATCGAGTCTGTTCAACGAATTGTGCAGATAACCGTGCGAATTGGTCGGAATTAAGGCCGTAATAGAGGAATAGCCCTTTATTATAGCGTTTTGAGTGGTCAAACGGTGCCTTGACACGGCAGAGGTCTGGGGTTTAAGTCCCCAGGCGCCTACCAATCCTCAAAGCCGACGGGCCGTGGAGTTCGACGCTTGCTAGTTAGATTGCCGCTCAACAGCCTTCAGCTTGCAAGGATTTAACCTCATGATGAACCCACAAAATGTTAGCCACCTTGACCTTATGAAGTAGGTCAATATTTCGGACGCTCCTGAGTTCTTGTCATGCGCATTAATGCTCCCTCGATCTTTTCCGTATGGCGACAAATCATCAAGTTGCTAATTCCGTTCTTGTGTTTGACCTTCCAAGTCGAAGTTTTTGGACAAGTCGAATCAAAGCAGGCCAGCCTCTCGCGGGCAGGGTCTGAACTGCAAAATGGAAATGAGGATGCGCGAAAGAAGGCAGCATTGGAGCTTTCGGGTTTGGAACGCGGATGGTCTACTAGGGCTGATCGGCGGTCTGAGATCGAACAAGAACAAATGCAACCTGTGTTCAAGGAGGAAGGAGTGGAGCGGTCTTCAACAGATAATAATCAAGCCGGTTTGCAATTGTGGCGGATCGGGACGCGTCTCCTGAGAACCACAAGTTTCGATTTCGCATCCACTGGTTCCGGCTGAAATTGGCTCAGTTCGTTTTGTTACGGCTGGCTATGCGCAACCCTCGCAAAATGAATTGGACGGGTAATTGGACGGGTGGAGGCTATTGAAACGAAAAAATGCCCAATACTATTGGGATCTATAAGGCTCGCGCACTACTTTGACACGGTATAGCCTCCGACGAGACGGAACTGTTTGAGCCCAACGGACTCATCGTGTTCGCTGCCGTGCGCGAAACCCTCGTTATCGCGATTGGAGACATTAGAAACGCTGCGTCAAAAATGCGTCAACCGTTTTGGAGAGTACTTGTAAATACAAGAATAGGAAGGACTTCCGAGCGTCCTTCCTATTACTGAGCCAAGCGGGCGCCGGAAGCGTTTAGAATCAAGGAGTGACAGCGGATTTTGAATCATGCCCAGATGTCTCAAATCTCGCCGTTAGTGTTGCATCTTAAACGATCACGCCCGCTTGCGCCAGCGATAGAGCAGAGTGTGAGCTTCGTCGTCCTGCGTGTCAGAGTTAAGAGCTTCAACCGCAGGGGAAACCCGTAGCGCCCGCATCGGCAGATGCGGTAGTCAGGTTGGTGCTGTCATCGTTCCCCGGTCTTCACCAAATCCAATCGCATTGCATCTGTAACCGTAACCGGAGAAACCGAAGCAAGCCGGTGATCAGGATACTTGCATTCCTAACGGCGGAGCTTCAGTGCCGTCTCAATATTTGTTTTCAAAGCGTCGTAGCTTTTGTCCGATATACGACGACCGTTGATAAAAACCGCAGGCGTGGAATCAATACCCAGCTTTATTCCGGCTTCGATGTCACGTTGCACCGCGTCAGCGAACTTTCCCGATTCCAACGCCTGATCGAACCGGCCGCGATCGAGAGCGAGTTGGCTGGCGTACTCTTTCAGCTTCGTCACGCTCAGAGAGGATTGATTGCGCATCAGTATTTCCACGTACTCCCAGTATTTGCCTTGCTCGCGGGCCGCCTCGGCCGCCTCTGCTGCCTTTAAGGCTTCCGGATGTTGGCTCAACGGAAAATCGCGCGCGACGAGCCTTACTCTGTCGCCGTATTCTCTGACGAGTCTATCGAGAGTTGGTTGCGCAGCGGCGCAACCCGGGCACTGATAATCCGTAAACTCAACGATTGTCACGGGAGCCTGGGCATTACCCTTCGAAGGTTGGTCGACTGTCGAGACGGAAAAAACCGGTGACTCAGGAGCGGTCAGAAATATCTGAATCGTAGCCGTTGCGCGCAGCTTTTCAACGAAGGCGCGCTCAGCACTGCGTACTTCAATCTGTTGCAGATAGCGAATGATCGAATCCTTCGTCTGAGCGAAGTCACCGCTTACCCTGTCCTTATTTTGCTCAAAAAAAGTCCGCGCCTCTTCTTCAGTGATCGCTTTTGGCTTGACCTCGGCATCGAGCAGGGCGTTCGTGGTTATCTTTCTTTTCTGCGCTTCCTGCACCAAAAGCGTGTCGTTTATGCTGAGGTCAAGCTCATCCTTGCGCAGCTTGTAAACCCGCTCCTGTACTTCAAATACGATGGGTTTTAGCGATTCCTCAATGTCGCCCGACGTAATCGGCTCGCCATTGACAATCGCGAATACGCGCGCGCGTTCCGCTTCATCTCGTGGCGGAGTGACCTCCCGGACCTGCACTTTGGTTTCGATGGCGGCGCGCAATCCTTCCGCGAACCTCCTTGCCTCTTCGCGCTGGCGCTGATCGCGTAGATATCGGAGAACATCTTCCCTGGCATTACTGTAGTCGGCCTGAATACGTGCTTTGTTCTGATCGTAAAAGCTCTGGGCCTCTGCCTCCGTGGGTTCCTTTACTTTGGCGATGATCTCTTGTTCAACCAGTTTCCCAGTACTGATTCCGCGCCTTTTCGCTTCAATCGCGAGCAGTCTTGAATTTATCTCGAGGTCAAGCTCCCGCCGACGCGCTTCGATGATCTGGCGTTGGAGTTGACTGAGTGATTCCTTCGTCGCTCTTTCAACGTCTTGCCGAGTAACTCGAATGCCATTCACGATCGCCAAAGCCTCCGGCAAGACTTGCGATTCACATGCGCAATCTTCGACATCCTTATTGGCTTGGGATGCGCCTTGAGCCGTAATGCCGGCTACTTCACCAGTAGTCGTCTTGCTGGTGACAGTCGTGGTTTGGGCCTGGATCGAAAACGTGAAGGCGAACATCGAAACGAAAAGAGCGTGTATCAGTCTATTCATCATCATTCTCCTCATACGCACGGCATCAACGCCAAGTACTCGACAATGCCTCTTCGAGTGGTTTGTCCGGCATGGCCTTGCAAGAGTTGTGCTAAGACCGATTTAAACATTGTTCCCATGACGAAGAGTTAGAGCATTCGGATATGGGAAAATACTCGCAGCGGCTGCGTAGATTTGTCCATTTTTGAGGTCGTTGCAAAACAATCCCTCGATAATCGTATGACGCAAAACGCTGTGTACATGAATTGCAAGGCAGCTTGCATGTTCATGAATTGTTGTTGTGATCGCGACCCTTGTCCTGTGGCTTAGATTTTTTCTTGTCGCCTTTTTACTAGTGAAGTTCAAGGGGGGAGCTTAAAAACTGATCTGCCTCGGAAACCAATCCGAACAGGCTGTTTATGTTGAAGTGTGCTTTGGCGCGATGGACCTTCCCAATGGCATTCGTCGGTTCGTTTGCGAACGAGCCGAACGAAAGCGATTGCAACCGGGTATTGCTAAGGCGCTTTGAGGTGTTCAGAACATGTCTCATGGTGAAACACGAAATTCACCTGCCAGAAAGCAGATGAACGACAACGCTGATCATTTTTCGCTGCTGCCATCGTGGCTTAGCCAGAACGGGTCTCCAGTGTGGATTGCGGCATGACGCTAATGAAGAATCGCAATAACTTGCAACTTGTTTTTTTCTTTGCGGTGCTCACGGTAATCGTGACGGCGGTCGTAATCTTCGCTTGGGAAAAACTGTTTATGCATCCATTTTACGATTGGTTGGCAACGCTCTACCCCGGCGAAGAAGCAGCGAGATATCACCTTGAGCAGCGGATCGAGCATTTCTTCATCTCGACAACGGTTGATGTCATAGTCGTAACCCTACTACTCCGGATTGTCAGCCGCCAGCAGCGTCGTCTCGTAGAAGCCCAGGAACGGCTTGCCCACAACGAGAAGATTGCTACCCTCGGACGGGTCGCTGCACAGGTGGCCCACGAAGTGAGAAATCCGCTCTCCGGTTTGCTGCTTTATTCGCTACATCTCAAAAGTAAAGTTGCCGGTGAACTGGCGGCTGACAAATTGGACCTCATCGATAAGATCATCGAAACGATCAATAACCTGACCAGCACGACAGAGCAAGTTCTTAACTATGCTCGTCCTGTCAAACTGGCGCCACAGTCCGTTGATCTTAATAAAGTGACGGTCAGGGTGATCCAACTGCTCGAGTCGCAAACATCGGTAAACGGAATCGACATCAGGTTTGATCCCGGTAAACGAAACGTGTCCGGAAGGCTTGACGAGGCATCGGTTAGCTCGGCGTTGCTCAATCTGGCACTCAACGCGGTCCAGGCGATGCCCAACGGCGGCCGGTTGATCATAACCACAGGCTGCGATAACGGGATCCTCTGGCTGGTAATAAGCGATACCGGTTTAGGCATTAGCGAGGAGCGACTCAAACATATTTTTGAGCCATTCAATACTACAAAGAGCCGCGGCCTGGGTCTGGGTATGCCATACGCGCAAAAGATAATAGAGCAGCATGGCGGCACGATTTCGGTTGAGAGCCAATTGGGCAAAGGCACCCAGGTCAGAATTGAATTGCCACAAGGAGATGAGCGAACAGGCGCAAGACGGAGAGAGGAGGGAAGACGTGCAAGCATGCTTACCCAACAGGATTTTGGTAGTTGACGACGAAAGAAGCGTTACCGGAGCACTCGGACTCATTCTTCGCGAGTCAGGCTACGAAGTCCTGGCCGCGCATAGTGTCGTTGAGGCTACCAAGGTTCTGAGCGCATGCCAGATGGATCTGGTCATCACGGACTTTCGCTTATCAGATGCCACCGGGATTGATTTGATCACTTATATCAAGAGCGAGACTCCGGATACGGAAGTTATCCTAATGACCGCTTACGGCTCGCTCGAAATCACGATCGAAGCGATCAAGCGGGGCGCTTATTACTATTTGGAGAAACCTTATACGCCGGACCGTCTGCTGACGCTGGTACAGCGCGCCTTACAGTTCGCGAGCCTTAGGCGCGAGAATCAGACACTCAAGCGCACCCTGGCAGGCGACATTGAAGCCTTCGGAATGATTGGCCGCGACCAAAAAATGCGTCAGATTATTGAGACGATACGCACGTCCGCGCCCTCGGACGCATCCGTCTTGATTGAAGGCGAGAGCGGTACGGGCAAGGAATTAATCGCGGCGGCCTTTCACAGTGCAAGCCATCGCGCGGCGCGGCCATTTATTCGGATCAACTGCGCCGCCATTCCACACGAGCTGATTGAATCAGAGTTATTCGGATACAAGAGAGGCGCATTCACCGGCGCGGACCGCGACAAGCGAGGACTGATCGAGGCTGCGAGCGAAGGGACTTTGCTGCTCGATGAGATCGCCGAAATGCCTACGCACCTCCAGACCAAGCTGCTGCGTGTGTTACAAGAACGCAAGCTCCGCCGGCTGGGCGACGAACGCGAGATCAAGGTTGACTTTCGACTGGTCTCCGCCACGAACAGAGACACGGCCCAGCTAATGGAAGAAGGCGTTCTCAGGAAAGACCTTTACTTTCGCATCAGCACGATCAGGATCAAGGTGCCGCCCTTGCGAGACAGGCTAGATGACGTACTGTTGCTGGCGAAACACTTTCTCGAGCGTTACACGCAACAATACGACAAAACCATTCGAGACATTTCTCCGGATACTGTGATGCGGCTAGTTCGCTATGACTGGCCCGGGAATATACGCGAGCTTGAAAGCGTCATCGAGCGAGCCGTGTTGTTTTGCCCCGGAGACGTATTGCTGCCCGGCTGTCTGCCGGAAGATTTCCAAAGTGCCCAGACCAGGAGCGCGAGGTTTGTCATTCCGCCTTTGCTGCCGATGGAAGAGATCGAACGCGAGGCCATCGTGCAGACTCTGGAACGGACCAGTGGCAATGTGAAGAAGAGCGCGCAGATTCTCCACTTTCCGCGTCCCACCTTTTACCGGAAGCTCAAGAAGTTCGGCATCAAAGTTGAAAGGTAATGATGCGAGGTAGAGATGTGCAGGCTGGCGGATTTCTGCGTCCGGTAACGCTATCTCTTGTATTCGATCGCATTCATCGTATTCCTGCGCACCTCTTGATGACGTTCGCCAGGACTGAGTTCGCGGCGCCCAAGCGAGGCGTCCGTGCCGCGATAGATTCGCCTGAGAGTAACTGTGCGCGAAGGGTAATTGCCGGCGGGGAGACGTTGTGTCGGATCGGGAAAACCACCTCAGCATTCTAATCGTTGACGATGAGCCAGTTGTGGGTGATGCGCTCAAGCTAGTGCTTGAGTCCAGCGGTTATGAAGTGGTCCTGGTTGAAAAAGGCCGTGATGGGATCAGACAAGCCGGTGGCCGCGCGTTTTGTTTTGGCATCATCGATCTTTTCCTCTCCGACATCTGCGGTCTTCAGGTAATTAAGAGCATTCGCGAGCAGCAGCCTGAGATCATGATCATCTTAATTACGGCACAGGGAACGCCTCAGGCTTTCTCGGAGGCTCGTAGACTTGGTGTCGTTGGAATTCTCGCAAAGCCTTTTCGCCCGGCTGATATTCTCCAAATGATTTCTAAGCGCGTAGCCCGCTAGGATTATGTTTTCGCGCGCACACAATACACTCACTCACTCACTCACTCACTCATAAGAACGAAAAGAGTGTTGCCGCAGGATTCTGCTCAATAGCGTGACAGCCACAGATGATTCAGCGTGAAGCACGCGCTCTCTTATTTGTCTCACGTTGAAACATGCGGGCTGGTTTCGCGTGCCGACTAACAATCGTGGAAATCGATGAACCTCGTTAAGGCTCTTAGTGGGCATAGCCATTGCTATCACGCGTTGCCGAATCTGTCGTCAGCGTTCCAGAGATGGAAAACGAACTCAGTAGATTTTGATGATTGAGTAACGAGCAACAGTTCATTCATGCACTGACGGCATGAGTACCATTTTCAGTTTGGTTTTGGAGCCTGCGATCGCTGATGGTCGCGAACTAGCTTTTCGTCTTGCGCCGACCGGGCGCTCGAAACCGCAGGAGGAAAAAATGAAACCTAAATACCACACCTACCGAAGCAGAAAGTTCTGCTTTCTGTTCGCACTTCTGTTGCTGCTGTTGATGGCAGTCGGCGCCCAGGCGCAAATCCGAATCATAGAGGATCCACCACCACCGCCTGCGCCCGCTCCGGCACCCACGCCAAATTGTGAGCGGTTCGTCAAGGCGGACGTGGTCGCGCTCGATCAGGTGATCATGTACAACCGCCTGGGCACAGTTAATCCGGCGGGAATGATCTTCGCGCTGAAGAAAGACGTCGTGGCAATCGATCCGGCGAAAGGCCTGGTCGCAGGTAACGTGCGGTTGCGGCCTGATAAACGGCCGCGGCCGCTTGTGCTGCGCATGAACAACGGCGATTGTCTGCGAATTAGTTTTACCAACTGGCTTTCGCCAAATCCGCTCAATCTACAGGACCCTGAAGATCCCCTGGCGGAGCAGCCCAAGACCCGATCCGCGGGCGTGCACGTTATGGGTATGGAATTGGTTGGCGACATTCTGTCCGACGCATCAAACGTTGGCCAAAATCCGCCAAGCCTCGTAGGTCCCGGACTCTCTGCCATATACACCTTTGTCGCGACGCGGGAAGGGAACAATTTGCTGTACAGCACCGCGGCGACGACGGGCGGTGAGGGCGACGGCGGAACTCTGTCAATGGGCTTATTCGGCAGCGTCAACGTCGAACCGCGCGGCGCCGAGTGGTACCGGTCGCAGGTGACCAAGGTGGACATGGATCTGGCGACCCTGCCGCCGCTGACAATCGGCGGACGCAACCGGATCGATTACGATGCGGTTTATCCGTCGGGTCCGAAAGCCGGCCAGCCGATTCTCAAGATGCTTGATGCCAACTACAACATCTTGTATTCGGATTTGAACGCGATCATTACTGGTCCCAACAAAGGACCGTTTCCGGCTGGAACCTACCGGCCCAACAAAACCGAGCCTGACCGCGACCAGCCTTTCCGCGAGTTTACGGTCATCTATCACGATGAAATTCAAGACGTGCAGGCCTTTCCGCAGTTTCGCGATCCAAAACTCAAACATACTCTGCACAGCGTTGAGGACAAATTCGCGATCAATTATGGCACTGGCGGAGTTGGAGCTGAGATACTGGCTAACCGACTTGGCGTAGGGCCAATGTTCAACTGCACTGAGTGCAAGTTTGAAGAATTTTTCCTTTCCTCCTGGGCGATTGGTGATCCAGCGCAAGTTGTGGATGTTCCGGCAAACGCCACCAACTCGGCTGGCCAGCTAATCCTCGGTCGCAAGGCCACGAAGGTCTTGTATCCGGACGATCCGTCGAACGTGCATCACAGCTATATTGGCGATCACGTGAAGATGAGAGTTGTGCATGCCGGCCCCAAAGAGCATCACATTCACCACCTGCATGCCCACCAGTGGCTGCAAACGCCTGACGATGACAACTCGACTTATCTTGACAGTCAGGCGCTTGGACCAGGCTTCGCGTTTACCACTGAAATAACCCACGGCGGTACGGGAAACCTTAATCAGGTCGTGGGCGATTCAATTTTTCACTGCCACTTTTATCCGCACTTTGCCGAGGGCATGTGGGAGCTGTGGCGCGCGCACGATGTATTCGAGGGGGGCACAGCCCTTAACGCTGACGGGACCGTAGCTACCGGCGCGCGTGCATTGCCGGATGGTGAAATCCTCGCGGGCACGCCGATACCGGCGATCGTGCCACTGCCTACCAAAGCGATGGCGCCATTGCCAACGGCCAGCGTGCCAGGTTATCCCTTCTTCAATCCGGCCGTGGCTGGTCACCGGCCACCGCATCCGCCGCTCGACACGATCGATGACGGAGGCTTGTCGCGGCACATCATTACGGGAGGAACTTTTACTCACACTGAGAGCCCTCTGGATTTCAGCAAGGATCTCGTGACGGCCATCGCGCAGTCGATTCCTGAAACCGGCACGGCTGCTGAGATAGCCGAAATGCAATACCACGAGGTGCGTCTGCATCCGAGCTTTATGCCGGACGGCACACCTGCTGATTTCATTCTCAATGGATTGCCGCGGCAACCCGGCGCTCCTTTTGCCGATCCTTGTATTAACGAGCTGGGCCAGTCCGTGGGGAATCCGCGTGTCTACCGTGCGGCCGCGTTTCAGATTGACATGAAGCTGAACAAGGCCGGCTGGCACTTTCCGCAATCGCGCATTCTGTCGCTGTGGCAGGACGTGGCAGCGACCCAAGCAGGCAGCCGGCCGCCGGAGCCGTTCTTCTTCCGCGCGAACACCGGCGACTGCATCACCTACTACCATACCAATCTGGTGCCTGATTACTACGAACAGGATGACTTTCAGGTGCGCACGCCGACCGACATCATTGGTCAGCACATCCACCTGGTTAAGTTCGATGTCACTTCGTCAGACGGCTCAGGCAACGGCTTCAATTACGAAGACGGAACTTTTGCTCCCAAAGAAGTCATTCAGCGCATCAATGCTATTCGCGCCCAGAATGCGTGTAAGGCGACTGACAAGCGAAACGGGACGTTCACTTGTCCGCTCGTCAAGAACCATCCGTTCTTCGGCACGCCCGGCGCCCAGACAACGGTGCAACGCTGGTATGCTGATGACACGCTCAACAACAACAACTTCGACCGGACTCTTCGAACCGTGTTTACGCACGACCACTTCGGACCTTCGTCGCACCAGCAGACTGGTCTCTACGCCGGTCTGGTCGTTGAGCCGAGGAATTCGATCTGGAAGAATGCCGAGACTGGCGTCCAGCTTGGAACGCGTACTGCGCCACCATTTGGCGATGGCGGCCCCACGAGTTGGCAAGCCATCATCGTCGAGCAGAATAACCCGTCGAGGACTCACCGCGAGTTCCTGTTCGAGTTCGCGGATTTCACCCTGGCCTATCAAGCCGGCTTCGGCGTTATTAATGGCAAGCCAGTTCCCGATCCGGTACACGTGATCAATCCGCCGATTCTGGCAGAGATCGGACTGCCCTTCATTGTTGAGAACGGCATGGTTTGTCCGAATGGTGACCAGGCGCCTTGTCCGGAAGCCATTTCGGCTGCCGACGCAGGCACGATGACCGTCAACTATCGCAACGAGCCGGTTGCCTTGCGCGTTCGCAATCCACAAACCAACACGCAGGCTAACGGCGCCGCCGGTGATTTGTCCAAGGTCTACAAATCCAATGTCACTCGCGCTGATAATGCTTTCAACTCTCAGCCGAACTTCTATCCGGATTTGACCAAGGGCCTTAAGCCGGGTGACCCGTTCACTCCGCTCCTGAGGGTCTACGAAAACGACCAGGTTCAGATTCGGGTTATGGTGGGAGCGACTGAAGAGACGCATAACCTGACCATCAACGGGCATAAGTGGCTGCACGAGCCGGGCACGCCACAGGACCCGAACGCAATCAACAACTCCGGCTTTAGAAACCAGCAGATGATCGGCATCTCTGAGCACTTCGAGTTGCTGACTGGTAAGGAATCAATCCTGGGCAACCGGCCCTTTATCGATTACTTGTACCAGAACAGCGCTTCAGTCGACGGACAGTGGAACGGCGTCTGGGGACTTATGCGAGTTTACAACGGTCGCAACAGTCTGCAGACAGACCTGGCTACTCTGCCAAACAACACAGCAGGAGCAGCGCCGTTGACGACGAACGACACGGCCTTTCCGACGAGTTCAACTTTTCCGACGGGAGCTACCGACTACCTGGACGCGACGGATCCTTCGGCCATGACGGATAGTGTGTTTACCTCGGATACTTCGCTCATGTCGGACACTATGATTACAGAGCTCTCTGCGCAAAGCCTGCTCGCCATACAGCCGATAGTGACCTCGCTTCCGAGCGACTTCGCAACGGGTAAGAGTACGGCGACGAGCATCTGTCC
>Ga0247673_1000023_pt1 | contig 15538 bp, 9 predicted proteins | sample CNK14_metaG_FD_182722 | JGI IMG/M metagenome (GOLD analysis project Ga0247673, IMG submission 182722) | Soil microbial communities from Purdue University Martell Research Forest, Indiana, United States - CNK14 | ecosystem: Environmental > Terrestrial > Soil > Temperate forest > Bulk soil | place...
TGGGTGACCGGCAAATTGCTCTTGAAGTACCAGTTCGCGCCGCGATCCCAACTCTCGTAAACGCCACCGTCACAACCAACCAGGTAATGATCGTTGTTGTTCGGATCGATCCAGATTTCGTGGTTGTCGACGTGCTTTGATTTTTCGCCGAGCCGTCGCAACGTTCGTCCGCCGTCGTCGGAAACCATCAAAAACACGTTCATGATGTAGATACGATCCACATCTTTTGGATCGGTCACCACGTGACCATAGTACATCGCGCCCGCGTCGAAATCGTTTCGCTTTTCCCAGCTCCCGCCGCGATCGTTCGAACGAAAGATGCCGCCTTTGCGATCGCCTGATTCAATCGTCGCGTAGATCACATTCGAATCAACCGGCGAGATCGCCAAACCAATTCGGCCCATATCGTTAGTCGGCAGGCCGGCGCGGGACTTGTTCCACGTCGCGCCTGCATCTGTCGATTTGTAGATTGCGCTCTCCGGCCCGCCATCGATCAACGTCCACATGTGACGCCGGCGTTGATACGCAGCGGCGTACAACGTTTCCGGATTGTTAAGATCGATCTCTATGTCAGAGACGCCGGTGTTCTCGCTGATGTTGAGGATGTTCTTCCAGGTCTTGCCGCCATCTGTTGTTTTGTAGAGACCTCGATCGCCGCCGGGTCCCCACAAAGGTCCCTGCGCCGCGACATAAACGATGTTCGAGTCTTTCGGATCGATCGCGATGCGGCCGATGTGTTCCGAATTTTTCAATCCAACATTGCGCCAGGTTTTTCCGCCATCATCTGAACGATAAACTCCGCTGCCGTACGAGACGCTGCGCTGACTGTTGTTCTCGCCGGTGCCGACCCAAACCGTCAGGGGATTCTTCGGATCGAGCGCGATACAGCCAATCGAATACGAACCCTCGCGATCGAAAACCGGCGTCCACGTGTTTCCATCGTTGATGGTTTTCCAAACACCGCCCGAAGCGCTCGCCACGAAATAATGCGAAGGATTGTTCGGCTCAACCGCGAAACCAATCACGCGCCCCGAAGTGAACGCCGGCCCGATCGAACGAAAGCGCAAGCCGTTGAATGTCGGCGGCGACATCGGATCGCGCGGGCGACCTTCTTCTTCTCCGGGTGGTCGACTGGGCTGCGGCGAAGCCTGCGGCGCGGCCGGCGACGGTGACGGTTGCGGCTCTTGTGCCTGAGCGAGTGGCGTAACGACGCAGAATGCGATCGACAGCAGCAGGGAAAGATTGCGCGGTGATAGCGTGCAGGGGCTCCTCATTAGACTCTCCTTGTTTGATGACGTGCGGCGATGACATCGCGCGCTGACTTTGGCGAAGCCGGATTCTAGCCGACCGCAGAATTCCAGACAACGTGCGCTGTCGCGGTTCGACTCATTGTTGACCCGTCTGACGCATCGCGCGCAGCTTGACTTGCTACGCGGTCGAGTGGTAAGTAAGCACTTACTTCAGTAGGCCCCGGGTTCAAAGATCTTGGAAACTCAAAAAAGAATCAGTACGAACGGCGCCGTCACTCGGATGGCCGGTGATGAGCGGCGATTGCAGATCCTGAAGGTCGCGATGCGGCTGTTTTCACAACGTGGCTTTCGCGGCACGACGACGAAGGAGATCGCGAAAGCGGCGGGCGTGTCTGAGGCCATGGTCTTTCGCCACTTTGCGACGAAGGAAGAGCTGTACAGCGCGATCCTCGATCACAAGGCATGCCTGCATGACGATTTGGATCCTCTGCAAAAGGTCGCTGAGGCCATCCGTCGCAAGGACGACCGCGCGGTATTCGAAGGCATGGCCCTCGAAGCGCTCAATCAACATGATCGCGATCCTGAATTTCAAAGGCTGCTGCTCCATTCCGCGCTGGAGCAGCATGAACTGGCGCACATGTTCTGGGAGAAGTTTGTGCGCCGGGTCTATCAGTCGTTGCGGATGTACATCAGGCAACGACAACGCGAAGGAGCTTTCAAGAACGTCGAGCCGTTCGTGATCGTTCGGGCTTTTATCGGAATGATCATTCACCACTCGCTCAACAACAATCTTTGGGATCGCGAGCGGCGGTTATTGCGGATCTCAAATCAGGCGGCTGCGCGCTCGTTCACAGACATATTGCTGCACGGTGTGTCATTGGAAAAGGCCAAGGCGCAACGTAACGGAAAGACTTCTCAGCCGTTAAATTCAAAGGGAAAGAAATCGAAGAAATGAATCGTTCAGGACTCCTCCAACTCCTTTTGCTCATGCTCGCGGTGATGGCCGTGGGCGCCGGCGTGACCGCGTGCAAGCGATCGAACGGGCAGACGAATGTGACCGCCACCGCCAGTCCGACTCCGGCGGTGGTGCAAGTCAGCACCAGCGCGGCGATTTCACGACAGCTTCCACGTTACTTCGAAGGCACGGGCAGTCTCGCCGCCAATGAGCAGACCGATGTAGCCGCGGAAACCTCTGGCAAAGTTGCCGCGGTCGGCGTGGATATCGGTAGTTCGGTCAGACGTGGTCAAATGCTCGTGAGGCTCGAGGACGCAGACTTCAAAGATCGGGTAGCGCAGGCGCAAGCGCAACTTGATCAGTCGAAGGCGACGCTGGCGCAGAATCTCGCAAAGATCGGCATGCGACCGGGTCAGAGGTTCGTTGCCGAGAATGTTCCCGAAGTTCGCGCGGCAAAGGCTGCGCTCGATCTGGCAGAGAAGAATCTGAAGCGATATGAAAAGCTCGTCGAGAGCGGTGACGTTTCACGCGCGATTTACGATCAGCAGAAGTCACAGCGCGATCAGGCGGCCGAGCAATATCAAGCTCTCATTCACCAGGCGCAGCAGAATTACGCCGCCGTCGCCAACTCGCAGGCGGCAGTCGATGCTGCGCAGACGAATCTTTCTTTGGTCAAACGTAACCTGACTTACACGACGGTGACGGCGCCGATGGCGGGATATGTTTTAGATCGGCCTGCTGATGTTGGTGAGTACATTTCGCCGCAACAAAAGGTCGCGACGATTGTGAATCTGAATCCGTTGCGCGTCCGCATCGATGTGCCTGAGCAGGCGATTCCGCAAATTCGCGTCGGCGAGAGCGTTTCCGTCAGCGTAGCCGCGTATCCGGATCGAAATTTCTCAGGTCATGTGGCGCGCGTTTCGCCGAGCGTCAATAGCACCTCGCGAACCTTGACCGTGGAAGCTGACGTCCAGAATCCAAACGCCGAACTGAAGCCGGGCCAATTCGCAACCGTGCGCGTTCTGTTGCCGCAGAGCGAAGCGGCGGTGCTCGTCCCGCAGCGCGCCCTGCGCACGATCTCGGGATCGACTTACGTGTACGTGCTCAAGAACGGTTTCGCGCAACAGCGGCTTGTGCAAACTGGCCAGACCGAAGGTGATCTGATCGAGATCAGGAGTGGTGTGACCGTCGATGAAGTCGTGGCGACGAGTAATGTGGATCAACTCTCTGACGGCGCAGCCGTTAGACAGTGAATAGTCAGTCGTCAGTGGTCAGTAGTCAGTGGCAGAAGAAAGACAACGGACAATTGACGACGGACGACTGACGGGGTTTTCCAAATGCAAAAACTTGCTGAAATTTGTGTTCGCCGGCCGGTGTTCGCGACCATGCTCATTTTGAGCATCACGGTCGTGGGAATCTTTTCTTATCGATCGCTCGGCGTCGATCTTTTTCCCAAGATCGATCTTCCGACGATCACGGTGACAGTGGTCAATCCCGGCGCATCGCCGCAGGAAGTCGAAACTGAGATCACGGACAAGGTCGAAGGCGCCGTGAATACGATCAGCAGCATCGATGAGCTCCGATCGACTTCAGTTGAAGGAGTCTCGCAGGTTTTCATCACGTTCCTGCTCGAGAAGAACGCCGACGTTGCCGCCCAGGAAGTGCGCAACAAGGTCGATCTGATCGTCAACGATCTGCCAGAGACGGCTGAAACTCCGATCGTCCAAAAACTCGATACAGACGCGACTCCGGTTTTGCGCATTGCCGTTTCTGCTCCGCGTTCCTTGCGCGAAGTCACGGACATCGCCGACAAGCAAATCAAACGACAGATTGAACCGATCAGCGGCGTAGGCAACGTCGAGATCGTCGGCGGACGTCAGCGCGAAGTTGAAGTCTGGGTGGACCCCGACAAGATGCGCGCGTTCAACGTGTCGGCCGCGGACGTGGGCAACGCGGTGCGTTTGCAGAACATGGAGCTGCCGGGCGGGCGCGTCGAATCCGGCCAGCGCGAGATGACTGTGCGCACGATGGGACGCATTCCCGATCCCGCGCAGTTCAACAATCTCGTAGTCGCGAATCGAGGTCCTTACGCAGTTAAAGTCAGCGACATCGGTTACGTCGAAGACGGCGCCGAAGAGCAGCGCACCGAAGCGCGCCTCAATGGTTCGCCGGCGGTGACGCTCGTTGTTTCGAAGCAATCAGGTCAGAACACCGTGGCAGTTGCCGATGCCGTGAAAGAGCGACTTGAAGAGTTGAAGACGACTTTGCCGCCCGACGTCAAAACCCAAATCGTCGGCGATCAGACCGTTTTCATTAAAGCATCGCTCCATTCGATCAACCTGCACCTGATCGAAGGCAGCATCCTCGCCGCGATTGTAGTTTTTGTATTTTTGTGGAGCATTCGCTCGACCTTCATCGCGGCAATCGCAATTCCAACTTCGATCATTGCGACGTTTGGCTTGATGGCCGCAATGGGCTTCACGATGAATTCGATCACGATGCTGGCGCTGACGCTGATGGTCGGCATTGTGATCGACGACGCGGTCGTTGTGCTGGAAAATATCTTTCGCTTTATTGAAGAGAAAGGCGTGCCGCCGTTTCAGGCAGCCATCGAAGGCACGAAGGAAATCGGTCTCGCAGTTACCGCGACGACCTTGTCGCTGCTCGCGGTGTTCCTGCCGGTCGGTTTCATGGCCGGCATCGTCGGGCGATTCATGTCATCGTTCGGCTTCACTGCATCGTTTGCGATTGCCGTATCTCTGCTGGTGTCGTTCACGCTGACGCCGATGCTGGCTGCGCGATTAATCAAGCGAAAGCAAACCGGCCCAGCCAGGGCGCATCCCAAACATGTCAGCGAATCACCTGACGGTGAAAAGCGCAGCTCGTTAGCCGAATTCAAAGATAAATACGAGCAGGCGAGTTCCAAGCAAGGTCGCTTCTATCGGCCAATCGATCGCACTTACACATGGATGCTGCGGTGGGCCATGGGGCATCGCTGGGCCATCGTGTTGCTATCGCTGTTCGTGATTGTCAGCATCGTGCCGCTGTTCATGTTCGTCGGCAAAAACTTCCTGCCGCTCGACGATCAATCGCAATTCGAACTCAACGTACGCGCGCCGGAAGGCTACACGTTGTCGGCGACTTCGGCGTTGGCTGAACGCATGGCCGCGGATGTGCGCAAGCTGCCCGGCGTGACCGACACGCTGGTGACGGTTGGCAGCGGTCAGCAACAGGTCGTTAACCTCGCAAACATTTATATCAAGATGACCCCGATAGAAGAGCGCTCAGTGACTCAGTTCGATCTCATGTCGCGCGCGCGTTCAGAAATCATCGCGAAGTACCTGAAAGAGATGCCTGCGTTGCGCACTAGCGTAAACCCGGTCGCGGCAATTTCCGGCGGCGGATTCCGCAACGCCGATATTCAGTTCGTGATTGGTGGCCCGGACCTAGACAAGCTGACGAAGTATTCGGAAGGCATGCTGGCGAAACTGAAGACTGTTCCTGATGTCGTCGATGCGGATTCGACGCTGGTCACCGGCAAACCTGAATTGCGCGTAGTCATCGATCGTGCGCGCGCGGCCGATCTCGGTGTGCGCGTCGGCGACGTGGCGCAATCGCTGAACACGCTTGTCGCGGGTGAGAAGGTCTCGACGTTCAATGCGGGCATCGATCAATACGACGTGCGCGTGCGCGCGATTGGTCAGTTTCGCGCGAATGCTGAAGGCTTGAAGCGAATGCTGGTAGCGTCGCAGAAAGTCGGATGGGTCAGCCTCGACAACCTGGTTCGCATTGAGGAAGGCACCGGGCCGGCCGCGATCGATCGCTACAACCGCCAACGGCAAGTAATGTTGACGGCGAACGTGAAGCCCGGCGGTTCGCAGGCAGCGGTGATCACTAAGCTGAACCAATTCGTGAAAGAAGAGAATATGGGAGCTGCTTATCGCAGTTCGCTTGCCGGTCGCTCGAAAGAATTGGGGCGCACGGCAACTTACTTTCTGCTGGCAATCGTTCTGTCGTTTGTCTTTATGTACATGGTGCTCGCGGCGCAGTTCGAATCGTTCATTCACCCGATCACGATTTTGCTGACGCTGCCGCTGGCAATTCCTTTCGGCATCGTCTCGCTGCTGGTAACAGGGCAGACAGTGAACATCTTTTCCGGTCTCGGCCTGCTGCTGTTGTTCGGGGTCGTGAAGAAGAACGCGATTCTGCAAATCGATCACACGAACGGTTTGCGACGGCAAGGAATGGAACGCGCCGATGCAATCGTCCAGGCGAACCGCGATCGTCTGCGACCGATTCTGATGACAACGATTGCGCTGGTCGCCGGCATGCTGCCGCTGACGCTTTCGAGTGGTCCTGGCGCCGGCACGAATCGATCGATCGGCGTCCTGGTCGTCGGCGGGCAGTCGCTTTGCTTACTGCTCACACTGCTCGCGGTCCCTGTTTTCTATTCGCTGTTCGACGATCTCAGCCGCAGCCGCATCTGGTCGCGCATGGCGTCGTTGTTCGGCGGCGCCTTCGGCCGCGCGCGGCGCCGGGCCGCAACCGCAACTGCTTCTTTGTTGGGGATTACGGGCAAGCAGTAAGAAGAATTTAGAGGTTCGATCGGTTGATCTTTTGAGGAAGAGTCATGATTCATCGCGAAACTAGAGGAATGAGACTGAGTCCGCGAAGCGGACTTGATGAAAATAGCCCAGCACTTCAGTGCTGGTTCCGTGGCAGAACGAATTTTGGTGAGCCCGTGAAACGGGCGACAGAAGATATCGTCAGAAAACTCGTTCGCCAAGTTCAGCTGTCCGCTTCGCGGACTGAAGCGGGAGAGAGGCGCATTTTCCCCGGCGATAAATCGCTGGGCTATTTTCAAGCGTCCGCTTCGCGGACGATCTTAATGAGCCTCGCATCGATTGCTTTCTGTCTCGCTCTCACGAACTCGACCGCGCTAGCTCAGACACCTTCGCCGAGTTCTACGCCTGGCGTTTCACCCCAGCAACAGGTAACCGTCCCGCCGATCGCGGTCGATTATCGCGCGGACACCACGCGTCCAATGCCGCCGTTAACGCGTGTCGGCGTGGACTCGGCAGAGCAGCAGCCGTTGACTTTGCGCGAAGCGATCGCGATGGCGCTGCAGAACAACAAAGACATCGAAGTCGCGCGCGACAACGTGAAGATCGCTGAGTTCGATCTGTTGACGGCGCACGGGGCCTACGATCCGAAATTCACTGCGCAAAGCTACTTTGAAAAGATCAAGACGCCGGCGACCAGTGTTTTGAATGGCGCCTCGAAACTCGAAACTGACGATTTGACCGCGACGGCTCGCTTGGAGGGCCTGACCTCAAAATACGGCGGCAGCTATCACGTCGACTTCTCATCGATCAGGCTGAACACGAACAGCGCGTTTAATGTTTTGAACCCGTCATATCCGACCGCGCTGACGTTCACCTATGCACAGCCGTTGGTGCGCGGCTTGCGATTCGACCTGCCGCGCCGGCAGATCGAAGTTGCCAGGAAGAACCTCTCGCTGACGGATGCTCAGTTTCGCCAGCGTGCGATCGAAGTTATCACCAGCGTGCAGCGCTCGTACTGGGATTTGGTTTTCGCGCTGCGCAATCTACAGATTCAGCGCGATTCGCTCACTGACGCGCGCGCGCAACTTGCACACAATCGGCGCATGGTCGACGAAGGCGCACTGGCGCCGATCGACGTGGTTGCGGCAGAAACGCAGGTCGCGAATTTCGAGCAGACGGAATTCGCAGCCCTGGAAGATGTGACACGGACAGAGAACAACCTGAAAAACATGATCGCGGAAAACAAAGACTCAAAGCTCTGGAGCGTTTCGATCATTCCGACCGATCAAGTTGATCTAACCGTGCCGCAAGTGCCTTTGCCCGAGGCGATGAAGGCGGCGATGGCAAATCGTCAGGAATTACGGCAGTCGGATCTCGCGCGCGAAATCAATCTGCTCGATCAAAGACTCTATCGGGATCTAACCAAACCTGAAATCGATCTGGTGGGAAGCTATGGAGTGGTGGGCAACGCCGGCACGCAGGTCACTAGCACCAACCCCTTGACGGCCAGCAACGATCAACTGCGCGCGCGCGTGAATCAACTCTCGGCGATCGAGGGTCTACAAGCTTTGCCCACGCCGCCGACGGTCAATATCCTGCCGAATTTATTTGGCGGCTACGGGCAATCGCTCGCAAACCTCGGCTCGAACCAGTTCAATAATTTCCGCGTCGGCGTCGCAGTCAGTCTGCCGCTGCACAATCGCACAGCGGAGGGACAGCTTGGGCACTCGCTCGTCGAAGGCAAACGGATCGCGACGCAGCGTGAACAGCTGGAACAGTTGATTCAGGTTGAAGTGCGCAACGCTCTGCAGTCATTGACGACCGCTGAGGCGCGTCTGCGATCGGCTGCGGTGGCGCGCTCAACTGCTGAACAGCAATACGAGAGTGAAAAGCGAAAGCTCGATGCCGGACAGTCGACGGTGTTTCTCGTGCTCGAGCGACAGACGGTGTTGGCCACCGCGCGCGGAAATGAATTGCGCGCACAGACCGATGTCAATAAAGCGATTGCTGAGTTGCAGCGCGTTACCGGCAACTCTTTGACGGCGAACAACGTGACCGTTACGGTTCGATAGTTCCGCCGACCTGACTAAAATATGCCGCGCAGAAAACTCTCGAAGGCCCTGACTATCGTCGCGATCCTCGCGATTGTGATCATCGCCGGGTTTTTGCTTTGGTGGTTCCTGATTCGCCAGCCGCCGGTGCCGCGAAACGTCATCGTGCTCAGCGGGAGGATCGAAGCTGACGATTCAACCGTGGCGACTAAAGTCTCAGGCCGCATCCGCGACATTCGCGTCCGCGAAGGCGACACGGTAAAGGCGGGCGACGTGATCGCGCTGCTTGATGAGGAGCAAGCTGCGGCGCGCGAAGAGCAGTCGCGCTCGGCGGCTCAGCAAGCCGACACGCGCGTGACTCGATCGCAGGAACAGATTGGAGTCTTGAGCGAGCAGCTCAAGCAGGCGAACATCACCGTCGATCAAGCACGTCAGGATGCGGAAGGCCGCGTGCGGCAGGCAGAGGGACAAGTCGCTACGGCCGAAGCAAATCTTTCACAGGCGCAGGCCACGTACGAACAAGCACGATACGACTTTGAAAAATTCACGCGACTTGCGCGCACCGGGGATGTTTCTGATCGGCAGCGCGAACAGGCAAAGACGAACGCCGAAGCTCAGGCGGCGGTCGTCGAATCAGCAAAGAAACAAGTCAACGCCGCGCGGGGAAACCTGACGGCTGCGCGGGCCAATCTCAAGAACCCTTCGATCCGCTCGTCGCAAGCTGCAGCAATTCAAAAGCAAATCAATCAGGCGCAGACGGATGTCGCGGCGGCTCAGGCTGACGCCGATCGCGCGCGTGCGCAGTTGAAAGAGACGCAAGCCAACCGCAGCGATCTGACTGTCGTGGCGCCTTTCGACGGCGTGGTCGCTACGCGGGTCGCCGAACCCGGTGAGGTCGTGGCGCCGGGAGCAGCCATCGTCACGATGTTCGACATGAGCAAGATTTATCTGCGCGGCTTTGTGCCTGAAGGCGACATCGGACGCGTGAAGCTGGATCAATCGGCGCACGTCTATCTCGATTCGAATCCAAAGGTCGCGATTGACGCGTACGTTTCGCGGATCGATCCCGAAGCCTCGTTCACTCCTGAGAATACTTATTTTCGGGACGAGCGGGTGAAGCAGGTCGTGGGTGTAAAGCTCTCGATCAAGACTCCGAACGGCGCCGCCAAGCCCGGTATGCCGGCGGACGGCGAGGTCCTGGTTGAAGGAGCCTGGCCGAAGGATACCGGCAGGCGCTGAATCATTTGATATTTGGCATTTGAGATTTGGTATTTGTGGTGGCGAGCCCCAAATGAAGAGATGAGCACGAACCAGAACACCCTCGCATCTTTTCCTGCCAGTGCTCCGCATCTTTCTGTTTCCAGTCAGTCGTCAGACGCCGCGATCAGCATTCGCGGTCTCCGCAAATCTTACGGGGCGATCGAAGCCGTGCGCGGAATCGATCTCGACATTCAGCAAGGTGAAATCTTTGGACTGATTGGCCCGGACGGCGCGGGAAAGACTTCTACGTTTCAGATTCTTGGCGGCGTAATGCCGGCAACTTCAGGCGAAGCGATCATGCTCGGCCGTTCAGCGCGTGACGCCCGGTCATACGTCGGCTATCTCACCCAGGTCTTCAGTCTCTATCACGATCTGACAGTCGACGAGAATCTTCGTTATATCGGTGAGTTGCGACGACTATCCGACGCCCAGATCGAAGAACGCAGCCTGCGCTACCTGCGCATGTTTGGGATGGACCAGTTCACCGATCGTCTCGCCGGAAAACTTAGCGGCGGCATGAAGCAGAAGCTTTCGCTCGCGTGCGCGCTGATTATCGAGCCGAAGATTCTGCTGCTCGACGAACCCACGACCGGTGTCGATCCGGTTTCGCGGCGCGAGTTCTGGGACGCGCTCGCGGATCTATCGAGCCAGGGAATCACGATCATGATTGCGACGCCGTACCTCGATGAAGCTGAACGCTGCACGCGCGTGGGATTCATGCATGAAGGTTTGATTCACCAGACCGGAACGCCGCGCGAGCTGCGCGATCATGTGGGATTGCAACGTTTGATTGTGCGAGTCGACGATCTTGGTCGCGCGGAAGATCTATTGGATGAAACGAAAGGCATCGATGATGCGCAACGCTTCGGCGATCACCTTGATGTGATGGTTAAGGATGCGACCGCGGGCGAGAAATTGACGCGCGAGACTTTGCAGTCAGCGAGCATTCCCATTGCCGAAATCAAGGTCGCAACGCCCACGCTCGAAAATTCATTTGTCGCGATGTTGCGTCACGTCGAAGATGAAGTCAGGGCCAGTCCGTTTCCCGTCAAACGCAAATTCAAAGATCGGCCTGATGAAGCGATTGCAATCGGCGCGCGCGACTTGAGCAAGACGTTCGGCGATTTCGAAGCCGTTAAGCGCATCAGCCTCGAAGTGAAGTACGGCGAGATTTATGGATTGTTGGGGGCAAACGGCGCCGGCAAGACAACTACGATCAAGATGCTGTGTGGCTTGCTCGAAGCAAGTGACGGGGAAGCCGAGTTGGCGGGCGAAACGGGATCGCTGCGATCGAGCGACGTGCGTCAGCGTGTTGGTTACATGTCGCAGAAGTTTTCGCTGTATGACGATTTGACGATCGAAGAGAACCTCGATTTCTTTGCCGGCGTCTATCGTGTGCCGCTGTCTGAGCGTCCCGAGAAAAAGCGTTGGGTGCTGTCGTTCTCGGGCTTGAAAGGGCGTGAGAAACAGATGACCGGCAGCTTGCCCGGTGGTTGGAAGCAGCGCGTGGCGTTTGGTGCCGCGGTCATGCACGAACCGAGCGTGCTGTTTCTCGATGAGCCGACGTCCGGGGTCGATCCGCTCGCGCGCCGCGCCTTCTGGAAAATGATCAATAGCTTCGCCGATCGCGGGATGGGAATTCTCGTGACGACGCATTACCTCGAAGAAGCTGAGCAGTGCAATCGACTCGGGCTGATGGTCGCGGGTGAACTGGTCGCACAGGGTGCGCCGTCGGAATTGAAAGCCGCGCAGAAAGGTCAGGTGATCGAATTCGCCACTGATGCGCCGCAGCGCGCGAACAATCTGCTGAAACAGGACATGGAAAGCTGGCGCGTGTCTTTGTTCGGCGACCGTCTGCACGTGGTGGTCGATGAAGACACGGCCGCAGCGATTACGCACATCAGCGAAAGACTAGGTCGCGAGAAGATTAGCGTGACGCGAGCTGAGACGATGCCTTACTCGCTCGAGGATGTGTTCATCGCGATCGTTGAAAAGATGCGGCGAGAAGGGAAGACGGCGGGATTAAATGAATAGCTTGCTGAAATAGGGTTCCTGGCCTACGATTGAAACATGCAGATACTCATCAAATTCCCAGATGCTGAAACCGAGCGTCGTGCGTTGGGAAAGCTGATCCCGCGATTTTCAGGAAAGAGTTGGCGCACAGGCGAAACGGCAGTGCCCGCGCAGGCCTTGGCTTTCCTCGCTGACCAGGGAATCCAGTTTACCGTAATCGGTCCAGCTCCTTATGAGTATGTTACGCCGCTACGAGATACTAGTCCCGCTAGTCTTCAATGACGGCAGTGCGGTGCCGGAAGAGCTTTTAGCACAAACCTTCGCCGAATTGCGCGAGCGGTTTGGCGCGGCTTCATGGGAAACCCAGGTGCTGAGAGGTTCGTGGGAGCATGAGGGAAGCACCTACGAAGAAAACTTCACCCGCTTCTTTGTCGACGTATCGGATGATTCAGAACATCGAAGGTTCTTCATTGATCTCAAAGAAAAACTGAAAGTCCGGTTTGATCAGTTGGACGTCTGGATCACTTCCCATCCGATGGACGTGATCTGATGAAACGCATCTTCGCTCAGGTCAAAAAGGAACTCTTGCAGCTTTGGCGCGATCGGCTGACGCTGGCGTTGGCGCTCGTGCTGCCGGTGCTCCTTCTTTTGTTACTAAGCAAGGCCACGTCGCTCTCGGTCAGGGACATTCCCGTCGTCGTTCAGGATCTGGACAAGACGCCAATGTCGCGACTGTACCTCGAGTCAGTATCAGCTTCGCTTTCCTTCAAGCTGAGCGCCTTGCCGACTGACAATTCACCCGAACAACTGCTGCTGACGAACCAGGCGCGTGGCGCGCTCATCATTCCGCCGAACTTTGAACGCGATTTGCGACGCGGGCAGAACGCCGAAGTGCAATGGCTGATCGACGCTACCGACGCGAACACGGCCAACATCATGCGCGGCAAAGCTGCGGCGATCACGCAAGCGTTCACGACGCAGATTCGCCCGGCCACGATGCAGCCGGCGATCAGGCCTCAGGTCCGCTACTGGTTTAATCCGGGCCGCGAAGATTTGAAGTACTTCGGGCCGGGCGTGCTCGCGTTTGGCATGGCGATGTTCCCCCCGTTGTTAGCGGCACTGGCGCTCTCGCGCGAAGGCGAACTCAAGACGATTCTGCAAGTCTATGTCTCGAGCATCACGGCTTTCGAGTACCTGCTGGGCAAAGTGATCGCGTACACGATCGTTGCCTGGGCCGAATGGATCTGCGGCATGCTGGTGTTGCTCTTTGTCTTTGGATTGAGTCTCACCGGCGATCCAACGCCGCTGCTGGTGACGACATTTTTCTACCTGCTGTGCAATGTTTGTTTCGGGACGATGCTGGGCGCGGCGATTCCGAATCAAGCGGCCGCCATTCAGGCGACGCAACTTGGAGGCTTTCTCACGTCGTTCCTGTTGTCGGGCTACATCTTTCCGGTCACAAACATTCCCCAGCCGCTGCAATCGCTCTCGTACATTGTGCCAATGCGTTACTACCTCGAAGTGATTCGCGATGCATTTTTGCGCGGTGGTGGTTGGGCAGGATTGTGGCCGGCGCCGCTCGCGCTCGCATTGCTGGGAGGATTTTTCTTCTTTCAGGCGTGGCGAGTGATGCGCGAGATGCAGGTTAAAGCGTGACGAAGTCAGTACCATCCACGTGAGCGGATGGATTAATGAGGATATGTTTGAACAACGGTTTACTTTATCCCGCCTGCTGACGCAGGTGGTACTGATGTCGCCAGGGTGAAGCGATGAACAATCGACGTTCGCCATTGCATGGTCTCTTCAATCTGCGGGTTTGGTCGCTCTTCATCAAAGAGTTCCACCAGATTCGCCGCAACCGTCGCTTGGTGATCCTGCTGATTATTCCGCCGACGCTCAACATCATTCTTTTCGGGATCGCGCTGAATCCAACGTTCGAGAATCTGCGATTGGGCATCGTCGATTACAGCCGCAGCGCGGAGAGTCGCGATCTGATTTCTGCGTTCAATGAAGGTCGTGTGTTCAAGACGGAAGGCTACTATGCATCCAGCGACGACCTCGGCGAAGCGATCAGCCGTGGCGAATTGGACGCCGGTCTGGTTCTGCCAAATGACTTCGCCGAAAAGCGCGCGAGGCACGAGACTGTTGATGTGCAACTTTTGGTCGACGCGGTTAACGCCAACACGGCAACTATAGCCGGCGGTTACGCGGCGCGGATCATTGCCAGCTTCAATCAGAAACTCGCGCAAGCACAGAACCCGGCGCAACCCAATGCATCCGTAGCGGGCAATGTTGCGCTAGTTACTAATCCAATGTTGCGCGCGAGCGTCACACCGCGCCTCACTCTGCTCTACAACCCGGGACTGAAGAGCGCGTGGTTTATTACCACTGGCATGATCGGGTTGCTCCTGGTGTTGCAAGGTTCGGTTGTATCTTCGGCGTCGCTCGTCCGCGAGAAAGAAGTCGGCACGGTCGAACAACTGCTAATGACGCCGGCAGGTAACTCGGAAATCATCATCGCCAAGGTCGCGCCGATCTTTCTCTTGCTCTCGTTCGACATCGGGCTGGCGTTATTCGTCGCGAAGCTCGCGTTCGGCGTGCCGGTGCGCGGCAGTCTGCTGCTGTTCTTTCTTTCGGCGTCACTCTGCGTCCTGGCGGGCATCGGACTTGGGATGATGATTGCGACCTTCACCCGGACGCAGCAGCAAGCGCAGCTGATGAGTTTCTTTACCAACCCGCCTCTGGCCTTGCTCTCTGGGGCGACCACTCCGATCGAAGCTATGCCGAACTGGCTCCAGCCCATTACGGCAATCAATCCGGTCAAGCACTTTGCGATCATTTCGCGCAGCATTCTGCTGAAGGGAAGCGGCGTGGACGTTCTTTATCCGCAGTTGCTGGCGCTGGCGGCGATCGCGTTCGTCATGGTGGCGATCAGTTCATGGCAGTTCCGGAAACAACTGAGATAATGGCGGTCGCGGACGGCGATTAAGCCCGATCAAGCTGAGATCGCCCTTCGCCTTGTAACCGTTCAAACGCGGGCCTTAGTGGGATTCAACGCGATGGTCAGGACGAATGCTCAGGCTTTTCTCAGTAACCGCTTAAGGTAATCGCAAGTCTCCTTCGGACTATTACAGATGGTGGCTTGGCGCATCTGCTGCAAGTATTTTCTATGGCGGGATACGTACTTCGGATTTTCGGACCACCCAATGCTGCCTGAATGGTAATTCCAGACTGAGAACAGATCTCCCATTACACCCAGAGTTTCAAAGTCACGAAACAATGATCGTACTGCGGCGGTTGCTTTATCGTTAGCGATAACCAGCTTCAACTTCAGTTCAAAATCACTCAAGACTTCGACGAAGTGTTCAAGGCAACGCCGGCGAACTGACTTCGTGATCAGTCGATAAATTCCTGCACCGGCGGCGATGCCTTGAATTTCCGACT
>Ga0247673_1000024_pt1 | contig 15510 bp, 12 predicted proteins | sample CNK14_metaG_FD_182722 | JGI IMG/M metagenome (GOLD analysis project Ga0247673, IMG submission 182722) | Soil microbial communities from Purdue University Martell Research Forest, Indiana, United States - CNK14 | ecosystem: Environmental > Terrestrial > Soil > Temperate forest > Bulk soil...
CCAACTTGCGGAAGAGATTCCTTATTACGAGCAGCGCCACTTGATCGCGCCGGGGCTGACCGGTTGGGCGCAAATCAAATATCCGTACGGCGCGTCGATCGAAGATGCGAAGCGCAAACTCGAATACGATCTGTACTACATCAAGAACCAGAGCGTGATGCTCGATGCGACCATCATGTTCGAGACGATCAAGACGATTCTGTTTGGGAAAGGTACTTAGTGTTCGACAAACTTTAGTTTGTCGAGAATCCGGGAGACGATTCGCGCCAAGCTAAACGACAAACTGAAGTTTGTCGGACATAGTCGGAGGTCAACCATGAAGAAGCGATTAATTCAAACTCTTGTCCTGGCGATCGCGCTGGCGATCACCGTCACCACGTTCGCGCAGTCGCCGAACAACTCGACGCGACAACGCCGCACGTCGGCAGACGGGACGCAGCAGGCCACGGCCGGCACGAACGCGACTGACAAAGCCACCGGGACTTCAGCAGACAAAACAGCCGAGGCCAAGGACGAAAAGGACAAAGACAAGGCCAAGAATCCGGACGTGACTTCCGACGCGAAGACAAATCGCATCGACGAATCTTCCGAAGAGGACGCGATCGTTCCTTACTACAACAACTTCTTCGCGAGCTATCGCCTTGGGCCGGAAGACGTGATCTCTGTCAACGTCTTCAACCAGGATCGCTATTCGAAACAGGGCATCAAGGTTCCGCCCAGCGGCCGCATCTACCTGCCGCTGATTTCAGAGGGCATCTTCGTCAACGGCAAGACCGTCGATCAGGTGTCTGAAATCGTCAAGAAACGCTACGACGAATACATCATCAATCCGCAGGTGTCGGTCTCGCTCGATCAAGCTGGTTCGTATCGCTACAGCGTGGTGGGCGACGTCGGGGCTCCGGGAATCAAGTTGATGACGCGTCGCTTGTCGGTAACCGAAGCTGTCGCCGAAGCGGGCGGCGTTCTGCAAACCGGCAATCGCAGTCGTGTCGTGGTGCTGCGTAAGCAAGCGGATGGCACACTGAAGCCGATCCCGGTGAATCTCTCCGCGGTTTACAAGGGCCAGGCGCCGGACTCCGTGTATCTCGTTCCCGGCGATCAGGTGATCGTTCCCGGCAACAAGCTGAAGAAACTGCAAACGATTCTCGGCTTCACGCAGGTGTTGAGCTTCGCGAACCTGTTTAGAGGCGGCATCTTCTAAAGGCAGTAGGCAGTAGGCAGTGCGAAGTGAGCGGTGATCAGTGAGCAGACGAAACGAAAGGCTCAATGTAAAAGTTGCGGCTGTGCCGCCGCACAGTGCGGAAAGGCTTTGCCTTTCCGTCGCGCGTCAACATAAGTTTTGTCGCAAGGCTGCGCCTCGCGTGCTGCTTTCTGCCTTCTGCCTTCTGCTTTCCGCCTCCTGCCTCCTGCCTTCTGCTTTTTCCGCAACCTGGACTCGGCAAAAGTCCGGCACGATGGCCTGGCTGCATTCGGTTTACTTTCTCGATCAAAATCGCGGCTGGGTTGCAGGCTCGATCGGCACGTTGCTCAAGACAACTGACGGCGGCGCGACGTGGAATAATGTCTCGACATTTACAAGAGACACTCTGCGCGATGTTTACTTCGCTGATGAGAATCACGGTTGGCTATTAGCCGAGCGCGATCTGTTCAAGCTCAAGACGAATGATGAAGCTCGCAGTTACTTACTAAGAACGAATGACGGTGGACAGACGTGGCAACGCGTGCTCGTGAACACTTCTGACGCGAACGTGCGCCTGGCGCGGATGGCTTTCGCTGACAACCAACATGGATTGCTGGTGGGCGAGACCGGAATTGTTTTCGCGACCAGCGACGCCGGCGCGCACTGGTTACTTCAGGCCTCGCCCACGAAGCACTTGTTACTCGGGGCAACGTTCACAGATTCCGCTCACGCATGGCTGGTTGGCACCGGCGCGACAATTGTGAAGACCAACGATGGCGGCGCGACATGGCTTAACGCGACCCCGCGCGATGCGAATGAAATCCGATTCAACGCCGCGAGCTTCGCGACTCACAATCTTGGTTGGGCAGTTGGCCACGCGGGACAAATCCTCACTACCGTAGACGGCGGCCGTACGTGGTACCCACAAAGATCAAATGTCGACGCTGACTTACTCGACGTAAAGTTCGTCAACACCACGGAAGGTTGGGCGGTGGGCGCTGAAGGGGTGCTGCTTCACACCACCGATGCCGGCGCACATTGGATGGTTGAATCACGCGGAACATCTCACGCACTGCAAAGGCTCTTCTTTATTGGTCGAAATCACGGCTGGGCAGTCGGGTTCGGCGGAGCGATCCTCACGCTTGCGAGCGCAGGTGCTCCTCGCCTACTCAGGCAATAGCGTGTCAAACTCCTGAATCGACTTTCGCAAGCGCGTTCGGCTCGCCCGAAGAAGCGGGGCCGTCTCTTTTTCTTTCGCCAGTCTTTTCAGAAGTGCTTTTATCTTGGTGCGGGCAGTTCGCCGGTTACCGATTAGAACAGATTGCCTATATCTCTCGAAGGCCAGTTCTACATCAACTTCTTCGGCGTCCATTGCAAGGTCTCCCAGACTTTCATAATAACTGGCGGCGTTGTTAACAGTACCGACCGCTTTCTTAATATCTTCGCGAAGCCTGCGCATGTCCCCATTTTGAAGGGCAATCCACTCTGTACGAACAAAGTCGGAAGGAGGTTTAGCCTCCGCAGATTTCACGATGATAACTGTCTTGCCTAGTACATAACACAAGCCAATTTCGAAGAAGATGTTGGCTAAAGTTGGCGCGGGAGTATATTCCGAAAAGATTGCTATACCGAATCCACAGCCTCTAATCAACTGAACAATTTTTTCCAAATAGTCCTTAGTCCCCGTTTGGCGGGATGCCTTCTTGACGTCGTACCTTAACCGTCTAAGACAACTGCAAACAGCGGCGTCAATGTCTTCCTCTAACCTCGAGACGCCCTTGCCACTATGCAACATCACAAACACACTACGCGGGTACGGCTTGAATGGCCCTTCCAGAATATCATCTGACAACGGGGAGAAGAGGAGAGGCATTTGCTATTTTTTTCTAATACCCTTGTATGGGCCTGGCGTTTTTTTCTGAGCAACTATCCTGCCAGTTTTGGTATTCACTTTTACCCAGCGCCCAGTCACTGGATTCTTTACTTGGACGCGTCCGGTGATAGCGCCCTTCCTTCCTCTGGATGTTCGTCGTGCCATGAAGTTTTGATGTCGAAACCGTTCCGCATTCTAACGCAGTTAGCATCAAACGCCCATCTTTTTGTCGGTTCGCACTTATGGCTACGGCACCTTCGAGCAAGCGAATTCATGTTGACACTGCATTATGAGAGTAGTATTACCTCCACGCATTCGAACACCAATCCAAACAATCAAATTAAGGAGAACCCCCTGCATGAAAAGATATCTGCCTTTGGCTGCGATTCTGGTCATGGCTTTCGCAACCGTCAGTTTTGCTCAACCTCAAGCGACCGCGTCGCCTTCGCCCGCAACTACTGCGAAGCCGAAGCCGCGCATGAGCAAGGCGCAAACTCTGAAAAAGCTTTCGGCGAATGAAACCGCGCTTTGGAACGCGTGGAAGAACAAGGACGTCAAGCCGTTTCAGATGTGGCTGTCGGCTGACAGCGTCATGGTCAGCGATCAGGGCGTGGGCGGCAAAGCCGATGTCACCAAAGACATGGCGAGCATGCCGTGCGAAATAAAGTCGTTTACGTTAAGCGATTGGAAGCTAACGATGGTTGATAGTGATGCCGCGCTGATTAGCTATAAGGGAACGCAGGACGGAACCTGCGCCGGCACCGCGTTACCTGCGGCGGTTTGGGCCAGTAGTCTGTGGGTAAATCGAAAAGGAAAATGGTTGGCCGCGTTCCATCAGGAAACGCCGGTGAAGTAATGGTGTAGCAGAAGCCCGACCGTGAGGGAGGGCAACGCAGAAACAATTCGCCGCAGATTTACGCGGATGACGCGGATAACTAGACCATTCTATCTGGGTTCTTATCCGAGTCATCCGCGTTAATCCGCGGCTTTTATTTTTTTGACCGTTGCCCTCCCCTCACGGTCGGGCTGCTGACACCTAATTTACTGTTTCAGTTGCTTCGGTGAGCGTTTTCACGTCGAGCTTCGTGCCGTCATACTCTCCTTCGACGACAACTTTTACGCCTTTTTGAGTCTTGCTGTTCTTTAACAACTCGGCGGCTTTGTCGTTTCCGGTGTCGGTCAGCGGGTAGCGCTTGTTGTCGTCGGTGACGACCGAGTAACCACTAGTTTCGCAACTGTCCATCAAAGCACAAGACGTCGAATGAGTCTTCGCCTTGGCGCCGAGATCCTTGGCCGAATCAGCACAGGCATTGTCGATTAGATAGCCCGTCACCTTGATCGATTTCGCGCCTTGCGCGTACAGCATTGCTGCGAAAGCCAACGACAAACCGATCACTAGTAGTTTACGATTCATTTTGTAGATCTCCCTTTCAATAACGTGACGGCATTGTACGCCGATTAGCCGGATCCGCGCAGGGATGAATTTCGTCGCGTCATGTCAGAAGCCCGACCGTAAGAGAGGGCAGCTTGATATCGTCAAACTAACGAAACTACTCCTTGCCCTGGACATTAACATCGTATGACTTGTGAATGCTGATGCGGCCCTCCCTTACGGTCGGGCTTCTGCGTTCACTGTTCGTCCTGCTTTCTCTCCGGTCGCATATGCGGAAACAGAATCACGTCGCGGATGGAATGCTTGTTCGCCAGCAGCATCACCAGACGATCAATCCCCACGCCAATCCCCGCCGCCGGCGGCATTCCGTAAGACAAAGCCCGAATGTAATCCTCATCCATGACCATCGCTTCTTCATCGCCGCGCTCGCGCTGCACAACTTGATCTTTGAAGCGTTGATACTGCTCCTCCGGATCATTCAGTTCCGAGAAGCCGTTAGCTGATTCGAGTCCACCGACGAAATATTCGAAACGTTCAGCCACGGAAGGATCGGAGGGTGAAGCTTTGGAAAGCGGAGAGATTGCTTTTGGAAAGTCAACGATGAAGGTTGGTTGGATTAGATCGAACTCAACCAGTCCTTCAAAAGCTTCGACGAGCAACTGCGGCCTATCAGATTCTTTGAGGTGTGGTTGCGGATTGTCTCTGGCGAGTGTCTTTGCTCTCGACCATGCTTCGCGAGCTTCCGCAAAAAATTGATCGTCCGGCATTCGATAGCCTAATCGATTAACTATTAGATTCCCGCCGGGATTGACGAACTCCCAGGCGCAAAGCAGATTCCGGATGTCAGAAAGGAAGTCATCGGGTTCGTCAATTCGCCATGTCGTTCGCAGTGCGATCATAATGGAGTCAGCCATTGAAACGCGGCGAAAGGGTTTTGAAAAATCGATTTCATGAACACCAAATTGAATCTTCAATCCCCCGGTCACCGCCTTCACGACGGATCGCATCATCTCTTCATGCATGTCCATCATCTGATTCACGTCGGCGTAGGCCCAGTAATATTCCAGCATCGTGAATTCAGGATTGTGTTTCGTCGAGATGCCTTCGTTCCGGAAGTTGCGATTCAACTCGTAGACCTTTTCAAATCCGCCCACGACCAGCCGCTTTAGATAAAGTTCCGGCGCGATGCGAGCGAAGAGGTCGATGTCGAGCGCGTTGTGATGCGTCTTGAACGGACGCGCGGCGGCGCCAGTCGCCAGCGGCGTCAGCATTGGCGTCTCGACTTCGATGTAGCCGTGCTCGTCCAGAAACCGGCGAATCTCTTTAACGACGCGCGCGCGCAACTCAAATACCTGGCGTGGATTTAGTTCTTTTTGCCCCGGCTCTTCACTGCCGCCTCCCGCCTCAAGTTTCAAACTTCCCGCGATCAAATCCGCGTAACGCTGTCGCTGCCGAATCTCAGGATCATTTATGCCGTGCATTTTGTCGGGCATCGGCAGCAGGGCCTTTGACAGGAATTGCAGCTTCTCAACATGCACCGACAACTCGCCGGTCTTCGTCACGAACAGATATCCTTCGACGCCAACGAAGTCACCGTGATCGAGCAGGCCGAACATCTCCCAGCCGTCGACGGTGTCCGACAAACTTAAGTTTGTCGAACTGCCTGCATCGTTGTGAACACCGGTTACGTCCTGGCGCCGCACGTAGAGTTGCAAACGCGAGATGCCATCAGAAATGTGCACGAACGCGGCTTTGCCCATCACGCGTGGCGGGGCCGCCAGTCGGCCGGCGATACGAACGCGAACTTTATTCAGCTCGTTATTCGCCGATTCCAGCGCATCGGCGGAAGGTCTTTCGCCTTCGTTAACCTTCGGCTCGTGCTGCTTGAAAGCCTCAACAATTGAAGTAATTGTGTCTTCACCGGCAACCGTGCCGGCGACGTTACTGCGCTCGAATTTGTTCGGATAGACGTTCCCAACCAGCACGCGCAGAGCTTCGAGGTGCTCGCGGCGCGCCTGTGTCTGATCGTTGTCTTCAATAAAAGGTACGGTCATGAATCCGTGAATAGTAAATGGTAATCGGTTAATAGACCAAGCACTCAATTACAGAACCGCGAGCGGTAGCGAGCGGGATCAGGGGCGTCTCTAGAAGCGATATGATCGAGGATAAATCGAAAGTCTGACGATTGTGCTTTGTCCCGCTCGCTACCGCTTGCGGTTCTGTATACAATTTGAGTTTGCCTCGAATGTCCAAAAAGATTCCGTCGCCATCGGAGCTGTTGAACGAGCGCGCGCGTTTACGTGACGCGGGCCGGAAGCTCGTGTTCACCAACGGTGTATTCGACATTCTGCACGTCGGACATGTGCGTTATTTGCAGCAGGCTCGCGAACTCGGCGATGCATTGATCGTCGCCATCAATAGCGATGCTTCAGCACGCGAATTGAAAGGTGAAGGGCGGCCGCTGACAAATGCAAACGATCGCGCAGAAATCCTGGCCGCGCTCGCGTGTGTCGATTATGTGGCTGTGTTTGATGATCTTTCGCCGCGAAGTCTGATTGCGGAGTTGTTACCTGATGTTTTGGTGAAAGGCGGCGATTACAGCCTCGATCAAATTCATGGTCGTGAAGAAGTTGAAGCTGCGGGCGGGCGCGTGATCAGTTTGCCGTTTGTTGAGGGAGCATCGACTAGCGGAATAGTTGAACGAATAAAGAACGAGAAATAACTAATGGCATAGTCCGGATCGAGTCCGCGCAACGGACGATTCGAAAATAGCCCAGCGATTTATCGCCGGGATGTGAGTTAACCTTGGAAACGAAGTCCGTGAAGCGGACGATAGACCCGACGCTCGAGCCCGAATCTCTGTCGCCCGTTTCACGGGCTTCTGGTTCTGTAATGACGCCTAACCCAGCACTAAAATGCTGGGCCATTTTCACAAGCCCGCTTCGCGGACAACTGCAATGATATCGGCAACGACCCGTACAACGCTTCAATCCACCCTCGAATCAGTAATCGAGAGCGCGGAATTTCGAAGTGTCCTCGATCAAATTCAGCGCGGTGCGCGTGTCGTTTCGATCAGTGGACTGGTCGCAACGCCGGCCCGTGCCCTGGTCTTAGCCGCACTGCAAAGAGAAACGGCCCGGCAGTTCGCGCTGGTGGTTCCCGCCCAACGCGATCTCGAAAACTGGGAGCGCGATGTTAGCTTTTGGTATTCAGCGCTGCGTGGCGCCAAAGAAAGCGACGGAGCCATCGCGGTTCTGCCGGCTTCGGAAAACGATCCTTATGCGGGCGGCTCGCCTCACGCGGAGACGTTGGAACGCCGCGCGCTGGCTCTGTGGCGTTTGGCACGCCACCGGCCGGACCTTGTGATTCTTACCTCGCGCGCGCTGGCGCGTCGCACGATCGCTCCTGATGAAATTGCTAAAGCCGGTGCGATGCTGCGTCGTGACGAAGACACTGCGCCCGAAGAACTTGTCGAAAAGCTGCTCGCCGCAGGCTTCGTGCGTGAAGATCCCGTCGGCGCAGTTGGAGAGTTTTCGATGCGCGGCGGCATCCTGGATGTCTGGCCGCCGGGACATAACGCTCCCGCGCGCATCGAGTTCTTTGGCGACACGGTTGATTCGATTCGAGAATTTGATCCGGAAACTCAACTTTCCACCACCCAACTTCCGCAGATCGAAATCGCCCCAATGCGCGAATTGATCGTGACCGCGCGTGATTTTCGCGAATGGGCTTCGCACGCGCGGATGCGTTGGCGCGAGGAGCGATTCGCTCGCTCGCTGCGCGACCGCACGGTGTTCGCGGACGAAGGTGAAGAATTTCCCGGCTGGGAGTGGCTCATCTCGCTCATGCGCGAACAGCACGCAACGGTCTTCGATTATGTGAAGGATGCGGTGTTGGTGATTGATGAGCCCGTTGCGGTCGAAGAATTTCTGGCGACGGCGTTTCAAACAGTTGAGCAGCGATTCGCGGAAACGGACGCGGCGGATGACCTCGGTTTGCGGCCGGATGAACTTTATCTAACCGCGGACGAACTGCGTTCCCAGATTGATGAGCGTCAGCGCGTAGAGATGCGGGCGCTCGGCCGCACGACGACAAAGTTAGATCAGGAGATCGCGCTGGACGCAGAGCAGCCGAAGATTTCCGTCGGCAAAGAGCGCCCAAAGAAGCAGCCGCTGTTTTTGTTTGTGTCAGAACCCGGAGCGGTAGCGATGGGATCAAGCAGCTCCGCCGGGTCACCTGATCCGGTCGCTACCGCTCGCGGTTCTGACACGGGAGAGATCGATTGGCCAGCGCAATCCGTGATGCGTTATCACGGGCGTCTGGCAGATCTCGCCCGCGACGTCATCGATCGTCACGCAAACTTCAAAGCGACAACGCTTTTCGCAATGCCCAGCCGCGGCGTGGCTGAACGCGTCGCCGAGATCCTGCGCGACTACGAAGTCAACGCGCGCCTGACTTCATTCGAAGACACTTCAGAATCGCCGGCGGTCGATGCAGTAGTCACGTTTGGCAAACTCTCTGGCGGATTCGAATTGCGTGGTACGCACGCCTCTGGCGCGCCGCTTTCTGACCGAGAGCACGCCGGAGGCGTGCGTACCGACGTGGTCGTCCACGTCGAAGCCGATCTGTTTGATGAAGCTGCCGAGCCGGCGCTCGAACGCCGGGCGACCGCAATCAAGCGCGAGAAGAAGCGGTACGCGCGCGCCGCCGCATTTCTTTCAGATTTTCGCGACCTCAAAGTCGACGACTTTGTGGTGCACATCGATCATGGCATCGCGCGATTTGGCGGCCTGGTTACTCTCGATCTCGGGCCGACCCAACCATCTCCAGCGATCGCGGCGGCGAAGCGTGGCGAATTCATGCTGCTCTATTACGCGGACGACGCGAAGCTTTACGTTCCCGTCGAGCGACTCGATCTCGTGCAGCGTTATTCGAGCGCCGAAGGTCATCAGCCGGCGCTCGACAAGCTGGGCGGAATTGGTTGGCAGAAGACAAAAGCGAAAGCCAAGCGGGCGATGCGCGACATGGCCGATGAGCTTTTGCGTTTGTACGCCGAGCGCAAACTGGTTCCGGGGCACGCATTTCCGCTCGATGCGCCGTGGCAGCGTGAATTCGAAGAAGGATTCGAATACACGTTGACGCCGGATCAGGAAACTGCGATCGAAGACGTCAAGACAGACATGCAGACGCCGACGCCAATGGATCGTTTGCTGTGCGGCGATGTTGGTTACGGCAAAACTGAAGTGGCGATGCGCGCCGCGTTCAAAGCCGTCATGGACGGCAAGCAGGCGGCCGTGCTGACGCCGACGACGGTGCTCGCGTATCAGCACTTCGAAACTTTTCGACAGCGCTTCGCGCCGTTTCCGGTGAAGATTGAATTGCTTTCGCGCTTTCGTTCGACGAAGGAACAGAAAGACGTGGTGAAGCGCGTCGAAGGCGGCGAAGTCGACGTGGTGATCGGCACGCATCGCATGCTCTCGAAGGATGTGAGCTTTCGCGATCTCGGTTTAGTCGTTGTCGATGAGGAACAACGATTTGGCGTCGCGCACAAAGAGCGCTTGAAGCAATTAAAGAAGCGCGTCGATGTGCTCACGCTTTCCGCTACTCCGATTCCACGCACGCTGAACATGTCGCTGAGCGGATTGCGCGACATGTCTCTGATCGAAACTCCGCCCAGCGATCGGCTGGCGATCCAAACTCAAGTTGTACAGTCATCAGACGTCGTCATCAAGTCAGCAATCGAACTCGAACTCGCGCGCGGTGGCCAGGTCTTTTTCATTCACAACCGTGTCGAGTCTATTGAAACAATCGCGGCGCTCGTCAAACGTCTGGTCCCGCAGGCCCGCATCGCCGTGGGCCACGGCAAGATGAACGAGAAAGAGATGGAGCGCGTCATGCTGGATTTCATCGATTACAAGTATGACGTGCTGGTCGCGACGACGATTATCGAGAACGGCATAGACATCCCCCGCGCCAACACCATCATCATAAATCGCGCCGATAATTACGGTCTTTCTCAGCTTTATCAATTGCGCGGGCGCGTGGGCCGCTCGAATCGCCGGGCTTATGCATACCTGCTGATTCCGGCGGAGCAGGAGCTTTCGCCGATTGCGCGACGCCGGCTGGCAGCGATCAGAGAGTTTTCGGATCTAGGCGCAGGATTCAGGATCGCGGCGCTGGATTTGGAATTACGTGGCGCCGGGAACCTGCTGGGCGGCCAACAATCCGGCCACATGGACGCGCTGGGTTTCGATCTTTACACGCAGATGCTCGAGCGCACCGTCGCCGAACTTCGCGGCGAGCAAGTTGAAGACGAAACTTCGGTTTCGATCAACTTGGCGGTCGATGTGGCGATTCCGGAGGGCTACATCAGCGACATGGGCCAGCGGCTGCGGACTTACAAACGGGTCTCATCGGCGCGTGATGAAGAAGCGCTCGCCGCGATTCGCGCCGAGACCGAAGATCGTTACGGGCGAATTCCCGAATCGGTCGACGACCTCTTCGCATATGCTCGTTTGCGCCAGGTTGCGGAGATCGTTGGAGTCATTTCGATCGACCGGACGCGCGAAGGAATCGCCATCAAATTGGCTGAAAAAGCTCGGGTAGCGCCCGAAAAACTGATGGAATTGATTCGCGCCCGCGAAGGTGCAAACTTTGCAGCCAGCGGCGTTCTTCGGCTGGCGCTGGCCGATGAAGAAAAGGACGAAGTGCTGGCGGTGGCCCGCCGCGTGTTGCTGCAAATCAGGGCCGACAGTTAGAATAGTCGCATTCGATAGCGCCGTGAGGCGCGAAATATTTATAGACCTGTCGATTTTTTCGATTTGCTCCTTTAGGAGCGACATTATCACGCTCCTAAAGGAGCGTTTGCATCAATGGACAAGCGGCTAGCTATAGAGATTTCGCTCCGCTGGAGCGAACAAAGGAGTTTCCCAATCTTGAAATCAAAGTTAATCATGGCAGCGCTGCTTGCAATCGGCGCCCTTCTCGTTTCCCCTTCAATCACCAGCGCGCAGGAAGGCGAGCCTGTGGTCGTCGATGAAGTCATCGCCCAGGTGAATGACGGCATCGTCACGCTGTCGCAACTGAAGCGCGAGATGCGCGAGCGCATCGAAACGATGAAGCAGAACGGCATGACCGAACAGCAGGCCATCGCCGAAGCCGAGAAGCGCAAGCCCGAACTGATCGCGATTCTCATCAACGAACAACTGCTGCTGCAAAAGGGCAAGGAACTCGAGTTGACCCCGCGAGTCGAAGACGAAGTCAACAAACGCATGCTGCAAGTCGCCAAGGAAAACGGCATCAATTCAATGGACAAGTTGTGCGAGGCGATGAAGCAGTCAGGGATGAGTTGCGAAGACACGCGCGCCACCATGCGCGTTGAGATCATGAAGCAGGCGGTGATGGAAGGCGAAGTCGATTCGAAAATCTTTTATGGGTTTACTCCTGACGAATTACACAAGTACTTCGACGCGCATAAGGATAAATTCCTGAAGCCGGAAACGGTGGAGCTTTCGGAAATCTTTCTGGGGCTCGCGGGGAAAAGCGAGACGGACGTCAAAGCGCGGGCGGCGGATCTCGTGAAGCAAGCGCGCGGTGGCGCAGACTTCTGCACACTCGCGGCGGCCTATTCGGAACGGCCCGCGCCCCCGGGACAAAAGCCGTGTAAGGTCGGTGAATTCACCGTGCCTGACTTACGCCCGGACATCGCCGGCGCGATCAAGAGTGTCGCCGCGGGTGGAGTGAGCGAACCTTTGAAGAGTGAAGAGGGATATCAGATTCTCCGAGTGGATACGCGGACAGCGGGCAGCAACTCACCGACATTCAACGAGAATGCAGTGCGGATCGCGTTGACGGGAGAACAATCGCCAAAGGCGCGCGAGGATTATCTTCAAAACTTGCGCAACGAGGGTTATGTGAATGTGGCGGCGAATTATAGGGATGCAGTGCTGCCGCTGCTCAAGATTGTTCCACCGCCCGCCGCAACCAAGCGCGATCAGCCGGAGAAGAAGAAAGGAAAGATCCTGGGAATTATTCCCAAACCCTGAGGAAGTGATGAGTGATGGTGATGAGGTGAGTGATGAGTAATGAGTATTGAGTACTGAGTAAAGACTCATCACTCATTACGCATCACTCATTACTAAGAATGCGTCTCGATCTCTTTCTCAAACTAAGTCGTCTTTGCCCGCGTCGTACGGTTGCTCAAAAGCTCTGCGACGCGGGTTTTGTTTCTCTGAATGACCGTGAAGCGAAGTCGGCGCACAGTGTGAAGGTCGGCGATCGGATTACGTTGAAGCGTCGCGATATGCAGACTGAATTTCGAGTTTTGAGCGTGCCTGATACGCGCAATGTCGCAAAGCGCGACGCGCACGACCTGGTTGAGCTGATCAGCCGGAAAGAATTTGAGCCCTGGGGTTAACAGGCATATATTCCAACATAGAAAATTACGGTCGACGAGGTGTGGCAATGAAGAAATATCGACTGGCGCGTCTCATGATGATATGCGCGACCGCGCTGCTGCTCGCACAATTCCAATTCGGTTTCCCTCATAGCTACTTAAGTCCAGGCGCAACTCAATCTCAATGGATCGGGTTCGTTCCTCAGGACGAAGATTTCACCGCAACGATTCCTGCGGGGCCGACGATGAGGAATTATCCGATTTACAACAGTCCCTATGACCAGCGCGAGAAGGTTCTCGCGCACCATGAATACAGCGGCTATGGCGATGGCCTGGTATTCGTTATCCATTCGTACAAGGCCCAACATCCAGAAAAACTGTCTACCGGTCAGTTGAGTCTGGTAAACGAAACGGATGTCTTCCAGCGAATTCAGTTGGGCGAGGTCACGGCAGACCTGTTTCGCACGACTGTTCCGAGCCGTTCCGCGAGCTACACGAAGCATACGCTGCGGTTCATGACCCAGAAGCATCTCTACGTGATTGGACTGATGACGCTCGAGGAGAACAACCCGGCGGTCAATCGCTTCATCACGGGAATCAGGATGCGCAACTCGGGCGACCAGGTCACTCCGATTGCGCCCGGAGCCGAAACAACCAGCAGCAACGTCTGGAGTGCGAAGGACGTCACCCGCAAAGCGGTCGTAGTGTGGAAGAGCGAGCCCTGGTATACCGACGCGGCGCGCGCCCATCGCGTCGTTGGTACGGTCGTAGTGCAGGCCGTGTTCGGCGAAAATGGTTACGTCACCGACATTACAGTCGTCAGAGGATTGAAAGATGGCTTGGATGAAAGCGCCATCGACGCCGCCCGCAACATCAGATTCTTTCCCGCCGAAAAAGACGGCAAGCGAGTCGGGCAAAGAACGCTGTTGGAATTCAACTTCGACCTTTATTAGGGACCAAAGGTGAAGCCCCGGCTCTTAATCGCGATCGCTCTTCTCTCGCTGCTCGTCGTGTCTTTCTCAGCGGCGCGAGCCGGTCACACTGTTGAGTCGCCACCGCCTCTCAATCAACCGAAGATCATCGTCAAGAAAGCTGAACGGAAACTTTATCTCTACTCTGGCAACAAACTCGTCCGTACATATCGCGTGGGACTCGGCCTCAGTCCGATTGGCGACAAAGTGCGAGAAGGTGATCGACGCACTCCCGAAGGCGACTTCTACATCTTCACAAAGAACGAGAAGAGCGCATTCTATCTTTCGCTCGGAATAAGTTATCCGAACGCGGCGCACGCTCAACGTGGTTTGCGTAATAGCCTAATCAATCAGGTCCAATACGATTCGATCATCAGCGCGCTGAAGCAGAAGAAAGCCCCGCCGCAGAACACGCGACTGGGCGGCGACATCTACATTCACGGCAACGGCTCAAGCAGCGATTGGACGTGGGGCTGCGTGGCCTTAGAGGATCGCGACATTCGCGAACTATTCGATGCAGTTTCGGTGGGTACGCCAGTGACGATTCGGCCGTGATTCATCAAGCATTTCTTCCACAACCGTTCGGTTATCGTCCGATTTTCGCCGCGGGTTGCTGACGATAGATCTCGCTCGTATTCACCTAACTCAACTCAATTGAATGGTTTGATGTTTTCGACCGGGGACTCGACATCGCTGGCATATCGGTTGCTCAGTGCGCATTGAATTTGCGCACCCGACAGCGTTCACTTGAGGTAACAAAGATGAATATTCTCAGCGGATTTTTCACTGACGATTTGGCGATTGATTTAGGAACAGTCAATACGATTATTTACGCGCCGACTCAGGGTGTCGTTTTGAACGAGCCGTCGGTCGTCGCGATTAACAAGTACAGCCGCGAGGTGATCTCTGTCGGCTCGCCAGCGCTGAAGCTGCTCGGCCGTGAGCCTAATGATACGGAAGTGCACCGGCCGATGCGACGCGGCGCGATCGACAACTTTGAGATCTCGCAAGAGTTTCTGCGCGCGATCATCAGCCGCGTGCAGAACCACGATCATCCCAAGCGCAGCCATCTGGTGATCGGCGTGCCCGGATCATCAACGCCGCTGGAACGACGATCGGTGAAAGACGCCGCGCGCGATGCAAAGGCTGGCCGAGTGGATCTCATTGATGAAGGTTTGGCGGCAGCGTTGGGCGCGAAGCTGGACTTCGATGATGAACAAGCGCATCTGGTGGTCGACATTGGCGGCGGCACGACGAACATCGCCATCCTTGCTTCGGGCGGCGTGATCAATTCGGTTAGTTTAGCGGCCGCGGGAAATGCGATGGATGATGCGATTAAGGATTATCTGCGGCTGCGTTATGCGGTCCAGTTCGGCGAACGCACGATTGAACACGTCAAACGCGAACTGGGATCAGCCTCGCACGACAAACATGATCCGCATCTCGATAATGATCTGGAGATTGTCGGCAAGCAGCTTGCTAACGGCGCGGCGCTCCCAGTCAGCGTCAGCGCGCGCGAAGTGCGCGGCGCGCTTGAACCGGTGCTGGCTGAAATAATCTCGGCGGTGCGACGTGTAATCGAAGATGCTTCGCCGGAAGTTACCGCGGACATCTATTACTCGGGAGTGATTCTGACGGGCGGCGGGGCGCTACTGAACGGCATGGCGGATCGCCTGCAACACGATCTGAATTTGAACG